>ERZ1034842.554-NODE-554-length-14132-cov-3.701712_pt1 | contig 14132 bp, 12 predicted proteins | sample MGYA00520634_ERZ1034842 | MGnify/ENA primary metagenome ERZ1034842 (study PRJEB33766, sample SAMN09781734) | gut metagenome | biome: gut microbiome | host: Homo sapiens | place: Madagascar | study: EMG produced TPA metagenomics assembly of the PRJNA485056 data set... | reverse complement strand
CGCCTTTACCGACCCGCAAAGAATTGTCCGCGCGGCGGAAGTGCTGGAACAAACGGGCGAAAGTATTACGGTTTGGCAGAAAAAGCCGTATCAAAAACAGGTCAAAGCCCGCTTTTGGTCGATTTTTTTAAATCCCGAACGCGCGGAGCTTTACAGCCGCTGCGACAGCCGTTTTCTGACCATGATGAACGGTTCGGCGACGGCGGAAGTCGAAGCTTTGCTTGCCAAACATCCGCCGCGGGATTCGTTGGTGATGAAAGCCATCGGCGTGGCGGAAATCGCGGCGTTGCTGAACGGCGAAATTTCCAAAGACAAAGCCGTTGAACACGCGCAACAAATGACCCGCAATTACGCGAAACGGCAAATAACGTGGTTCGGTCGCAGATTTCATAAGGATTTTGTTGCAATAAATCCGAAAACGGACGATATATTAACCAACGTTTTACACTTCTTGGGCTAAATTAAAGCAAAAGCGTCCGTCGTTTCGGCGGGGCGAATCGGGATAAAACTTTAGAATATAAGGGGGCACAATGCTTTCAAAGCTGACCGGATGGCTGTCCGCGGACATGGCTATCGACCTTGGAACCGCAAACACTTTGGTTTATGTGAAGGGGCGCGGCATCGTTCTGAACGAACCGTCCGTGGTTGCGATTTCCGAAAACAAAGGGAAAAAGCAGGTTTTGGCGGTCGGCGACGAAGCCAAACAGATGTTGGGGCGCACTCCCGGCTCCATTCGCGCCGTCCGTCCTTTGCGCGACGGCGTCATTGCGGACTTTGAAGTCGCCGAGGAAATGATTAAGCACTTCATTTACAAAGCGCACAACCGCCGCAACTTTGTTTCCCCGATGATTATCATCTGCGTTCCGTCGGGATCGACCGCCGTTGAACAGCGCGCCATTCAGGAATCCGCGGAAGCGGCGGGCGCGCGCAAAGTGTACTTGATTCAAGAACCTATGGCGGCGGCAATCGGCGCGGGACTGCCCGTAACCGAACCGACGGGTTCAATGGTTGTCGATATCGGCGGCGGCACGACCGAAGTCGCCGTTTTGGCGTTGGGCGACATCGTGTTTGCGCGTTCCGTGCGCGTCGGCGGCGATAAAATGGACGAAGCCATCATTTCCTACATTCGCCGCAACCACAACCTGCTGGTCGGTGAAGGTTCCGCCGAACGCATCAAAAAAGCCATCGGTTCCGCCTGTCCGCCGGAACAGGGCGAAGGCCGCACAATGGAAATCAAAGGGCGCGATTTAATGAACGGCGTGCCGAAAGAATTGACCATTTCCGAACGTCAAATCGCGGAAAGTCTGGCCGAACCCATCAGCCAAATCGTCGAAGCCGTCAAAGTGGCTTTGGAACACACCGCGCCGGAACTGGCGGCGGATATCGTGGACAAAGGCATTGTGCTGACGGGCGGCGGCGCGTTGTTGGCGAACCTTGACCGTGTTTTGCGCAAATCGACGGGCTTGCCCGTTTCGATTGCGGAAGACCCGCTGACTTGCGTTGCCATGGGTACGGGCCGCGCTTTGGAAGAAATCAAAAAGCTGCACAACATCCTGTCCACCATGTACTAATCCGCTTCAAGGATTAAGTCATGGCAAAACAGAGCAACCCGTCGTCGTTGTACCAAATCAGAACGAAACTGCAGCGTTTCGGGCTGTTGGCTTTGGTTATGGCGGCGTTCGGGCTGATGCTGTTGGGCAAAGCCGATACGATTCTGGTTGAAAAAGGGCGGATTTTGTTTAACGACATTGCGACGCCCGTTCTGGCGTTGCTGTCAAAACCCGCGGAAACGATGTCGGACTTTATCGGAAATATTCACGAATTGGTTTCCATTCGTCAGGAAAACAACCGTTTGCGCGAAGAAAACCGACGGCTGAACATGGTGAAACTGGAAACGGAACGGCTGAGAAAAGAATCCGCGTATTTAAGCGCGCTGCTGAATTACGTTCCGCCGCCCGAAGCCGTTTCCGTTTCCGCGCGCGTGATTGCCGATACGGGGAATTCGTTTGCCCAGTCTTTGATTGCTTTTATCGGCACGAAACAAAATATCAAAAAAGGCGACGTTGTTTTGACGGGCGACGGATTGGTCGGACGTATTGCGTCTGTCGGTGTGAATGCGGCGCGGATTTTGCTGATTACGGATATCAACTCGCGCGTGCCGGTCAAAATCGAACCGATTGATGTGCCGGCGATTTTGACGGGGGACAACACCGAATATCCGCAGTTGATTTCTTTTCCGAACAATGTTCGCGTATCCGTCGGCGACAGGATAACGACATCGGGGCTGGCGGGCGTGTATCCTGCGGGATTGCCTGTCGGAACGGTGATTTCCGTCAACGACGGCGTGGTCAAAGTGCGTCCTTTTGTGAACAGGAACCACTTGGAAGTGGTGCGTATTGTCGATTACGGCCTTTCAGGTCTGATTGCGGATCCGAAATGCGAAACAGTTTTGCCGTAAAACCGACTGTTTGGAAAATGATTGCCGTGCGGCTGCGGATTTGGTCGCCGAAGCTTTTGACCGCGTTGATTTTGCTGTTTTCCGTTGCGCCGACTTATTTGCCGGGGTATTCGGCGGTTCGTCCGTCGCTGACTTTGGTGCCGATTTTTTATTGGGCGATTTACAACCCTGACCGTTTTTCGGTCATCAGCGCGTTTTTGTTCGGAGTGGCTTTGGATTTGCTGGATGGGACGCCTTTGGGAATCAACACGTTTGTTTTCACGGTGTTTTACCTGTTGGCGGATTCGCAAAGACGGTTTTTGAACGGCAAGCCGTTCGGTTTTGTTTGGTTCGGGTTTGTTATTTTGTCGCTGGGCGCTTATTTTTTGAAATGGCTGTTTGTTTCCATCAACTACGCGCGTTTCACGCCTGCGGGCATTGCGTTGCTCAGTTGGCTTTTATTGTTAGCCGCTTATCCTTTGCTGGTCTTTCCGTGTGCCAAACTGCACTTGTATCTGTTGGACAAAGAAGATGATAACGCGTGACGGAGACAAAGGGAAAATGCTGACGCGCCGCGCCGCCATGGTGGCGGGGGGGCAGCTGTTTTTGTCGTCGGTTTTACTGGGGCGTATGTATTGGCTGCAAGTTTTGGAATCGGATCGCTACAAAACACTGGCGGAAGAAAACCGCATCAGCACGCGTTTGCTGGCTCCGCCGCGCGGGTTGATTTACGATCGTTTTGGCACGATATTGGCGGATAACAATCAAAACTTCCGCGCTTTGGTGATTTCCGAGCAAACCGAAGGCAATCTGAACGCGACATTGGAAGCATTAAACAAGATTCTGCCGCTGACTGACGGCGAAATTCAAAGAATCCGCCGTGAAGTCCGCCGTTCGCGTGATTTTACGCCCGTTACCGTCCGTGAAAACCTGTCATGGGAGGAAATGGCGGCGATTCAACTGAATGCGCCCGATTTGCCGGGGATTATTATTGACGAAGGATTAAGCCGTTATTACCCCTGCGGCGAATATGCGGCGCATGTTTCGGGATATGTCGGCATTGTGACGGAACAGGAAATCGCAGCCAGCGGCAATCCGTTGTGGAGACTTCCCGGATTCCGCATCGGAAAGTCGGGCATCGAGCTTCAGTACAATGCCGAACTGTGCGGCAAAGAAGGGGCGCAAAGGGTTGAAGTCAACGCCGTCGGGCGCGTTATCCGCGAAATTGAGCGCGATGAAGGTGTGGCGGGAAAATCGCTGCCGTTGACGATTGACGAACGGCTGCAGGAAATCGCGTACAAAAGGATGAAAAATCAAAGCGGCAGCGCGGTTTTGCTGGATATTTACACGGGCGAAGTGCTGATGATGGTGTCAACGCCCGCTTTTAATCCGAACGCGTTTAACCGCGGGCTGACATCCGAAGAATGGAAAGCTTTGTCGAACAACGACAGAAAACCGCTGTTGAACAAAGCACTGGGCGGACTGTATTCTCCCGGCTCGACGTTTAAAATGATGGTGGCTCTGGCGGCGCTGGAAGCGGGCGTCATCCGTCCCGACACGAAAATCGACTGCAAAGGCTACACCATGATGGGCAATCACCGTTTCCATTGTTGGAAAGGCGCCGGACACGGCGAATTGAATCTGAAAGAAGCCCTGATGCATTCGTGTGATATTTACTTTTACGAAGTCGCGCGCCGCACGGGCATTGATAAAATTTCGGCGATGGCGAAAAAATTCGGCTTCGGTTCTTTGACGGGCATCAACCTGCCGGGGGAAAAGGCGGGGCTGATGCCGACACGCCATTGGAAGGAAATGGTGCTGGGCGAACAATGGCTGCAGGGCGACACGTACAATGTCGGCATCGGGCAAGGGGCTATTTTGGCGACTCCTTTGCAGTTGGCGGTCATGGCCGCGGCGTTGGCGAACGACGGCATCAAGGTCAAACCGACTTTGATTGTTCCCGAAAACAGAAATCCGAACATTGCGCAAGGGGAATATCTGAATATCTCCAAAAACTATTTGCAGTTGATGCGTGAAGGAATGTTTGAGGTCGTCAACAATCCCAAGGGAACGGCCAAATCAGCAAAAGTCGACATCAACGGCAAGCTGATAGCGGGCAAAACGGGAACAACGCAGGTCAAGCGTATTTCGATGAAAGAGCGCGAGCAAGGTTTGAAGCGGCAGGAAGAACTGCCGTGGGAAGACAGGAACCACGCTTTGTTTGTAACATTCGGACCGACGGACAATCCGCGTTACGCTTTGGCGGTCGTAATCGAACACGGCGGCGGCGGATCGACAACGGCGGCGCCGATTGCGCGCGATATCATGCGGGCGGCTCTGACTTTGAATCCCGCGGGACAGCCGCCCGTCAAGCCGCATAAAACGATAATTTCTTCTGGGGGAAAACAATGAGTTTTTGTTTTCGCAATACGGAAATGACGCTGAAAGACCGCTTTATGCGTCTTAGCTGGTTTTATGCTTTTCTGGTTTGCATGGTTGCCGCGACGGGACTGGTTGTTTTATATGCCGCCGCGAACGGAAACTGGAAGCCGTGGGCGTCAAAGCAGTTTATGCGTTTTTGTTTGGGCTTTGGCGTGATGATTGTCGTCGGCATGACAAATTTGCGGTTTTGGCTGAAGTACGCTTACGCTTTTTACGCCGTCGCCGTGGTAATGCTGTTCATTGTCGAATTTTTCGGCCACGACGCCATGGGGGCTCAGCGGTGGCTGAATTTGGGATTTATCAAAGTCCAGCCGTCGGAATTGATGAAAATCGCTTTGATTTTGGCGCTGTCGCGATATTTTCACGGCGGGTCTTTGCAAGACGCGCAAAGCATGTCGTATTTGGTCGCGCCGTCTTTGATGGTATTGCTGCCCGTCGCGTTGGTTTTAAAGCAGCCCGATTTGGGAACGGCTGTTTTAATGGCGTCGGGGGCGGTGATTTTGTTCTTTTTGGTCGGCGTTCAGATGTGGAAATTCGGCGTCGTTGGATTTTTGGGACTGCTGTCCCTGCCGATAGGCTGGCGTTTTTTGCATGATTATCAAAAAGAACGCGTTTACACTTTTCTTGATCCCGAACGCGATCCGCTGGGCAAAGGGTATCATATCCTGCAATCCAAAATCACGCTGGGATCGGGCGGTATTTTCGGCAAAGGTTTTTTGCAGGGAACGCAAAGCCGGCTGAACTTTTTACCCGAAAAGCAAACGGATTTTATCTTTACCGTTTTGGCGGAAGAATTCGGTTTGATAGGCTCTGTTTCTTTGCTGGTGCTGTATTTGGCGCTGATTTTTTACGGATGCGTGATAGCGTTCCGTTCAACCAGCTTTTTCGGGCGTTTGTTGGCATTGGGGCTGTCGGCGAATCTGTTTTTGTACGTTTTTATCAATATCGCGATGGTCATGGGGCTACTGCCCGTTGTCGGCGTGCCTTTGCCGATGATTTCATACGGCGGCACGGTCATGCTGACATTGATGTTTTCGTTCGGACTGATAGAGTGCGTCAACGTCAACCGCGACGTCCAGATCGGACGCCGCGGCGCGTATGACGATTAATTTTCCGCGGAACGGGCAGCTTTTTCGGCGGCTTTGGCTTCGTCGCGCGCTTTCTTTTCGGCGGCTTTTTTAGCGGCGGCTTCGCGATTGTGTTCGTCGCGGATAAGCGCGTCAATCAAAGGATTGCCGGAGTTTTCCTCTTTCTTTTCTTCGGGTTTTTCTTGGAACTGCTGCAAATCGACGCCGAAGTCGAGGTATTTTTCACCGACATCTTCTTCGTACTGCTCGATTTCCTTTTGCTGGCGGGCGTCGTAGCTTTCAATTAAATTCAAGGTGTCTTGAATCAGCGGATTCGCCATGGAAATTTCATCCAGATTCATGTTTGCTTCGATTTTGTTCCGATAAGGAACGGCTTTTTCGTTTCCCAGCAAAACAGCGGTTTGAAACCATTTATATGCGAAAATATTGCTGAACGGCACACCGCGTCCCGATTCGTAAAGTTTGCCCAGTTCGATTTGCGCGTCCGTATGGTTTCGCATAGAGGCTGATGTAAAACATTCCGAAGCGGCGATATAGGATTCTTCCGTATTATCCTCCAACAGCATCATGCCGCGTTCATACAAAGCGGCGGGATCTGTCATTTTCGCGCAGACAGCCCCCGCGTTGATGTATTTAGCCAGCAAAGCTTCGGACGAATCCTGCAGGCTTGTTTGCGCGACGGCGGCGGTGCTTTGAACAAAAAACGGCAAAGAGAAAAGAAATACCTTGAACACGAACCTGTATCCCTAAATAATGTAGATTGAACGGCAACCTCGCCGCTTGTCGAAGATTCTAAGCTAAAAGAGCGAAAAATGAAACGGCTTTTATCTGTTTTTTGGTTATTTTCTGTGTTGTTTGCTTTTCAAGCATCCGCCCAAGTCCCGATTCAAGCGGATTTAATCACGCAAAAAGAGGGTGTTTTGCCTGCGGGCGAGCTGTTGGTCGCGTTGAAGCTGAATATCCCTGAAGGCTGGCATGTTTACTGGAAAAACGCGGGCGACGCGGGGGAAGCAACGGAATTGACGCTGACTTTGCCCGACGGATTTGCGGCGGGCGAACGGTTGTGGACGGTTCCCGAAAAGTTTTCCGTGGGACCGCTGACGGAATACGGTTACCACGGACAGGCGTATTTTCCGATTAAAATTACCGCGCCCGAATGGTTAAAAACGGGTGAAATTCTGCAACTCAAAGCCAAAGCGACTTGGTTGGCGTGCAAGGACGAATGTGTTCCGATGCAAACCGAACAGACGGCGTTTGTTACGGCGGGAATCGAAGGCGCGGAAAATGCAGAGCTGACAGCGGTTTTAAACGGATTGGCGCGGCCACAGTCCGATGCGGCTTTTTATGAAACAAGCGGCGGATTGGTTTTGCGTTTGCCCAAACCGCCCAAGGCCGGAAAAGCTTACTTTTTTCCCGACAGCGGCAAAGTGCTGACGCACAGCGCGCCGCAAACGCTGAAAATCAAGGATGGCAAGGCCTTTCTGTTTTTGACAAAAGCCTTGCCCGAGGACTATGAACACCCCGAAAAGCTGGCGGGAACGGTCGTGTTCTATAACGATTTGGGCGACAAAACGGCGGCGTTCAAAGTGGATGCCGAACGGACGGATGAAGATTTGCCCGTGTTTGAAACATTTGTTTGGCGCGAATTTCTGGGCGCGCTGCTTTTCGCTTTGTTGGGCGGATTTTTGCTGAATTTGATGCCGTGCGTGTTCCCTGTTTTGTCACTGAAAGCGTTCAGTCTGCTGTCGGCGAAAACGGACAAAGCGCAAAGGAAACGGGAAGCGGTGCTTTATACGGCGGGCGTTTTGTTTTCTTTTGCCGTCATCGGAACGGTATTGGTTGCTTTGCGCCGCGCGGGGGCGGAGCTGGGGTGGGGCTTCCAGCTTCAATATCCGCCGTTTGTGCTGTTTTTAAGCCTGTTTATGTTCTTTTTGGGACTGCTGTTTTCCGATATGGTTGCGGTGGGGGAAAGTCTGTCCGGTTTCGGCATGAATTTCAAGCACGGATTGGGGCATTTCGGGACGGGCATTCTGGCGGTATTTGTCGCCAGTCCATGCGCCGCGCCGTTTATGGGGGTGGCGTTGGGCTACGGGCTGATGAACCCTGCGCCCGTAACAATGGCGGTTTTGCTGATGATGGGCGTCGGACTGGCGATGCCGTTCCTGATTTTGGGATTTTTCCCGCAAACCGCCAAGCTTTTACCCAAACCGGGGGCATGGCTGATGCTGTTCCGCCGTTTTCTGGCTTTTCCGTTGTTCGGCGCGTCGGCGTGGCTGTTGTGGGTGCTGGCGGCGCAGGAAGGGGCGGATGCGTTGGCGTGGGCGCTGACGTGCTTGACCGTGGTTGCTTTTGCGACATGGCTGTGCGGTGTGGCGCAAAGTTATCCGAAATTCAAGCTGTGGGCGGGATTGGCGGTTGTTGCCGCGGTGCTGAGTATCGGGGGCGCGCTGTCAAGCGTCGCGCCGAAACAGGCGGGGAATGCCGACAAAATAGAATGGATTGATTACCAAGTCGATACGGTTGAAAGCTTCCGCCGACAGGGAATTCCCGTGTTTTTGAAATTTTCGGCGAAATGGTGCCTGACGTGTTTGGTCAACGACAAAACGACATTTTCCGACGCCGATACGGTCAAAGCGTTTAAAGACAAAGGAGTCGCAGCGTTTTTCGGCGACTGGACGACGCGCAACGACGATATCACGGCGGCGATTGAAAGCTTCGGCCGCGGCGGGATTCCGCTTTATGTATATTATGCGCCGAACGCTGAAAAACCCGTGATTTTGCCGCAAATCGTAACACCGTCGGAAATAACGGATTTATTGCGGTAATTTGCCGTCCGATATTTGCACCGTCAGCGTATGGGCGAATCCGTTTTCGACCGTCGGGACGAAACGGATGCGGGCGATTCCCGGTTTTTTGGCTTCAAAGACTTGGCTCAGCCATGTTTCCGTATGACGCGTTTCAATCGACAGCGGCGTCAAAACGGGCTTGTAATCGGTAATCAAAGCGTTGTCCGCGCTTTCCAAAACGATTGTATAGTCCGTGTTGTCGATGTATTTGTGCGCGCCTTTCAAAGTCGATGCGGTTTCGTGCAATTTGGAATACACAATGATTTCAAACACATCCCCCGTCATAACGGGAATCGCGCTTTCGGGTTTGTCCAACGTCAGGTGGATTGTCGCGGGATTGGCGACGCGGAAATACAGCGCGCGGATGGCTTCGTCGCTTTCGGGGAAAGGAGCGGGCGGTTTTTTCCCCGCCAAAGCGGGATTGGACGGCTGTTCGATGTCGAACGGTACCCAAGCGGGCATGAACGGAAAGAATTTTTTGTATTTGCCGTCGAAAGCGTCGCGTTTCAGCGGAAAGAAAAAAGTGGTTTCGCGTACCATATCAACGGGCGGCAAAGGCAGCTTTTTGGGATAAATCCGTCCGTTCAAATCGTCTTTGGTTAAAACGCCGGACAGCCAGAACGGCAAAAAACGGGTCAAGTACGCCGTTTGCAAAGGCGACAGTTTCTTTTGCGCTTTTTTGGCGGTTTCCAAAAAGCGGTTCACCACTTTGCGATGGACGTTTTTATCCAAGTGATTGCGTCCGACATCGGCCAAAACAAAGGCTTGGATGTAATCCTTTTTATCCAGATAATACTGCGCCAGATTGTAAAAAGCGTACGGGTTGTTCAATAAAACGGCTTGCTTGAAATATTTTTCCGCCTGTTTTTCGTCGGCTTTCGTTCCGATGCCGAACCGCGTGTACAGCCCGATGGAATTCAGCGCGTTCAAATGTTCCGCTTCTGCGGCGGCTTTAAAGTTTTCGGCGGCGGTTTTAAAGTTGCGCGGGACGCCGATGCCTTCTTGATACAGCAGCGCCAGATTATATTTGGCGGCAATATCGCCGCGTTTCGCGTTGCCGATCAGCGTGTTCAAATACATGCTTCCCGCGATGCCGGACAAATCGGCGTTGCGGCGCGGAATAATGCCCAGCCTGTCCAACATGTCGATTTCGCCTTTGTAAAGGCGTTCCAGAAAAGCGGGATAGGACGGCGTATCGATTTTTTTTTCTTTGCGCAACGCTTTAATCAAACGCAACAGATAAACCGCGCTGGGCTGTTCTTTGGCGTGCAGTTTCAAAATGCGTTCGGCTTCATCGTAGTTTCCCGCGACAAAAGCGTTCGCCCCGTCATCGAAAGTGTCTTTTTGTTCTTCGGCGGCAAAGACGGTCTGGCAAAACAGCCAAACCAGACAGAAGAAAAGCGTTTTCATCCGTGCAGTTTCTTTTCCAAAGCTTTTTGTTTTTTTATTTTTTTCTGCCACCGCCGCGCCGCGAAAGCATTCGGAGCATAATCGATTTTACCGTTTTTGTTAATCAGATACAGAGCGGTTTTTGCATCCAGAAAACCGTTTTCGGAGGCCATTTCGTAAAAACGGACGGCTTTGTGCGTGTTGAAACGCCCGCCGCGCCCTTTTTCATACCATCCCGCGACCAACATTTGCGCGTCGGCGTCGTTTTGCAGGGCGGATTGTTCCGCATAAGCGTAAGCTTTGTCCCATTCGCCTTTGTTCGCGTACAAAATCGCCAGAGTCGTTCGCGCGGGCGCATAGCCGAGAACGGCGGCTTTTTCATAGTATAAAAACGCGCGCGTTTCATCGGGGGAAACGCCTTTTCCCGCATAATACATCGCACCCAGAATAAAAGACGCTTGAGGGTTGGCAATCAAATCCTGATTTTGAAACGCCTTTAAAGCGGTTTTGTAGTCGCCGCGTTCGTATGCCGCCAGTCCGCGCGTCATTTCATCGACGGGCGTTTTTTTTGAAACGGCGTAAAATCCCCCCGCGGCAACGGCGGCAAGGACGAAAACAACGGTAAAAATCTTCAAACTTTTCTTCATACGCACCATTTTAAGCCCTTCGTTCAAAAAAGCCATTGTTTTTTTGACAAGCGGTGTATAATACCCGCTTTGAAACAAAAGGGGATGGTTATGTTTCCCGACAGGGCGCAAGTGCAGAGCTTTCGGTTCAAACGCTGTTTTTTCGACGAAACGGCGATGACGGCGCATTTGGTTTACGGTTTTGACGACTTTGTCGAATTCGATGAAACCGTGTCGTTTTTAAACGCGCCCGCTTTTGACGAAACGCGCCGCGCCGCCGTGAACGCGTGCTTGCGTCTGCTTCATTTGGCGGCGGGGGTCAGCTATTACAAAGCGTACATTCCCGAACGAATCCGCGTCGAATCGACGACTCTTTCCGAAAAGGAAGCGGACTTTTTCAACCTGTTCTATCAATCGGGGTTGGGCGAGTTTTCCTATCGCAACCAAGTCGATCCGAAAATCGTGTTTCCTTTCGGGGAATCAAAGCCCGAAAAGTGCCAAATCCGTTTAAAGCAAAGGACGATCGCGCCCGTCGGCGGCGGCAAAGATTCGATTGTAACGCTTGAAACGCTGAAATCGGCGGGGATTTCGCCCGTGCTGTTTTCGGTGGGGTTGCCGCGTCCGATAAAGGACACGATTGCCGTTTCGGGATTGGAATCCATCGAGGTCGTCCGTAAAATCTCGCCGAATCTGAAAGCGCTGAACGAATCGGGCGCGCTGAACGGGCATGTGCCCGTGACGGGCATTATCGCGTTTATTTTGATGCTGGCGGCGGTGATTTACGATTTTTCGGACGTCGCGATGTCAAACGAACGATCGGCAAACGTCGGCAACACGACTTTAAACGGGCGCACGGTCAATCATCAATGGAGCAAATCGATTGAATTCGAGCGCGCTTTTGCCGATTTGACGGCGGACGTTCTGCCCGATTTTCGTTATTTTTCGTTTTTGCGTCCTTTGTCGGAGCTGTCGATTGCCCGCAAGTTCGCTCGAATCAAAAAATACGACGCGGTGTTTACCAGCTGCAACAAAGCGTTTCGGCTGGATGAAACAAAGCGGCTCGACCGCTGGTGCGGCGATTGCGACAAATGCCGCTTTGTGTTTTTGGCGCTGGCGCCGTTTATGGGCAAAGAACGCGTTTCCGCCGTTTTCGCCCGCAATCCGCTGAACGAAGCCGAACAAACCGAAGGCTTCCGCCGTTTGCTGGGGTTAAGCGCGTTCAAACCGTTTGAATGTGTCGGAGAAATCGACGAATCCGCGTGGGCGTTTTTGCAGCTGTGTCGCCGCCCCGAATGGGAATCGGACGCCGTTGTCGCCGCTTTGAAATCCGCCGTTATGGACAAATACGCCGCGCGGGAAAAGGAGCTTGAAGCCAAGATTTTTTCCTTTTCGTCCGCGCATTTGATTCCGAAAGGATATGAAGATGCTGTTGGAAAGCTTGAAGAATAGTCCCGTTACCGTCTGGGGCGCGGGACGCGAAGGGCATGCTTGCGCCGAATTTTTGCAAAAACGCGGCTGTACGGTCAAAATCGTCGAAGATCCGCTGACCGAACCGCTGGAAGGCGTTATTGTCAAATCCCCCGGAATCAGCCGTTACCGTCCCGAAATCGCGGCGGCGAAGCAAGCGGGGGCGACTTTTACCACCGCAACGAATTTGTTTGTCCAAGCCGCGCGGTTAAGCCCGAAAAAGCCTTTGCTGATTGGAATCACAGGCACAAAAGGCAAATCGACGACCTCGTCCCTTGTCGCCCGTTTGCTGAGCGAACAGGGTAAAAAAGTCGCTTTGTGCGGCAATATCGGCGTACCGTCGATTTCGTATGCCGACAAAGTCGACGATTACGACGTTTTCGTTTTGGAAGTGTCCAGTTATCAAGCGGCGGATTTGGAACAAGGCTTTGACATCAGCGTTGTTTTGAATCTGTATCCCGAACATATCGACTGGCACGGATCGCATGAACGCTATTATCAGGACAAACTGAACATCGTGCGCGTGCGTCCCGACGGCGCGCCCGTGGTTTTGAACGCGAACAATCCGCGGCTGTCGCGTTATCTGCCCGCGGCTCAAAACGCGGTTTATTTTGATGCGCCCGACGCGATTCACATCGAAAACGGGTTGTTTTACGACGGAATCGAAAAGCTGTTTCCGATTTCCGCGGTGAATTTGAAAGGCGAACACAACTTGAAAAACGTGTGCGCGGCTTTGACGGCGGTCAAATTGGCGGGCGGCGATTTATTCTTGTGCGAAGACGCGCTGAAAACGTTCCACGCTTTGCCGCACCGTTTGCAGGAATTGCCCGTTCGGCACGGATTGCGTTTTGTGGACGACAGCATCGCGACCACGCCCGAATCGACTCTGGCGGCGCTCAAGTCTTTTCCCGAAACGAAAATCGTTTTAATCGCGGGCGGATACGACAGAAAACAGGATTATACCGAACTTGCCGATTTTGTGGTGCGTAAAGGAATCCAAGTCGTGACTTTGCCGCCGACGGGGGAACGTTTGGCGCGCATGATTCGGGAAAAGGGCGGGTTTGCCGTCGAAGCGACCGATATGACCAACGCGGTCGAATCCGCCGCCAAAGCCGCCAACGCGGGCGATTTGGTGCTGTTGTCGCCCGCCGCGCCCAGCTACGGAGTCTATAAGAATTTTGAAGAACGGGGCGACATTTTCGCCCAATGCGTCGCCGCGCTTTAACGCCGCGCCCTTAACGCGGTTTGGATTGTGCCGTCGTCCAGATAGTCCAATTCGCCGCCGACGGGGATTCCTTGCGCCAAAGACGAGATTTTCAAGGGCAAATCCTTGAACCGTTCGGCGATGTAATGCGCGGTCGTTTGTCCGTCGACGGTGGCGGGCAAAGCCAAAATCAGTTCCGCCGTATTGTTTTCGCGAATCCGCCGTTCAAGGGCGGGCAGGCGCAGTTCTTCGGGACCCGTGCCGTCAATCGCGGACAGCAAGCCGCCCAAAACGTGATAGCGTCCTTTGAACGCGCCCGAACGGTCGATTGCCCACAAATCCGCGACATCCTGCACGACGCAAATCGTCGAATCGTCACGGCGCGAATCGGCGCAGACGGCGCACGGGCTTTGCGAATCCAGATTGCCGCAAATCGGGCAGATTTGAACAGTGTCGATAACGTCTTGAATCGCTTTTTCCAACGGAATCAACTGCGATTCGCGCCGCTTTATCAAATACAGAACCGTGCGGCGCGCGGAACGCGTCCCGAACCCCGGCAATCGGGAAAACAGACGAATCAGCGTTTCGATTTCGGACATTTTCTTTTAGAACGGCAGTTTAAAGGGCAAATTC
>ERZ1034842.548-NODE-548-length-14325-cov-10.089278_pt1 | contig 14325 bp, 15 predicted proteins | sample MGYA00520634_ERZ1034842 | MGnify/ENA primary metagenome ERZ1034842 (study PRJEB33766, sample SAMN09781734) | gut metagenome | biome: gut microbiome | host: Homo sapiens | place: Madagascar | study: EMG produced TPA metagenomics assembly of the PRJNA485056 data... | reverse complement strand
TGCAGCGTGCGGAGGAGAGCGGGGCGGATTTGGTCATTGCCCACTATAACCGCATCACGCCGCCCAAGCCCCGGGCCGAGGATGACCCCCGCCCCGAGCGCCCCACCAAGGTGCAGACCTACGGCTTTTTGATGGAAGGCCCCATGACCAAGGAAGAGTTCGCCGCGGGCCTGATGCAGGAACCGGCCAGCTTTTATTATGGTGTTATGTGGAATAAGCTCTACCGCGCCGATATCGTGCGCGCCCACGATGATATCATCTGCGCCGAGGATATGGACTGGTCGGAAGATCTGTATTTCAATTTGAGCTACATCCGCTATGCGGAAAAGTTCTACGCCCTCTCCACGCCGATTTACAATTATTTTAATACGCCCGGCAGTGCGGTCCACACAGCGCTGAACCCGGTCAACGTTGTTGCCACACGCGCCACGCTGTTTGCCTACTATAAGGAACTGTACGAGCACCTGGGTCTGTACGAGGAATACAAGCCGCAGATTTACAAATATCTGGTGGCCGTGGCGGAAGCGTAAAAGAATACTGTGTGTAGGGGCCGGGCATACCCGGCCCTCGGCCACAAAATAAAAGCGAGCAGCCTGCGTGGCTGCTCGCTTTTGTTATACCTTTTGCTCAAATAATCTGTGCCGGTTGCAGTACCAGTACAGCTTCCCATGGCCCAGGCGGCCGGCGGCTCCAACAGGGTGATGTCGGGCAGTCTCCCACTTGGAGACGGTCTTGTCGCTGACGCAAAGCTGTGCGGCACAACCTGCGGAGCGTAGAGTTGTTACCAGTTGAAGGGCGCGGTGGTGATGTCGTACCACTCGCTGCGGTTGTTGACTTCCTTGGCCAGGAAAGCGTCCATGTCGGTGTAGTAACTGGTCGTGCCGGTGGAGACTTCGCTCAGATCATAGCTGCCGTCCGCGTTGACCTTGACGTTCAGCAGGTAGATACCACCGACCGCCGTGCCGGAACCCTCGCCGGAGAAAACGTTGTAGGCAATCTCGTAGGGGAAAACCAGCATATTGTCACCGTAGTAGCTGCCGTTGTAGATGTCGCTGTCCTTGTCCACCAGCAGCGAGGCTGTGCCGGTCCAGCGGGGGCCGCTGGCGCTGGACTCGCTGGAAACCGGAGAGCTGCCGTCGGCGGCCCAGATGCTGGTATAGGTCATGCCGTAGTCGACGCTGCTGTTCAGCTCGTTCTCGACCAGGGGCTTCAGCTGGGCCACCAGGTCGGGGGTCACTTCGTCGGCAGAGTTGAGGTAGTGGGGAACGTTTTCCAGGGAAACTTCAAGGCTGTCGCGGGAGAGAATGTAGCTATTGGTGAAGTCGCTGCTGAACTTGGGCGTGGCCGTGATGGTGACGACATCGCCCTGGGCATAACCACCCTCGGGGCTTTCGGTCGCGACGGAATAAGTCAGCGCCGAACGAGGGTCATCGGCGGGCAGGTCGCTGGAGACCGTGACGCCCAGGTGCGGGGCGCAGCCGCGGACGAGGATGTTGAGCTTGCCGCTCACGGTTTCGCCCTCGACGGCGATGTTCAGTAGGCTGTCTTCGAACGGGTCGATCGTCTCAGGTTCCTTCAGGCCGGAGACGGTCAGGGTCTTGCTGCTCTCGCTCAAGGTGATTTCGTGGTTCTTCAGGAAGGCGTCGTCGGCGCTTACGGTCAGGGTCACGGTGTCGCCGTTGGACAGTCCGGTCTGCGGGGTGACGGTGTAGTTGACGTGGCCCATCAGGCTCAGCTCGGTCTGGGCTTCGTCCCAAATGTCCTGGTCCTTGCCTTTGCCAAACAGCGCTTTGCCCAAGCCGTTGTAGTCGAGCGTTACGGTGGCTGTGGCGTTGCCGCTGGCACCGTCGAAGGTGACGTCAGCGTATTGCAGCAGGTCCACGGATTTGGTGCAGCCGGTCAGCAAAGCCATGACCGCCGCCAGGAACAGCGCAGGGAGCAGATGTTTGAGTGTCTTTTTCATGATTATCCATCCTTTTCTTTGTGGTGGGGGAGTGGAGAAGTTTTGCTTGAACTGTACACAGTATAGCACGGGTGGGGTCAATGCGGGGGAAAGTAGGATGAATGGTCCGCGAAAACGTACGAATGGCAGAAATGGCAGAAAACCTTGGCGGATGATTGACAACCGGGCGGGGAGTTGGTATAATACTATAAGTATCCCTGCGTGGGTGCGGTAAAGTACACAGGCAGATGTACTCAAGTGGTCGCAAGAGGGAGCACTCGAAATCACACCCTGCGGGAAGTTCCGCGCAACAAAATTAAATATGCAGATGTACTCAAGAGGTCGTAAGAGGGAGCACTCGAAATGCTTTAGGACAGGAGACTGTCGCGTGGGTTCGACTCCCACCATCTGCGCCATATCCGTCGTAGAATCGAAAGATTTTGCGACGGATGTTTTTGTTTACAGCTTTGAAATATGATGCTATAAGTTTACGCAAAGGTTATTGCAAACCAAAATCCACTTGCAACAATAATCTGCTGCAAAAAGCCATTTGTTGCCCGAATTGTTGCCCACAGTTCATGGTTTCCTGCGAGAAGGGATAATAACTTATAAAGAGTTATCTCCAACAGCAGCGTTTTTCGGTGTTGCGAATACTGCTTGGTGGTATGCCGTCAGCACACTGAGCTTGCGCTGCTCCTGTACTTGTACATAGCGGGTCGTGACGGTGTTGATTTTCAGATTTACGCCCATTTGCTGGGAAAAATCGTCCACTGAATGTCCGAGAATTTGGCTAACTGCATAAAAATCACCTGTCAAATTGTACATATTGGTGCCCGCTGTGCCGCGTAGATCGTGAAATCGGATTTTCGGCATCCCGGTGCTACGCATAAATCCGTTAAACTTGGCCGAAATACGCTTTTGTAAGTATGGCGAACCGTCCGGCTTGCACACAACAAGGTCGTTATCGTAATACTTGACCCCGCCGAGCTTGCACAACCGCCGCTGGTCGGCTTGTTCCTGTTTGAGCCGCAAAAAGATAGGCATCGCTTCTTCTGTAATGGGAAATGAGCGTGTTTCGCCCTCGTCACGGTCCTTCAAGGGTTCCAGGTGTGGCACAATTTTAGCATCTTTTGGCAGATCACAGGGGATTTGACCTCGCAAGGTAATTTGCCTGTGCGTCAAATCAACATCACGCCAGCGTAACCCCAGTGCTTCGCTGAGTCGCAGCCCAAACAGAACAGCGAGCAGCACCACGGTCTCAAGTACATTACCATGTACAAACGCCAAAAGCTGCTGCACCTGTTCCACGGTGTACTTTTCATATTTGCGCCCGGCGTTCTTACTAAACCGTGTCATAATGTTCTTGGCTGGGTTGTTTGGAATGTAGCCATACTTTACCGCCGAGGACAGCGCAGAGCTTAAAATCCGATGGCAATAACGCACTGAATTCTCCGCCAGTCCCTTCTCACGCAGTTGCGCAATCATATCGTCAATCATTTGGGGTGTCAGTTTATTCAGAGATACTTCGCCCAGCATGGGAATTAGATGTATGTTTATGCCGCTCCAATAGCTGTATCGCGTACTTTTTGCAAGGTTATGGTGGTAGCTTTCGTACCACTTGGGCAGATACTCTTTTAGCTTTTGCTTGCTTTCCGGTCCGTAGCCGACCATAGCGGCGCTGCCAGTCTGTAACTCCAGCTTGATCTGTGCCTCATACAATTCTGCTTCCCTGCGCGTTGCAAATCCACGTTTGGCAATACTTTTCTGCTTGCCGTTCTCATAGACTTTCACATTGACATCGTAGACAATGCCCGGTCTGCCTGTTAAAATTCCTTGGCTGTTTCGCTTGTTTTTGACTTTTCTCTCGCGGACCGCCATATCAGCACCCGCTGCTTACAGACCTTGCCGGGGTCTTGGCACGGTTGTAATAATCCCAAATAGCCTGTTCGGAAATCAGGCGACGGTTGCCATTCTGGATGAACTCCAACTCGCCGTTGTCCATCAACTGGCGCAGTCGATTTTCTCCGATGCCGGAAACAACTGCCATTTGTTCCACAGTTTTCAGCATCGGTTCAAACGGATTTCGCACAACTTGCGGTGTTTTTTGCTTTGCATATCTTGCCATAACTATCCCTCCTGCGGTATAATTTATAAAACAAATTGTTTGTGGTACTTGTGCGCAACACAGGAGCACAATCGTTTGTAAGGCTTGAAGATTTGGTATATTCAGTTTTCAAGGTTCTTGTAAGCAAGACATACATTTTGTATTTTCTGCTTACAAGTATATTATATGACACACTTTTTGTATGTCAACTGCTTTCGGTATAAATTCTTATTTTTTTAACATTTGGGAGACTTGTTATGGATACCCAAGGAAGAAGAATAAAAAAATTGCGTTTGGCTAAAGGTCTTTCGCAAAAGCGCCTGTCCGATATGGTTGGAATTGTACCTACCCACTTACAGGCCTACGAATACGGAACACGCCACCCAAAAGAAGAAATTCTCAATCGGCTGGCAAAAGCATTAGATGTCACACCAAGTATGCTTCAACCGTTAGATGTTGATACCGTAAATGGTCTACTTGGCATTATCTATGAAATGCACACCAGTTACCATGGATTGGAAATTGTAGAAGAAGACGGACAGATTTCCATCCGCTTGCCAAACACCTTACAAGCAATGCCCGCCAAAAAATCACTGCTTAGGATCAAGAAAATTCTTGACGATAATACATACCAGCCTTATCCAGAATACCAGTCAGCGAAAGACATCCAAGAAGAAAATCAAATTCTACCGGATACGGGCGTTACTGTTGCGCAGGAGAAACGCTGGGTCAAAGAGCAAGAAGGTCTGTTGCTGCGAGCAACAGATTTATATAGCCCAGATGTGAATTACAATCAAATCGAGGCTGATCGAAAGGCGCTTCGTAAGCAATATCCGGATGACAGCGAAGATGAGGATTAACCTTTATGGATACTTATCAACTGAATGAACAGCAACAGCGATTAGCAGAAACTTTTTATAACGATTATTCTCTTATCAAATTTGGGGCTTATGGGGAAGAATACCTTTATACTGTTTGCGATGTAGATACAAGAAAATATCATGCCCTGAGAGAAAGACCAGATTATAGACAGTTTATTGCCGATAAGGACAAATACTATCGCCAGATGCTAAGTAACCTAATGGCGTTGCGGTGCAATTTTTCAGCCGATTCGTTTATTGAAGACAAAGAAAAGCGCCCATATATGTGGAACCATGTGACAGATAGATTATTGCGAGAATGTGAGCCTATCGTAAAATCGAAAATATTAAAAGATGTGAAGAAGGAAAAGTAGAGAATTTATATTTAGATATTTAAGTATTACCTTGGGGGAAAAGAATGGCTAAAATTCAATCTGTTGAACCGAACGTTGCTGATTTAGCAAATGGTTGGATGCGATCTTACAAACTTGATTACAAGCTCGAACAGGAGTCGCTCAATACAGAAATTGATCGCGCGCTAGACGAATACTTCTCGAAAAATGGCGGCGTTGGCGGAAATCGTCCGGATGCCAAGCTGCTTTTGCGGGACAAAAACATGGTGAATTATCCCGTCCTGATCGAGTACAAGGGCTATAAAGATAAACTCGTTGCCCTTGATTCCGAGGGTAAAGTTGCAAATAAAACCGCCAAGAACCAACCCGATTTTAAGCATATCAATTCTTATGCGGTAAACGGTGCCGTTCACTATGCAAACGCACTTCTGCATTATACGAGCTATACTGACATAATCGCCATAGGAATGACCGGTTACAAAACAGAAGCCGGAAAGCTGGAACATGAAATCGGCGTATATTATGTATCTAAAAGCAACTTCGGTATCGGACAGAAGATCGATAATTATACAGATTTTTCATTCCTCAAGAAATCAAATTTTGATAAGTTCATCGAAAAAGTAAAGCGCCTCAAGCTTACACCGGACGAAATCGAGAAACTAAAAGAGCAGCGAGAGCGGGAAATCAACGCAAGCCTTGTAAAGCTGAATAATGATATTTATCAGAACGAAAAAGGCTTGAGCGAGCGCGATCGCGTATATCTTGTGGCTGCGTCCATCATTGCGACGCTCGGCGTTCCCGGTAGAGTGGCTGCTCTTGAAAAATCCGAGTTGAAATCTTCAACCGAAACCGGAAACCGTGACGGTGATATTATCCTCCGCAAAATCAAGGCTTTTCTGGACGAAAAGAATCTTCCGCAGGAAAAGCGTGATATGATTGTCCGTACATTACAGAATACACTGACAACGGATAATATTAACAAGGTCGAAAACGGAGAAAGTCAGCTCAAACGTGTCTTTGCAAAAATTGTTGATGATCTTGGCATATACTATAAAATCGGTCTTACCACAGACTTTACCGGCAAGTTATTCAATGAAATGTACGGTTGGCTGGGCTTTTCTCAAGACAAGTTAAACGACGTCGTTCTGACGCCCGCCTATGTTGCAACCCTCTTAGCAAGGCTTGCAAGAGTAGATAAAGATTCCTATGTATGGGACTTTGCAACCGGATCGGCGGGGCTTCTCGTTGCGGCTATGAACGAAATGCTCAACGATGCAAAAAGCAAAATTAAATCTCCCGACGAATTTGCGCGTAAATCTGCCGCAATAAAGGCCAATCAGCTTCTTGGACTCGAGATTCTGTCAGAGGTGTATATGCTTGCCATCCTCAACATGATTTTGATGGGTGACGGCAGTTCTAATATTTTGAACAAAGACTCTCTGAAAGAGTTTAACGGCAACTATGGCTTTGGCAAAACGGATGAAAAATTCCCGGCTGATGCGTTTGTTCTGAATCCACCGTATTCCGCGCCGGGCAATGGAATGGTTTTCGTTGAAAAAGCCCTTTCCATGATGCGCAGGGGCTACGCCGCCATCATCATCCAAAACTCCGCAGGCAGCGGCAAGGCAACGGAATATAACAAGCGAATTTTGAAACACAGCACGCTGCTTGCAAGCATCAAAATGCCGATAGACCTTTTCATTGGCAAGTCCAGCGTTCAGACAAATATATATGTTTTCCGCGTCGGGGAAACTCACCAAAAAGATGATACCGTTAAGTTCATAGATTTCTCCGTAGATGGATATACGAGAACGAACCGTAAAAAAGCAAGCTGCAATCTACGTGATACCGACCACGCCAAGGAGCGCTATCAGGAGCTGGTTGACCTTGTTCGCTTCGGAAAAGCCAAATTAAATATCCTTACGGAAAAGGAATATTACGAGGGAACGATCGACCCCGAAAATGGTGCAGACTGGAATCAGACGGCTCCCATCGACACAAAGCCGACACTGGAAGATTTCAAGAAAACCGTCAGCGATTATCTGGCATGGGAAGTATCAAATCTTTTGAAAAATCAGAACCTGGAGGATGACCGCCTGGGAAAATGAATGCCTCACTTAGCGAAAAGCTGGGGACTGTTAAGTGGGGCGAATTCAAATACAAAGATGTCTTCAATAGGATAGAACAAGGCAGGCGTCTAAAAAAAGATGATCAGATAGATGGTACTATACCGTTTGTTATGTCCGGAACGACTAATGCAGGTGTCGTTAATTACATAGCAAATCCAGTAGCTTCATTCCCCAAAAATGCAATCACGATTGATATTTTCGGAAATACATTTTACCGCAATTATGCTTTTGGCGCAGGGGATGATACTGGGGTTTACTGGAATGATGTAACCGCCTATTCATCAAATGCGATGCTCTTTTTTGCGGTCGCTATGCAAAAGTCGATGATGGGAAGATTTTCTTATGGGAAAAAGCTTAGAAGTTCTCAAAGCGAGAACTTTACAATGCGCCTTCCAGTGACAGATAATGGCTTCATCAACTTTGATTTTATGGAGTCCTTTATAGCGGAGCTGGAAGCGGAGCGTGTAGCGGAGCTGTCCGCTTACTTAACAGTAAGCGGACTGGATAATTATGAATTATCCGGTGATGAAGTGCAGGCACTTCAAAATTACAGCCTTTTCACGTGGAAGTCTTTCAATCTCGAATGCTTGTTCGGAAAATCGACTCGCGGGAAACGATTAAAGGGAGATGACCGGGTTTCCGGCACTCTTCCGTTCGTCACGGCCGGAGAAGCCTCTGAGGGAATTTCTGCCTATATCAGCAATGATGTGGAGATATTTGAGAAGAATACCACCACCATTGATATGTTTGGCTCGGCAAAATATCGCAATTACAAATATGGGGCCGATGACCACATTGCGGTAGTTCATACCGAAACTGTCCCCATGAAGGCGGCCATCTTTTTGACCGCTGCAATCCATAAAGCGGCTCATACAGGGAAATTTGATTATGGTCATAACTTCTATGCCAAAGATGCCGATGCACTCGATATCATGCTGCCTGCAAAAGATGGAAAACCGGATTATACCACCATGGAAACATTGATTTCCGCTGTTCAGAAACTGGTCATTAAAGAAGTTGTTCTTTATGCAAACCAAAAGATTGAAACGACAAAAGCGGTAACGAAAAGGTACTGGTAGTACATGCTCGTTACTTTTAGGAAAATTGCCATTATCACCGATAAAGCCATCTCTGGATTTATAAAAAGGGGGCGTTTTTGTGCCTGGAAAATTTTCACTTCGCAAGTTCAGTGAAATCAATCTTGATGATCCATTTTTCGCAACCCTGAAAAACGATTATCCGGGAAATGCGTTCTCGCCATCGTTTTCTGTCTGGTTTAAGAATAAGACCCAAGAAGGTCGTACCGCATTGGTGTTTTCCGATGATCAGGGACTTGGTGCCTTTATCTGTATAAAGGATGAAAATGAGCCGATTGAGTTGAAAGGCGGCACCCTAGCTGCCTGTAATCGCGTAAAAATTAGTACAATGAAGATTGCTGAGCGTTTTCGTGGACAACGACTGGGTGAAGGTGCAATCGGATTAGTTTTGTGGAAATGGCAAAAATCCGGAACGGATGAAATTTATGTTACAGCATTCGATAAGCAGGATCTGTTGATTTCACAGCTTGAAAAGTTTGGCTTTCATAAAGTAGGATACAATTTAAATGGAGAAGGCGTGTACATAAAGAGCCGTCATAACATTGATTATAGTGACCCTTATAAGTCTTTCCCCTTTATCAATCCAAACTTTAAATCTTCAGGGTATCTTATTATCAATGATACCTACCATGATACAATGTTCCCTTATTCGGAACTTAAAAATAACACTTTACAAAATGCTGTAGCTATGAATGTGAGTAACGGCCTTAGCAAAGTATATGTCGGCGCTCAATATTCACAGTTGCCCTACGGTATCGGAGATCCGATACTTATCTATCGAAGATATACGGCAGGATCAGGAAAGCAGTATCGCTCATGTATTACTTCTTTCTGCGTTGTAACAAAAATTATACAAGCGAAGAAAAGCGGTCAGAAGCTTATGTCGTTTGATGAACTTTTGACAAAAATTGGGAACAAGTCTGTATTTAACAAAGATGAATTAAGAAACCGCTATAATAACGACTGGAATGTACTTGTTATGGAAATGCTCTATTATGGATACTTTGGTGAAGGAAATAATGTAAATATGGCCTGGCTTAAGCAAAGCGGGTACTGGGGAGATGGGTATCCCACATCGTTTTCACTTGGTCAAGCGGCGTTTAAGAGCATTTTGAAAAAGGGAAATATAGATGTCAGCAATGTTATTATCGATTAAGCCTCAATATGCAGAAATGATTATCAAAGGCACAAAAAAGTACGAATTTCGTACTCGAAAATGTCGTGATGATATTAAAAAAATCATATTTTATGCCACGGCCCCCAAAAGTCAAGTGGTAGGTGAAGCTGAAATAGAATGCGTTTTGGAGGGAACCCCCACTGAAATTTGGAAGAAGACCAAGTTTGGGTCAGGCATCCCGGCATCTTTTTTTAAGGAATACTACAAAAACAGAGAAGTGGCCGTTGCGTATAAACTTGCAAATGTTCGAGCTTATGAAACACCCAAAGCATTAAAAGATTATGGCGTCACACATGTGCCACAGTCTTTTATTTACCTGAAACAGAAAAACGATTGACGATTATTAAATTTTCGATTTCAAAAGCTTCTCTGACTAAGAACCCAATCCCGAATACAGGAAGAACGATTTCCGGCAAGGATTCTGATGAAGTAATTCAACAATTTGGCGCTTCACTTACATAAAAAGATAAGCACTTACCTTACTCCACGCGAGTCAAGGCAAGTGCTTATTTAGGTTAAATAGGTGCTGGTGCTCAGCAATGATATGATTTTCCGTCATGCAAGCGCACAGCAAATTGTAGGCAAGTTAAAAGTATATAAAGCCTCTTTGAAGCCTTCACCAAATTCATCGAATTGCCGTCGATTATCAGAAGAAACTTTTCAGAAACTTCAATCATTAGGCACTTCAAGCAAGTTGCCAGCAAGTTAAATCAAGCCCAGATAGGGATATACTTCATATAGCGAGGTGCTGTTGACGAATCAAGCGGTTTAATAAGTTTCATTGAAACGGCTTCTTTGATAAGTCTTGAAATGCTTCCTGCCGAGGAATCTTTCAACCCGAATCGCTCTCTTAAAGAACTATTTGTAAGCTGCTCCCCCTCAACTTGCCGAATACAAGCATGAAGATAGCATGCCCAAAGCTTATCCTCGATGGATATTGCAGAAAACGGAATCTCTGAGAATAACACTACACGAGTGCTATCCTCGTACAGTTCAATTTTCGGGGCGGGCAATTGTGCGAATTCGCAGCTGCTGACAATTTTATCCCACCCGGAACCCAATTCCTCGCACATTCTCAGGCGGCGCATCAAAGAAGCCAATTTTTCGTTTCTTGATTTCGGAGGATTGTCGATAATGCGTCTTACATCAACGAGCGGTGTTCCGGAATTCGTAATCTCTATTCTCTTTTCAAAAATTTCGATAACAGGGCCTGTACCAGAAATTGAGAAGTCCTGATGAATTAACGCATTCGCAACGGCTTCACGAATCGCTAAGATGGGATATGCAGAGTGATTCTCTCTCAGAGCCCCTATAATTGGCTCCTGCGTGGGAATCAACGCCTCAATAAATTTCATCAATCCCTCAAAGCCAACCGCGTATCCCTTGTTTCCGATATCCTCCTTAAGCATTGAGAGTCGATTGTTTCCCTGATATTGAACTACCCGAACAGCTTTTCTTGATAGTCTTGGAAACTCTGACAGGCGTTTTGCAAAAAGAATTGCGCCAAGATTTGTTATGGCATAAAGACCATTGTCTTGCCTTACAACAATTTCATCTTGTTGCATATAATGCGCCACACCAGCAAAATCCGTCGGTTGAATAATTCCACAGTTATCAAAATAAACGGAATAATCCAACATTCGTAGAGCGTCTTCCAACTTCATATCTTGCTTTGCGTAACGCTCTTCAAATCGAGAATTCCGAATTTTATCCCACAATTGAGCTTGCATTGCAGGATATTCACTCAATCGTTTTGTGTAACTTCCAACGCGAATATAATCAACTTTATCAAACATTACTGTTTGGTTTGTTGCTTTATAGATAATCAATACACCTACACGCTTTTCCTCTGCCATTTGAACCGTGTGAAATTCAAAATCGGCATTCTTGCTCAAAAGAGAACGAAGCCAGTTTTCCAGCTCCTGATTTCCTTTTTTCAGGGTCTGGAGGTCGTAATCTGTTCCAACAATTTCGTGTGTTTCGTCATCAATTCCCCAAAGCATATAGGCGCAACTCTTTTCGTAAAGAGAAGCACTGTTGGCAAGGGCGCTTATATCCTTACCAATCATGTCCGGAGTATAATTATTGTGTTTAAACTCCAACCACTGTGTTTCTGTTGGAAGTTTGCGCAGTTCATTTACCAGTTTATCAAGATTTTCCATTGCCTAGACACTCCACAATTTCAGCTGAATATTGCTTTTTATAATTATAGCACAAAAAACCGGTAACCCCAAGAAAAATTTGGCGCTTTACAGTACATTCCTCTTTTCTCGTTAATGGTGGCTGCCGTATGCGCATACATGGTTATAATGCGTGTTCTCTGCGACCCGTAATTCAGCTTTTTCCGGTTGCTTTGCCCTTTGCACCTTATCCTGCACCATCCCGCAGTCCATCTCAATGTCAGCACAGGTGGTAATCTCCCGCCGCAGCTCTCTGATGCGGGCTGTGATCGCCTGTATTTGCTCCGAATAATCGGCAGGGGTAGTTTTACTCTTCTTGCGATAGAGCGCCCTACGCTGCGCCGTAAGGCTGTCGTATTCGGTTTGCAGATTTTCTTTGCAAGTCAAAAGTTCGTCAAGGGTTATAATCCGCCTTTCCCACAAAAGGTCGCATTGCCGCCGGTAGCGATTGTACTTCAAGAAATCATCGCGCAGCAGGTAATAGCACCGCTTGCCGACTTTGCCTTTATATGCTTTCCTCAGCAATGCGCAGTAGCGATAATAGCAAGCCATAAACCCGGTAATTTTGCGGCATTTATAATTCAGCTTACCGCGATACCGTGCGCGGCGGCGAACAGGCATAGGCTGCTCTTTCGGCTTCCGCCGTGGTGGCTCCGGTGCTGTTTGCCGCTTATATTCCTGCTGCATCTCAGGCGGAAGTGTTTGCAGTTCCCGGAAGTACCTCCGCAGCGAATCCTCGCTGAAGTGTGGCTGATTTTGTCCAACCGGATATTCTTCTGCGTTTCCTTGTGGCGCACGGTCATATGCGCAGCTTTGGGTTCGTATTTCACCGCATACCCCATTTTCTGCAGCTCCGCAACAAATCCGGCAAAGCTATCTGCGGTGGTCATTGCCACTTCCACATCCGCCTTTACCATGCCGCGCAGCGTGGGCGAGCCTTCTTTTTCGTGTTTCCACTCGCCGTAGGATTTCCCTTGTCCGTCTGTTTCCACAACAGACAGTCGATTTTCGCGGCACAGTTCATCGGAAACAGCTCGGATCCCCTTGTAGTAAGTAGTAAAATCATTACGAAACATTCGACCATCCATAAACGAAACCGAGTTTACAACAATATGGTTATGCAAGTGGCCTTTGTCTAAATGGGTGCTGACGGTACATTCAAACCGATCTGCTAAGAATCGCCGTGCGAATTCGCAGCCGATTTCGTGTACTTGATCAGGTGTTGCCTCGCCGGGCTTAAAACTCTGAATAATATGGTAACCCACATTGCCGCTGTCCAACGGCTTTCCCCAACGCCGCTTCGTTGCCTGCATAAGATAATAGGCGTTTTGCGGGTCGCAATTAAAGCCGGAAACATAGAGCTGATGCTCGGTTTTATCGCCGTTCTGCGTGTAGTTCATCAGCCGCTGCATATCCGCAGTGTTCAGATACTCTGTCTTTTGCGGATTGGCGGCGTAATCCAAGCAGCCTTTCAGCTGCCCGCGCACCGGCAAAATCTTTGTGATTGCCATTACTGCTCCTCCTGCATAAGTCGCCAGACGCGCTGCATCATCCGGTTTACCTCGGCAATCTGGGCGTTCTCGATCTTGCCGGTGCTGTTGGCCAACCGCGTCAGCTGGTTCAAATTATTTCCGATTGCCGCCACCTGTGCCGCCAAGGCTTTATAACTGTCCGGCGGGCGTTCGCGCAGCGTACAGCCGCTTACCAGCGCACGGAGAAACGGTTCCATTTTCATGCCGGCGGCATCGCATTTGCTTTTCAGTTGGATGTATTCCTTTTCGGTAAATCGCACCGTTACCTGCTTTTGTCTTTTTAACATTTGCTTTCTCCTATCGGGGTCTTAGGGGCTTGCCCCTAACAAGTGGTCGTTATGCTGTCATGACAGCATAATGCCGTGCTTGCCGCACTGTCCGGAAGGTGGGTTATTCCACCGGAAATTTCGGCGCTTCAGCACCGTCTTTTTCTGCGTAAATCAGCTCGGCACACACGATTTCCTCTGCCTGTGCTTGCAAGCCTTGCATAGCTGCCGCCCATTTCAGCGGGTCGCGGCACTTCATTGCCTCGTTGATGGCCGCCTGTTCCGCCAGCGCCTGTGTCAAATCCTCGACTTGGCGGTGAACCTCGCGGTCAATGTCCGCAAGATGCTGCGCCAGTGTTCCGTCCAACAACATCCGGTCGCGCTCCATTGGTCGCTGCTCATCGAGGTATCGCGCCCCCATCATGCCATACTTTCCGATGGTTCCCGCATCGGCAGCACTGCTTTTCAGTTTGGGAATCAAATAGCCGTTTACATTCACATATTCTGTTTTCATCGTGCAGTCCCTTTCGTTCTTGTAAGCCTGCTGAAAAGGAGAGTCGGTTCGGTGCGCAGCAAACCGTCGATGTAACCCTTCTCTTTTTTTCAGATGGCTTATTTTATAGTCTTTGCTATAGTAATTACTAAGAGTATTTAATTATAGTAATTATAATACTGCCTACATTAC
>ERZ1034842.547-NODE-547-length-14385-cov-4.538172_pt1 | contig 14385 bp, 12 predicted proteins | sample MGYA00520634_ERZ1034842 | MGnify/ENA primary metagenome ERZ1034842 (study PRJEB33766, sample SAMN09781734) | gut metagenome | biome: gut microbiome | host: Homo sapiens | place: Madagascar | study: EMG produced TPA metagenomics assembly of the PRJNA485056 data set... | reverse complement strand
CCGTCATGCAACGCTTTTCCGTCCGCGGGAAAAAGCCCGCCGCGTTTACAACCGACGTTTCGGAAATCAAAACCGTCCTGCTGCGAAACGAATACGCCGAACGGTTTCGCCCGAAAAAAAGACTGTTGCTGCGTGCCTTTTTGTGGCTCTGCGCTTTGCTTTTATCGCTGTATTTTTTGCGGTTGGTTTAAAAATTGGGCAAATCCGAACGCTGGGTCGGCGTCATCGCCTGATATACCAGACGCACATTGTCGTACGCGGACGGCACCCCCAAATGCGCGGCATGCAGATAATAAGCATACGATTTCGGCAAATCCTGCCGAATTCCCGTCCCTGTCGCATACATCCACGCCAGCAATTCAATGGCCTCGGCGTTTTCATGTTCGCTCATCCGGCGGATTTCCTCCAAATCAAAGGGGGACACCTGTCCGCGGCGGACGGCGACGACAATATCGCGCCAGTTATATTGCGCTTTGAACACGGAGCGATCCTCGCCGATTTGCGGTTCGACGGGATCGGGACGAGGAGAATGTTTGTTAAACGTCAAAACAGGGTCGTCGCCTTTTTTTTCACGCTTCAGCGCAGCGGACAGAGAATCGTCGCTTTCCGCCCGCATCAGATTTCTGTACATCTGATCCGCCGTCAGTCCGAAAGCGTTTGCCTGCCCGCACAACAGCAGCATCACAACGACCATTGACGAAAAACGCAACAAAATCCGAACCTTTCAACCTTATTTTAACAAAGTAAGAGATATTATACGTCGTTTATAAAAAAAATCCAACAAAAAGGATAGGCCTTCAATGATGAATGTCACCGTTCCAGTCATTCAAAACAACAATGCCGTCGGATTGCCTTTGCCGACTTACGCCACGGCGGATTCGGCGGGAATGGACTTGTATGCGGCAATTCCGGGGCCGATGCGGCTGCAGCCGGGGGAATGGGAGCTGATTCCGACCGGCATTTCCGTCGCTCTGCCCAAAAATTGCGAAGCGCAAATCCGGTCGCGTTCGGGATTGGCGGCAAAGTCCGGCATTGTTGTTTTAAATTCCCCCGGAACGATTGACGCTGATTATCGCGGTGAAATATTCGTCGTGCTGTACAATGCCAGCAAACGTATTTTTTTGCTGGAACGCGGCATGAAAATTGCGCAAATGGTTGTCGCGCCCGTTTTACATGTCGATTGGAAACCGATTGATTCCCTAAACGCCACGACACGCGGCAAAGGCGGCTTCGGATCAACGGGAGTATAATGCCGATGCGGTTGCTGTTTTCGCTTTTGCTGCTGTTGTCCATGCCTGTTCGTGCCGATACGGGGCTTCCCGTGCCGCGTTTTGTGTCTTTGCGGGCAAATCAAGTCAATTTACGCACGGGGCCGGGAACGCGCTATCCCGTTGAATGGGTGTTTTTAAAAAGCGATTTACCCGTCGAAATCATCGAAGAATTTGAACACTGGCGCAAAATCCGTGATTTCAAAGGAAAAACAGGATGGGTGCATCAACAAATGCTGTCGGGCAGACGAATGATACGCGTCAAACAAAACACGGTTTTGCTGCGCGCCGCCAGCGTTGTTTCCGTACCCATTGCAAAAGTGGAAGCGCAGGCCGTTGGAAAAATAATGATGTGTCCTGCGGGCTTGGCTCTGTGCAAGGTTGACTTTTCAGGCACTCAAGGTTGGATGAGCCGCGACAAAATCTGGGGCGTCTACCCGCAGGAATCTTTTGAATAGCCGACTACGGGATGCGGACGACGATTTCAATCGTGCCGTTTTTCATCCGTTCGGCCAGCGCATCCGACATTTCGATTTTCAAATCGGCGGAATCAATGTCTTCCACACATTCTTTGGAAGCGCAAAAAATATGCGCGTGCGACCGCAACGTCGTATCAAAATACGTTTTGCCGCCCCCCGTCAAAATTTCCTGCAAAATACCGGCGATTTTAAACTGATTCAGCGTATTGTACACCGTTGCCAGCGACAGGTTCATCCCCGCATTGCGGGCTTCCCTGAACAGCTGTTCCGCGCACACATGACGGTTCCCGTTGCCGAACAACAACTTGACCAATCCCATCCGCTGACACGTCGGACGCAATTTGGCACGCCGTAAAATATCCACCGTCCATGCGAACGGCCGTTCATTTTTTATCATGTTGTTTCCCCTCTCCAAAAACAATATATTTTATAGAGATAGCTTATATTTTAGACTTGTACAAGATTTTTTTGACTTTAAACAAAAAGCAGGCTCTTTGAAAAAACAAAGAGCCTGCTTTTACAAAATTCCGCGTTTACAAAACGGGGCATCCGACGGGCGGAATTGAATTCGCTTCCTCTTCGGCGTCGGCACCGTTGGCTTTGTAAGTTTTGGTCGCCAAATCATCCGCGATTTTCGTTTTAATCAGCGTGTCGATATTGACGGCATTGTCGCGATTGACTTTAACCAGAAAATCCGTATCCGTTTGCAGAGCTTTGATGGTTTTCACTTCCTCGGCCAACATTTTCTTGACGGACGACATCAATTTCACGCCGAATTTTCCGTTCAGCGTTTTAATCTGACGTTCGGCCTCATCGGTCTTGTTTTTCTGCAGTTCCGCGATTTTTTTCATCGCCTGCTGATAATCGGATTCTTTTGCCAAATCGAATTTATCGGGATTTTCGACGTTGTAGCCCTGTTTGGCAAACGTCGCAATCACGTTTTCGTTGATTTCCTTGATACTGATTTTTGCACGGTCTTTAATCGGTTCCTGACGTTCCAAAGAATCTTTCAAAACCAAATACGCGCTGATGCGGTTTGTCATCAAAGGCAGAGGAATGACGGGATTGCCGTTTTTATCTTCCTTGACTTCGCCGCTTTCGGCATCGTAAGCGTCAGCTTTGAATTGAATTTTGCCGTTTTTCTTTTCCGCCAAAGAACCCAATTCGCCGTCTTTGTCGAACAGCACGGGGTTGTCGATGATGCGAACCCAGACTTCGGGCAAATACGGACGCAAATCCGCCGTACTCAAATCGGGTTCAACCCCCGTGATGTACGCCGCTTCACGCCAAGGCGGCAGCGGTATCGACGGCAAGTACGGCGCGGACATATCGGGCGCGGACTGACCGAATTTCAACGGAGCCGCTTTCAGCGCGGCCACAAAAGCAACGTGCTGCTGATACAACGAGACTTTGTTGACGCGAACACATTCATTGTCTTTGCCGCACCAGCGCGCATCGGGCGTCGCCCCCGAATAGCTTTCCGAAATTTTCAACTGCGGAACGGTTCCCGTATAGTAATCGGACGGAATACCGCTGTCGCCGTCTTTCAACTGCGGATAAGGAGGCAATTTCGCGCTTTTAACATTGTACGGCGCCATCATGCGTTCGTACTTACTCTTCAAATAAGCGTTATAGCTGGTGCGCTGATCCCGCCACGGCGCAAAGCGTTTTTTCACTTTACCCCATTTTTCGGGATACGCGTACAAATCTTTCAACACTTTGTCGCCGACATCCCAACGGACTTTCGCATAAGCAGTCATCCGGCTGACATCCATATCGACAACCGTCGATTCGGATACGTCAGGCGTGACAATGTCCGCCCCCGTATCGGAAATGTCGCCGGCAGCTGATTTGGCTTCCAGTTTTTTCAACTGATCGTCGCTGCCGTCGTCGGGACCTAAAGAATCGGACGCTTTCGCCAACAGTTTCGACGAACTGTCTTCCGCCCAAGCGGACACATTCTGCCAAATCCGTTTTCCGTCGGAAAAGTGTTCCGTCAACGAATTTTCGTTGCATCGAACATTTTGTTCCAAACGGTTTTTCATTTCGTCATAGCGTTCAATGCTGTTGCGGTGTTTCTGCAGCGTTTCCTTTTTTTCGGAAAGGCTGGTCGCCATGCGGTGAATGCCGATTGCCGAATTGACAGCTTCCTTGACCTGATCCAGCAGTTCGTACTGTTCAAAGTCATTGCCAAGCGTGACAGGCTTTGCTTCGCCCTGCTTAAACGAAAACGCATTTGCCATCGCTTCGGACGAGAACAAAACGGCTGTTAAAGCTCCCGTTAAAATAAGCTGTTTATTTAACATTGCTTTGCTCCTTTACTTTGACTGTTGGGCGGCATCGGCAGATGCGCTCGGGGTTGTTTCGGAAGCGGAGGACGCCGCGGCAGATCCGGCTGCCTGTTCGGCCTGTTTGGCCTGTTCAGCCTTTTTGGCCGCTTTTTGCTCCTTGATGTAATCCACACCTTTGTTCACCACTTCCGCCGTCGTCGATACGACAGACTTGTCTTTGATGACCAATCCGACGCCCGTGCCGACAGCCTCTCCGATGTCTTTCTTGCCGTCCGTCGCCGTAAAGTCGGCAACCGATCCGGCCACGTTCGACAATGCGGCTTTCGCCTTTTCGTCTTTCACCGTCAGATCCAGTATCGCTCCGGCCGCCGCACCCATATTTTCTTTGGTGCGACCGTCTTTCGACGAGAGGTCGACGGTTGCTCCGGCAAGATTCGACAATGCGGCTTTCGCTTTCTCGTCTTTCACAGTCAGATCCAATCCCGTGCCGATCGCCGCTTTGATGTCTTTATCGCCATCTTTCGCCGTAAAGTCGGCAACCGTTCCGGCCACGTTCGACAATGCGGCTTTAGCCTTCTCGTCTTTCACAGTCAGATCCAGTATCGCTCCGGCCGCCGTCCCCATATTCCCTTTGGTGAGACCGTCTTTCGACGTGAGGTCGGCAGTCGCGCCGGCAAGATTCGACAACGCGGCTTTCGTCTTTTCGTCCTTCACCGTCAGATCCAACACCGCATCAACCGCGGCGCCCGCATTTTCTTTGGTGCGCCCCTCTTTCGACGAGAGGTCGACGGCTGCGCCGGCAAGATTCGACAACGCGGCCTTTGTCTTCTCGTCTTTCACAGTCAGATCCAATCCCGTACCGACGGCAGCTTTGATGTCTTTGCTTCCGTCGTTCGCAGTGAAATCGGTGACCGTTCCGGCAACGTTCGACAACGCGGCTTTCGTCTTCCCGTCTTTCACCGTCAGATCCAGTATCGCTCCGGCCGCCTCGCTCATATTTTCTTTGGTCCGGCCTTCTTTCGTCGTCGAGTCAAGAATCGCGGTCGCTTTTCCTGCCAGTTCTTCTTTCTTGTCTTTGCCGATGGTCAGATCCAACGCCGCATTCACTCCTCCGATGGCTTTCTCTCTCTTCTTTTCATCTTTGATGACCAGTCCCAAGCCTTTGTCCAGAATGTTTTCCGATTTCGATTTTTTCTTTTTGTCGGAATCGGATTTCTTTTCCTTGGCTTCACCTTTCTCGGATTTGTCTGCTTTTTCACCGTCTTCGGCTTTTTCAGCCTTGGTTTCGGTTTTGTCTGCAGATTCTTTTCCGTCTGCTTTTTTGTCAGCCGCGGCTTCTTTTTTGGCAGTTCCAGCTTTTCCTTCGGTTGAATCCGCATCGCCCGCCTCTTCGGCAGCTGTTCCGTCAGCCGCTGTTTCTTCGGTCGTTTCACCCTCTTTTGCGTCTTTTTTCTTAGACTCTTGACCCGCGACTTTGGTCAAAACGGGTTCGTCCAAAATAGGCTTCATTGCGACCAAATGGGAAATCGAATACATTTGCAATTCGGTAGCGGCCAGTTCGTTTTGAATAACCAACAACTGGTAATCCAACAAATCGGCTTCATAGGCGGCCCGCTGAGATTTATTCAAATCATCGGCTTCTTTGACCTTTTTTTGAATAACTTCCGCCGCGGCCAGCAATTCTTCGATTTTGGCATCCAAAATCGCATAAGTCCCGACCAGTTCGACAATGTTGTTCAGCTGAAAAGCATCGCGGTAATACATCATCAAAGCTTCATCGTACGCCGACAGCGTGGACAAAGCTTTTTTATCCTGCCAGCCGGGACGCAAAAACAGCACTTCAATCGCCTTGGCGATTTCCATAGGATCTTCGGAATCCAGTTTCGGAAAGCTTTCCAACGAAGAAAATTCTTGATTTGGCGCCATTTCCATTGCGGACAACGACGGGACTTTATCCATTTTGACATCGTCGGTTTTTTCTTCGGCGCGTGCCTTTTGAAATTTCTTGTCAACGATTTCTTTCGCTTTGTTTTGAGCTTCCTTCAGCAAAGCCGCCGGCGTGTTCGGAATCATCGCCGGAATGGAAACAAAGTCCAAAACAGGCAACCCCGGAGTAGCTTTCATCATTTTTTGAAACAGGCAAATCGGATTGACCGGATTGCATGCCGAAGCGACAGACGGAATCATCGCGATCGCCAACGCCGTCGTCACAAACGTTTTTTTCATTTTATTGCAAATCAACATCGGCTTCGTCCTTTATTTTCAAATCACCCATTTCTTTGACGGTTTGAGCGTCAAATTTCGGCGGTTGAGGTTTCGAGTAGCGCACATACGGCGTATTGTTCATACGAACGACGGTGTCCTTTTGCAACTGAGCGACCCGCATTGAAATCTGGTTCAGACGTTCAAAGTTGACCATCATTTGCGCCACCGTTCCCGCATTGACCGCATCCTGCAAAGAGGCTGTCTTGCTCTTTGTTTTTTCCAAAGCTTTCAGTTGCTTTTCCGCCAAAGACGGCCCCATCAGCGAATAGTACAAAGCTTTCGTTTTGTAGGACAGCTGTACTTTTGCCCACAGTTTTGTACGCGCATTGCGCTTCGTTTTGATTTGATCCTTTGTCGGAACGGTTCCCGCCGGCAGAAAATAAGTATCCCACACGGATTTTGAAACCTCTTCCGGCGAAGAACCGTTTTTGGCGATTTTTTCAAACGGCAGATCTTTGCCGGCCGCGCCCGTGAACGTTTTGCGCTTCATCAGCGGCGCGACGTTCTGACCGACAGTCTGCAAATCACCGGCCATGGCGGCGGTCGCCGTCGCTTGAATCGACTTCAAAGTTTCCAGAACCTGTTCGATACGCTGCAACTGAGCCGCCGCAGGCTGATAACGCGCCGACACTTCGGTAATGAAAGCCGTCGCTTTTGCGATATCGACCGTGGGCCAGCCTGCCTTTGCCTGCATCGGAGCAACCAAAACGGCTGTTAAAGCTCCCGTTAAAATAAGCTGTTTATTTAACATTGCTTTGCTCCTTTACTTTGACTGTTGGGCGGCATCGGCAGATGCGCTCGGGGTTGTTTCGGAAGCGGAGGACGCCGCGGCAGATCCGGCTGCCTGTTCGGCCTGTTTGGCCTGTTCAGCCTTTTTGGCCGCTTTTTGCTCCTTGATGTAATCCACACCTTTGTTCACCACTTCCGCCGTCGTCGATACGACAGACTTGTCTTTGATGACCAATCCGACGCCCGTGCCGACAGCCTCTCCGATGTCTTTCTTGCCGTCCGTCGCCGTAAAGTCGGCAACCGATCCGGCCACGTTCGACAATGCGGCTTTCGCCTTTTCGTCTTTCACCGTCAGATCCAGTATCGCTCCGGCCGCCGCACCCATATTTTCTTTGGTGCGACCGTCTTTCGACGAGAGGTCGACGGTTGCTCCGGCAAGATTCGACAATGCGGCTTTCGCTTTCTCGTCTTTCACAGTCAGATCCAATCCCGTGCCGATCGCCGCTTTGATGTCTTTATCGCCATCTTTCGCCGTAAAGTCGGCAACCGTTCCGGCCACGTTCGACAATGCGGCTTTAGCCTTCTCGTCTTTCACAGTCAGATCCAGTATCGCTCCGGCCGCCGTCCCCATATTCCCTTTGGTGAGACCGTCTTTCGACGTGAGGTCGGCAGTCGCGCCGGCAAGATTCGACAACGCGGCTTTCGTCTTTTCGTCCTTCACCGTCAGATCCAACACCGCATCAACCGCGGCGCCCGCATTTTCTTTGGTGCGCCCCTCTTTCGACGAGAGGTCGACGGCTGCGCCGGCAAGATTCGACAACGCGGCCTTTGTCTTCTCGTCTTTCACAGTCAGATCCAATCCCGTACCGACGGCAGCTTTGATGTCTTTGCTTCCGTCGTTCGCAGTGAAATCGGTGACCGTTCCGGCAACGTTCGACAACGCGGCTTTCGTCTTCCCGTCTTTCACCGTCAGATCCAGTATCGCTCCGGCCGCCTCGCTCATATTTTCTTTGGTCCGGCCTTCTTTCGTCGTCGAGTCAAGAATCGCGGTCGCTTTTCCTGCCAGTTCTTCTTTCTTGTCTTTGCCGATGGTCAGATCCAACGCCGCATTCACTCCTCCGATGGCTTTCTCTCTCTTCTTTTCATCTTTGATGACCAGTCCCAAGCCTTTGTCCAGAATGTTTTCCGATTTCGATTTTTTCTTTTTGTCGGAATCGGATTTCTTTTCCTTGGCTTCACCTTTCTCGGATTTGTCTGCTTTTTCACCGTCTTCGGCTTTTTCAGCCTTGGTTTCGGTTTTGTCTGCAGATTCTTTTCCGTCTGCTTTTTTGTCAGCGTCTTCGCCTTCAGCTTTTTCACCGTCCTCGGCTTTTTCGGCGTCTTCAGCTTTTTCAGCGTCTTCACCTTCGGCCTTTTCACCGTCTTCAGCTTTTTCGGCGTCTTCACCTTCGGCCTTTTCACCGTCTTCAGCTTTTTCGGCGTCTTCTGCTTCAGCGTTTTCTTTGTTTTTGGCTTTTGCGCTGTCTTCATCCTCTTCCAGATCGTTGTTCTGAGCGACACGCATCTTGTCGAGGTTTTCGGCATACGATTTTGTTTCTTTCAAAACATTAGCAATCTGCTGCTGTTCAATTCTTAACAGCCCCAATTTGTTGACATGGTCTTTCAGTTCCGCTTCGGAAGTCGCCTTTTCGGCATCTTGGCGCAATTTTTCAATAGCTTTTAAAGACTTGTCCAGTTTTTTGCGCGTCGCAACGGCTTTGCCGTACGACGTGGCCAACGCCACATATTGGAATTCATCCGTTTTTTTGCGGGTTTTGATAACTTCCTGCGTCGTTGCACCTTTTTTAGGTTTCAATTCGTTTTGCATCCATTTGAGGGATGCGTCCATATTTTCGACGCTATCCAACAATTCCTTGGGCAAAATCAAAGTCGCCAGCTCTTGGGCTTTTGTTTTTTTGGAAGTATCCGTAATATCGTCTTCGGCACCGGTCTCCCCTTCACCCTTTTTCTTTTTTTTCATGACTTTTTTGATTTCGCCGTAGTTGCCCGCCGCGTTTGCCGCCATTTTTTCAATGTTGAGGCTGGACTGAACCTGCTTCAACTGCGTACGCATTTCAGAAAATTTCTGCAACACGGCTTGAATGTTCGAGGGAGCATCCTTAACCGTTTGAGCATAAGCGGACGAGGTCAGGCAAAACACGACACCCGCAAAAGCAAGAAGGCTGTATCTGTTAATCATGGCTGTTCTCCTTCTTTCGGGTTGACGCATCAATCGCACAGCGCGCTGACTGCGGACACCGCCATTTTGTTTGCTTCAGCTTTTGACGCTTTCGTCAATTCAACGTAAATCAACTGGTTCTGCGTCAGCTTGGCCTGTTCCTGTTGGGTCAAATCCTTGCCCGAAACCGTTGTTTTAATGACTTCTTTCATGTCTTCGCCCGTTGCCGCTTTTGACAGGGTTGACATGGATTCAACCAACGCCTGATCGGTTAAATCTTGTTGCATTTTACCCATTGTCGTCATGCACAGCTTGCGTTCTTCTGCCGTGAAAGTTCCGTTCAAGGCTTTGGCATGAATGGCGTTCAGCGCGGTATTCAGCTGCTCGGGATCTTTATATGCGTTTTCCGGCAACCCCAGCTTCTCCATAACCTTTTTCATTTTCTTTTGTTGTTTTTCGCTGTATTTGATTTTAGCCAACTGTTTGGCTCCGATCGCCTCGCCGACTTTCAATCCCGCTTCCAAACTCAGCGGACTGCCCGACGTTTTGCTCAGCTTGATGCCTTCTTGAATCTGCGTTCCGATTTCACCCAGTTCAATGCCGTGGTCGGTCGCCGTCTGAATGGCTTCGGCAATCATGGACATGTCAAGAGTGGGAACCGTAAACGCGGCCGCCGTCTGAGTCTGCAGAACCAAACCGGCCGTCGCCGCCGCCATGATTTTGGATAATGATAAACTTTTCATGAAAGCCTCCTCTTAAATAGGAAATTCCCTAGCTATATATTCAGTTTAACCACAGAATTGTGGCAAAACAATGGTTTTTGTTGTGGCAAATATGACAAAAATAAGACAAAGAAAGCATATTTGCCTTCTTTGCCTTAATTGCCGAACGGTTACGCCACTTCCAGATATTTTTCAACGAAAGCCTCCGGCCCGTATTCTTTCATCAGTTGTTCCGCCAACAAAACGTGCTTGCGTCCCGAAGAATACAACTTCAAAAACGGCCCCAATCCGCCTAAGTTCACGTCCAGAATCACCGATTCGCCCACGGCGGGTCGCGAAACCAGAATCGCGTATTTCAATTCTTTGAACGCACGGCCGAACACAAAGTCGCGTTCGTGCGGCGTCAATCGCCAGTTTTCGTAATCTTCCTCCATTCCCTGCGGGTTGCGGAAGAAAATAACCGTTTGACACTGACCGCGAATCACTTCGCCCATGCCCAGCGAATCGACGATGTTCGGCTGTTGGAACGCGCACAAATACGCTTGCCGCTTTTTACGCCCTTCCTGCAAACCGATGACGAACTGGTCGCGGAACATCGGGTGTTTCAGCATAGGCGCGGTTTCGTCGATCATAATCAGACTGGGGTCGCCCGTTTGACCCGAAACGCTGTGAATACGCTGCATAATGTAGCTGATGACCGCAGGCGCCAATACTTCGTCTTCAAAAATATGGGTAAAGTCGAATGCGATAAAGTGCGCCGTTAAATCCAGCGTATCGTTCGGCGAATTGAAAATCAGCCCGTACTGCTGATCGTTGACCCAGCGGAACAGTTCGCGGCGCATCGCCCCCGTCGGAGAAAAACAGCTTTTGTGCAGGTTTTTCAAAGTGCGTTCCTCGGGGCGCAGATAATCGAAAGCCGTCGTTACGGCGCGCGCGATTTCCTTTTCGGAAACGGCGTCGTCAACCATGGTAATCGCTTTCAGCCAACGGCGCAAAAACGCGCGGTTTTCGGGAACGTCTTTGCACGAAAACGGGTTCATGGACGTCGAGTCTTTGTCGCCGTCAAAGTTCACATACGCGCCTTGAATCGCGCGGCAGAACACTTCGACACCGCGGTGACGGTCGAAAAAGTAAACGCGCAAATCGCTGTGGCGCATGGCCTGTCCCGCCAAAAACGCCAGCAACGTGGTTTTACCTTGACCGGTGGAACCCAGCAGAATACAGTGCGCCACCGCGTTGGCCGCCGCCGTAACATGGAACTGCCACCTGTACGCCGTGCCGCTGACCGTGCGGAAAATGGTGATGGGTCCCTTGCCCCAGTCGCTGTTTTCATTGCCTTCGGTTGCTTTTTCAAGGTTGATTGCCGTAGCCACCGCACGCGACAAAAACGAATAAGTGCGCGGATAAATGTCGTACGTCGGGAATTGAGCAAAGAAAGACGCCTGCGCGACCCACCCTTCGCGTACGGGAGTCACCCCGTACAAACGGCAGATGCGTTCGATTTCCATCTGACCGAAATCCAATTCCTCTTTGGTTGTGCCGTAAACGAACAGAGTCATGGAATAATGGCACAGCGTTTGCGTTTCGCTGTCCGTCGAATCCAATGTTTCAATCGCTTCATCGTATTGATCGACGGTCGAACCCGAAAAACTGGTAACACGCGCCATGCGTTTTTGCTGCATCAAAATCGCCAAAGCCTTCACTTTGGGAATCGGCATCACGGTATGCAACAGCGTGATTTCGACATCAATCGACAGCAAATCGGAAAACATCTGTTCATCAATATAATCACCGGGGGCGCGCAATCCCATGACAATGCAGTACAATTCGCTTTCGCCCGTAAAAAATCGGATGAGCCCCTCGTCGCCCGTAAAGTGGATGTAGTCGGCGGTCAGCATGGATTTCAGCTCCGACCCTTCCAGCGAACCGACGCGCGGCTTCGGTGTTGAAATCGGCGAACACAAGCGGGCGAAGAAAGTAAACGGACTCTGTTCCAAATCGCTGCCTTTTGTTTCAAACAGCGCCGTCGGTTCATAACCGTCCAAAACGGCGGTCAACGCCTGTGCCGCCTGATTTAAATCGCGCAAATGGTTCTTGCGTTCCTTGACCGACAAAACAATGTAGTGCCTGTTTCGGAACACACGATTCAAATTTTGATCCCACTGGTCGGAAATCATTGCCAGCAGTTTGTTTTCGTGGCGCACTTCGTCACCCAAAGGCACCAGTTCGCGAATCGTAATAAAGCGGGCGACGACGTTCAAATCCCCCAGCGAATCGATAAAGCTTTTGCGCGCTTCCAGCATGGCTTCGCGCATTTCGGGCTGAACCATCGCCAAATCCGCGCCTTTGACGGCAAAAACGCGAACCAAAGTGCCGTCATGACATTCAATGGTCGTTCCGTCTTCTCTCAGCCGCTCGAACGGCAAAAAATCGGCAACCTGCGTTTCCTTCGGACGCGGCAGGATGATTTCGCCCAGCTTGGTCGCCAACAGCCCCGCAAACGCGGCGGCGGAAACAATGCCCAGCAGACTGACCAGAACTTCGCCCGTTCCCAGACTCTGAACAAAAACGCTGAAAATACTGTCAGGGAGCAAGTTTCACTCCTTTGCTTTTATAAATATTGACGGATCCGCCCGCAAAACGGCCGTACGACTGCATCATTGCGGACAAATGCGGCTCTTTTGCCCCATAGACCGCCAAAAAAGCATGCGCAATGACAATCGGAAAAATGAAAATCAGCGGATTCATTTTAAAAACCCCCAATCCCATGAACATGATGGGGAACTGCACCGCCAGATTTGCCGCCGCCGGCAAAAACGGCGCCCAAAACAAACGGGGCGGCATGGCAATCGCTTTCAAAATCGGTTCTCTCATACAGGCAATCCTTTCGCCGGACAGTTTAGCGAAAAAAAATAAACAAATCCTTTCTTCGATTATAAAAGCTTTGTCTGAATAAATAAAGGCTTTCGATAAAATAAAAAAATTGCCGCAGATTTCTCTGCGGCAATCTCTTTTCAGATCTTACTTCAACGTATCGCTGAAGCCGGGGCCGGCGCCCGTGACATAGTCAACAATCGCACCCGCGACCGCCAGAATGGCCAAACCGATTGCCAAAGAGGCAAACCATTTCCACTTAACGGCACCGAAAATAGCACCGCAAGCCAAACCGACCAGACCGAAACCGCCGACAACGAAAACAACCGTTTTGACGTTTTCAAACAATTCTGTACTTTTGCTTCTGACTGTATCGAAAACGGCAGCGGCCGAGTTGGTGGTGGACGCAAACAGAACGGCAAGAGCTAAATATAAAAGTTTCATTTTGCTTCTCCTTGTCTAAGCTTAAACCCTTATACTTTCAGAATAAGGAAAACCCCTTGAAAAGTCCATTCAAAAAACGCCCCTCCCTGTTTTCGCATAACAATTTGATTCAAAACGATTTTTCTGAATAAAGACAGAGGCGCAAAAAAAGTTTAACATTTCTGACATTTTCCTTTTCAAACGCTTAACGCCCCTTTATAAAGAAATAAACGGGATGTTTACCGATAGTTAAGAACTTTGCGCCTAGACTGAAGCAAAATATCTTTGAACCACTCGCAGCGAAAACCATGACTGAAGCTTTGGACAAATTCCCTGAAAACCGGAAAAAACTGCCGTTGACGGCAGGAACGGCCATTTTTGTGTTCGCCTGTTTCCTGTTGGTCGCGGGACTGTGCAAGTTTTCCTTCTATGTTTTGAAAAACCACCGCAGTGCGGTTTCCCGCGACGAATTCATCCAAGCGTATGTTGACGTTCAGCCTTTTTCCGCCGAAAAAAAGCCGGCGGCCTCGCCTTATATAATATTTAAGGATTCGACCGAAAACGCTCCCGCAGCTTTTTACAAACCGCAATCCGCCGTGCAAACCGTTGCAAAAGCCGACTTGCCGGCCGCGCCCGCGCCGACGTTTAAACGACCGCCCGTCATCCGTCCGAACCCCGCTTCCGTTTCTGTTGAAATTCCCGTTGAAAATGACGACGACATTCCCGATGCGGACAACCTGCCCGTTTCTTTGGACGATTTGCTGGTTGCCGGTCAAAGCGTATTGGACGCGTCCGATCAAGCCGTTTTGGATTCACAGGATTTGCTGACGGATGACGAAACCGCCGTTGCCGAAACGGATGCCGTGAAACCCGATTTGCCCGACAGCCCGACCGCGCCCAAAGCCGTCGCGCAAGCCGAACCTGTCGGAAAGCCCGTTTCAAAACAGGCCGCAAAGCCCGAACAAACGGCGGAACGATGGATAGACATTGCGGCTTTGCGTGAAAAAATCAAAAAAGAACAGGCAAATGAAAGCTTTATGAACGGCGGAACAAAAACCGCCGCCGCCGCCGCGCACGAAACGGACGCGACCGCGGAACCGAAACAGACTCCCGCGC
>ERZ1034842.534-NODE-534-length-14558-cov-19.680411_pt1 | contig 14558 bp, 10 predicted proteins | sample MGYA00520634_ERZ1034842 | MGnify/ENA primary metagenome ERZ1034842 (study PRJEB33766, sample SAMN09781734) | gut metagenome | biome: gut microbiome | host: Homo sapiens | place: Madagascar | study: EMG produced TPA metagenomics assembly of the PRJNA485056 data... | reverse complement strand
ATCCGTTCGTCAAAGCCCTCGACGAGGGCGTCCGCGAACCCTGAGGAGGAACAATGACGGCGTATCGCGAGACGGTCTGTCTGATTCTCCGCCATACGCCGTTTCAGGAATCGAGTCTGATTGTGTCGGGTATTTCCCCCGATGCGGGCAGACTCGATTTTTTATTGAAAGGCGCGCGCGGACTCGGCAAAAAAAAATTTCCGGAGCTCGGACTGTTCCGCGAAGTCGCACTGAAATACCGTCCGCCGGAACGCAGTTCCACTCTCTTCTCCGTCCGCGAAATCGAACAGCGGACCATTTTTGATTCCATCGCGAATCACACGGAAAACTACCTGACCGCATGCGATCTTTCCGCATTTCTGCAGGCAAACACGCGTCCGATGCTGGAGACTCCGCAAACCTACCGAGCATTCCGGATTCTTCTGGGAAATTACGCGGCAGGGAGCGCGGCGGAACCCTGGAAAATGCTGCTCAAGCTCGCCTTTCTGAACGAAAACGGGCTTGTTCCGGAACCGGAGGGAACGAACGAGGAGGAACTCCTCGCGCATCTCCTCGCCGCGTCGCAGGGAGAAGAGGAACCGCCTGCGCTCGCCCCGGAATATCTTGACAGCCTCTCCCGCTGGCTTGATTCCCTGCTGGCTCACCACGGCTTCCGCCGCCCCGGGACCGTTTGAGGCCTCACGCCGTTTGGCACTATAGAGACAAAAATCATCTCTTTCCCCCTCTTGTTTTTTTTCTGTTTTCGAGTATAATTAACAGAAACGACAGGAGACATTCATGAGAAGACCGACCTTGAAAGCGCTTGCGGAACAGAGCGGCTGTTCCCGGAGAACTCTCTTCCGGGTGCTGCGCGGCGATCCGTGCGTCAAACCCGCCACGCGGGAAGCGCTGGTCCGGCTTCTCAACATCCACGGATACATGGTCGAAAACCGGACCGCAACGGAAAAAATCGTGGTTGACGTCTCTATTGACAACCTCTATGCCGAACACCTCGCGGACAAGGTTCTGGAACGGCTGAAACTGGAAAATTACCGGACCGTCAAGACAACCTCCTGCTCGCATCCGGCAAAACTCCGCAAAGAACTTGAAGACGCCGATGCGGTCATCTTCTCCGGCGACAACGGCGACTGGTTCCGGATTGCGCGCGACATCAATCCCGCAATCTACCGCGTCGGTCTCTTCTGCCCCGATTCGCGCGAAGCGGAGCTGAATATCGCGGCGGACAACCTCGGCGGCACGCGGGATGCGGCGGATTTTCTCTGCCGCAAGTTCGGGCGAATCGCGGTTTTCCTGAACACTCTGCAGACCGATTCCGCGGAACGCGCGGCGATTTTCTACGGACACGCCGCCGCGTATTACCCGCAGGTCCGCTGCGACCTGATCCGCTATCAGGACGAGCGCGAACTTCCCCGTCTCTATGCGGAACACAAGCTGGATTACGACGCTTATTTTTACCAGAACGGCGCACCCTGGGTGATTCTCGCCCCGCTGCTGAAGCGCGACAAGGCGAAAACCTATTGTCTGATGTTCAACAATCCCGCATACATCACCCGCATCCGCGAACTCGAAGAGAGCCCGAAGCTGGACGCCTATATCGACTTTGACGTGGACCGCCTTCAGGATTTCGCCGCGTTCTTCCTGCGGAACCGTCCGCTTCTGCGCGAACAGCCGCGTCTTCTCACCCTTCTGCCCACAAAACTCATTGAAAACAAAAAGAAAACAAACGGAGGACTCACTCAGAAAAAATCATCGCAGCAATCCGACCGAACAGAAACAAAAGCAAACAAAAAGGCTTGAACAGAAATGAACACAAATCAGAAAACGCACAAAACCATCTTCTTCCGCAAATGCAAATTCTGCAGATTCACCCTCATAGAGCTCCTCGTGGTAATTGCGATCATCGCAATCCTCGCCGGCATGCTCCTGCCCGCCCTGAACTCCGCAAGAGAAAAAGCCAGAGCGATCTCCTGCACCTCGAATCAGAAACAGCTCGGTCTCTACACACAGATGTATGCCAACGACAACGAAGGATGTCTGCCGATCAAACATCAGATCGGTTCTTTGAACCCGTCGGAACTCAGTATTCTCTGGAGTTATATCACCAAAAAGCCGATTACCCGCGACGCTGAGTTCCTTACCATTGTCAGCGGAAGCGGAACGGAAGCTCTTTACAAACCGGCGGATCCCTCGATGCAATGTCCTTCCGTTGCCCCGTACCAATACCATAAAGTCGGAAATCAGGCAATCGGAATCAATGCTTATATGATCGCAGACTGGAGCGCTACATTGAAAAACAACCGTTGGCTCACAAAACTGAAACGCCCGTCCGAAAAGCTTCTTTATGCGGATATGAAATGCGAAAAGGGATATGAATACACCCTTGCAACACCCGACAATGCAAATGCGGGACATATCTCCTATCGTCACCCGGGACTGACTGCAAACCACACATTTGCAGATGGACACGTCGTCAATCATCGCGACTACTATCCGGCTTGCACATCCAGCGCCTTCTACGGAAATTTCAAACTCTTCTGGGCAAGAGAATAACTCATCAAAGGAAACTGCATCATGAAAAAAATCACAACGCTTCTTCTGCTTGCCGGAGTTTCCGGACTTCTCGCAGCCGGGGATCTGCAACTGAACGACAAGGGCTACTTCGAGCTTGACGGCTGGCGCGCAACCCCGACCACTTACTCGGAATCCTGGCAGGCACTTCAGCCGACAACCAGCCGTGAGGTATTCAAAAAAATCGATTCGGAATCCGGCGTTCTGTTTCAGATGAATTTTGCCGGCGACGTCAGCGGAAAACTTGCGCTTGCATTGGAGAATGAAGAAAACGCAACGGCTTCCATCAATATGGAAAACGGAACTCTGGCTAAACCCTTCTGTCTGAACACACTTCTCCCGGTGGATGCTTACGAAGGCACGAAATTCGAAGCCGACGGCAAAATCGGTCATTTCCCGAAGGAATTCGACAAGACCGTAATATACGCAGGAACAGTCAAACGCTTCCGCATTCCTTCAAAAAACGGGGAAATCCTGATCGAAGGCAATTTCTATCTGCGGATACAGGACGACCGCAAATGGAACGGCTCGACATTCAATATCCGTCTTGGATTCACCCCGTACACAAGCGGCATTCAGAAATCGAAAATCAGCCTGCGCATCCGCCAGGGTAAGACCGGAGAGTTCGGAAAAGAACTCGGCTCTCTTAACAACACGGCTCAAAACTAAGGTCTCTTCATGAAAAAAATCACAACGCTTCTTCTGCTGACCGGAGTTTCCGGACTTCTCTCCGCAGGAAATCTGCAATTGCTCGAGAACGGCAACATTGAACTCGACGGCTGGCGCGCAACCCCGACCACCTATACAGAAAACTGGCACGGTCTGCAGCCCGCCGCCGACCGGCAGATTTTCAAAAGAATCAAGTCGGAGAACGGCGTGCTCTTCCAGATGGACTTCACCAACGGAACCGCGGGAAAACTCGCGCTCGCTCTCGAAGGAGAGGAACGGGTTGTCAGCTCCGTTGAAATGGAACGTGGAACTCTTGTCAAACCGTTCTGTCTCAATTCTCTGCTTCCGGTCTCCCGCTACCGCGGCACTTCGTTTGAAGTCGACGGGAAAATTTACCAGTTCCCGAAAGAGTTCACAAAAGAAGCACTCTATGCAGGAAGCGCAAAACGCTTCCGCATCCCCGTCAAAAACGGCGAAATTCTGATTGAGGGCAACTATTATCTGCGCGTTCAGGACGACCGCAAATGGGACGGCTCCACATTCAATATCCGGCTCGGATACACGCCGTACACCGGAGGAATTCAGAAATCGAAAATCAGTCTGCGCATCCGGCAGGGCAAAACAGGAGAGTTCGGAAAAGAGCTCGGCTCCGTCACAAAATCCACCTACAAGGCCCAAGCGAATCAGGACTGGAAAACGTTCACCTATACGCACAATGTCAAGCACGGAAGCGCGTTGGATTTTTCTGCGAAACTTGACGCTCCCGCAGGCAAATACGGACCGGTCATCCGCAATGCAAACGGAAATTTCGTTTTCCGCGACAGGCCGGAAAAGGCCGTCCGCTTCTACGGACCGAATCTGGTCGGAACAAGTCAGATCCCCGATAAAAAACTCGCGGAGGAAATGGCGGACCGTTTTGCAAGCTTCGGCTTCAACATCATCCGGTTTCATCATCACGACGACGTGCTTTTCGACCACACGGGAAAAGCTCCGGACCGGCTCAATGCCGCAAATATGGACAAGTTCGACTACCTGGCGAGCTGTCTGAAAAAACGCGGAATCTATTACACAACAGACATTTACGTTTCGCGCAACAACATCTCCGCGCCGGAGCTCGGCGATCTGGGAAAAATCACAAACGTGCGCGAATACAAAGCTCTGTTCTACATCGACGACCGCGTATTCAATGAATGGAAACGCTGGGCGGGCGAATTTCTCGGACACGTCAACCCCTACACGGGGCTCGCGCTGAAGGACGATCCCGCACTCATCACCCTTTCGCTCGTCAACGAGGCGAATCCCGGACGCGTCTGGGGCGCAACTCCGCGAAGCGAAAAAATGTACCGGGAGAAATTCGCGGAATGGAAGAAATCCAATCCGGACAAGAGCTTTGAGCAGTTCATCTCATTCCGCGCCGTCACGCGCTTCGAAGAGATGAAGGCGGCTCTGCGGGAAATCGGATGCGGCACGCTTCTTTCCGATCAGAACTACCGCAACAATCTCACGCTTTCCGCCGACCGCAAGCATTACGACTTTGTCGACAACCACGGCTACTGGGATCATCCCCGTTTTGCGGAAACGCCCTGGAAGCTGCCAGTTCTTGCGGATCAGCGGAATGTGCTCGGCGCGCTCTCCGGAATCCCCGACCGGCTCTTCCCTTCCCGTCTGTACGGCAAAGGCTTCACGGTAACCGAATTCGGGTATGCGAATCCGAACCTCTACCGCGCGGTCGGCCCCGCGCTGATGGCGGCGTATGGAGCGTTCCAGAGCTGGGATGCACTCTTCCCGTTTGCCTATGCGCACTGGCTGCCGTATGCACAGAAGCCGACCCACACCGCAGGTTTCTTTGACATCACCAACGACCCGGTCAAAGCGTATTCGCAGAGAATCGGCGCACAGCTCTTCCTGAACGCCGGAATCCGTCCGGCGGAAACGCGCTTCGCCGGAATTGCAACAGATCCGTTCCGCAAAGACGGCGACACGGAGAGCCCGCTTCCGTTCAACGACCTCGGGTTCCTCGCTCAGATCGGACTCGTCGCAGAACTCCCCGCACAAGGGGAATACGCCGCGCTGATCAATCTCGGCATCGGCTCCGCTCAATCACAGAAAACCTTTCCGGCGAAAAAAGATCTGATTGACAATCTGCTCAAAGCCGGTCTGCTCCCGAAAGGATGCTATGATGCGAAAACCGGACGCTTCACCGCGCCCGGAGGTCAGATTGAACTCATCCGCAAACAGAAAACCTTCCGCGTCACCGCACCGGGCGGAGAAGTGCTCGCAACCGGAACCGTCCGGAAACTCGACGGCAAAAATTTCTCCGTCGAAAATAAAAACGACTTCGGAGTTTTCGCTCTGCTTCCCGTGGATGCGCAGACTCTCGCCGAAGCCCGGCGTTTCACTCTGATTCATCTCACCAACACCCAGGCGACCGGCATGGAGTTCGCAACCAAAGACTGCGACCGTCTGGAGAACTGGGGCAAAGCGCCCTTCCTTGCTCAGCACGGAATCGCAAAAGTTGCCCTGAATCTCAAAGGCGAATGGAAAGCTTATGCCCTGAATTGCGCGGGTGAGCGCATCGGATCACTCCCGGTGACGGAAGAAAACGGAAAAAACATTTTGAATCTTGACAACTTTGCGTTCCCCGAAGCGGTTTTCGCTTACGAACTGGAACGCTGACAGAAAGGAACTCTCATCATGAAACAGAAACCGGTTGTTGCAGCTTACTACTTCCCGAACTGGCACTGCGACCCGCGCGTCGAAGAACTCCACGGAAAAGGATGGACCGAATGGCGCGTCGCACAGTACGCCACGCCCCGTTTTCCCGGACATCAGCAGCCGAAAGTCCCCCTCTGGGGATATCAGGATGAATCCGAACCCGATGTGATGGCGCAGAAAATCTCCGCAGCAAAAGCGTACGGGATCGATGCGTTCATCTGGGACTGGTACTGGTTCTCCGACGGCCCGTACCGCCACCGCGCACTCGAAGAGGGCTTCCTCAAAGCGCCGAACTGCGAAGATATCAAATTCGCCATCATGTGGGCGAATCACAACCCGATCTACGCGCATCCCGGAAGCTACTGGAAGCCGGCGGAAATCAACTGGAGCGGCGCAGTCGATCCCAAAACCTTCCGCGACTGCACGGACTACTGCATCAAAAATTTCCTCGGGAAACCGAACTATCTGCGTCTTCCCGACGGCTCGCTCTACTTCATGCTCTACCGTCTCGGCGCACTCGTTGAAGAGGTCGGCGGACTTGATACTGCCGCCGCGCTCATCCGCGAATTCCGCGATAAAGTCGAGAAAGCCGGGCTCGGCAAACTGCATATATCCACCGTCTTCGAAGCGCTCCCGGATGTCTGGCGCGCACTCGAATCGCCGGAACACGATTTCACCGGAATCAATCACTTCATCGAAACCCTCACAGTCGACAGCATCACCTCGTACGGCTGGGGCTACAAGGATGATTTCCCCGCGACCGACTATGCGAAATGGGCAAAGAACAACCACTACATTCCGCTTGTGTTCAACAAGTATCTCAAGTGCGCCTTCAATCCCAATGTCCTGACCGGCTGGGATTCCTCCCCGCGCACGGTGCAGTCGGATATGTTCGAAAACCGCAACTATCCGTTCGGTCCGGTAGTCATCAACAACACACCGGAACGCTTCCAGGAAGAGCTCCAGTTCGCCAAAGACGTTCTCGCCTCCGAAGAATCCCGCGGCCAGATGGTCAAACTCTCCTGCTGGAACGAGTGGACCGAAGGCGCGTATCTCGAACCCGACACGCAGTACGGCTACGGATTTCTGCAGGCGGTCAAAAACGTTTTCGGTGCGGAATGAAGTTGAAAACCGGCATTCTCTTTGCGGTATTGAGTCTTGTAATCGGCGCACACGCGGGAGAGTTGAAGAAAATGGAAAACGGCAAGTTCACAGTTGAATTCAATTCAGCCAACGGCGGTCTGAAAACGCTCGTTCTCAAGAACGACGCCGACCGCATGAACTGGATCGAAGGTCTCGGGACCTGGGGCGTTCCCTCAGGAATGGAGTACCTCGGAGCGGAGCAGAAAGACGGCAAAGCCGTTTCCCGCTACCGCCGCGGCGTCCTTGAGCTGACTGTTGAGCGCAGCATGGGCAGCGATTTTCTGCGGGAGCGGTTCAGCTTCCGCAACACTGCCCCATATGATCTCTACTTTCAACGCGGAGAGCTCGGCGTTTTCGCCACATTCAACGACAACTACACCGACGCCGAAACCTGCGAAAAGCGCCGCTGCAACGCGCATCTCTGGTGCGGCGGCGAAAACTCATACGTTCATGCGCTCAAAATGGGTGAATTTCATACCGAACTCGCACTCATTCTGACGCAGGGGTCGCTTGACACGTACAGCGTCCGGCGGATTGCAAAGGAGATCAGCAACGACCGCGGAGATTTCATTCTGCATCCCGCTCCGTCGCACTTTCTCCCCGGCGAAACAAAGGTTCTGGAGTGGGAGCTCGCCGCGTTTCCGGCGGGCGCGTTCAAGCATGAACTGCTGAAGCGTCCGAACTCCGCATATCTTTCGTTCGAACAGGAAACCGTCTTTCCGGATGAACGGTTTCGCATCACGGCGGAATGCAGCGCAAAACCGGAAACGGCGGAAGTTTTCTGCAACGGAAACAAAATTCCGTACCGAATTGAAGGCAATTCCGTTCTTGTGGAGCATGCGCCGGAGAAAACCGGAGAACACAAATTTGAATTCCGGATCAACGGACGCAGCTTCCGTGCGAACGGATTTGTTTCGGAAGATCTGGAAACGGTTGTCGACCGCCGGATCCGCTTCATCATCCGCAAGCAGCAGATGACCGACCCGCGCAGCCCGCTCTGCGGCGCGTATCTGATCTACGACTGCGAAGAAAACGCGCCGTATTTCGACTATGCGAATGCCAACCACAACGCCTGCCGCGAACGGTTCGGCATGGGACTGCTCATCGCGCGACGCCTCCAGCGGAAACACGACGATGAAATGGAAAAATCGCTGAAGCTGTTCGAACAGTTTCTTCTCCGCGAGGTCTTCGACACCGAAACGGGAGAAGTCTGCAACAACATCGGCAAGAACGCCAAGTTCAAACGTCTTTACAACGCACCGTGGCTCATCACCTTCTGGCTGGAGATGCACCGTCTTTACAAAGAAGACCGCTACCTCGTCCGGATTGAACGCTCCATGCGCGATTACTACGGCAAAGGCGGAGCAAAGTTCTATCCGAACGGAAGCGTCTTTTCCGACGCCGTCAAAGCGATCCGCGACGCAGGCAAAACCGAAACGGCACGCGAACTAGCCGGACTCGTCCGGACGCATGTTGAAAACATCCGCGCAAACGGAATTCTCTATCCTCCGCATGAAGTTCGATTCGAACAGACAATCGTCACTCCCGCGCTGTCGATTCTTTCCGCGTATTACAACCTCATTGAACGGGATCCGGCGCTGCTTGAAGAGGCAAAGAAACACGCCGCAATTCTGAAGCGTTTCAACGGAGACCAGCCCGACCACAAATGGAACAATCTGCCGATCCGCCACTGGGACGACTACTGGTTCGGCAAACGGGCGCTCTACGGCGACACGCTTCACTACTGGAGCTGTCTTTCCGCCTATGCTTCCCTCCTTCATGCGCAGGGAACCGGCGACAACGCACTCCGCATGCAGGCGAAAAAGACTCTGCGCAATCTGCTGTGTCTGTTCTTCCCGGACGGCACGGCTTCCTGCGCTTATCTGCATCCGTATTCGGTAACCATGCTGAATCCGGACGGTTCTGAAATCGCTCCCGCCCGGCGCGGCGAATTTTTCGACCCGTGGGCAAACGATCAGGACTTCGCGCTTTACTACATCCTCCGTGCGGAGGATGAAACCGACTTATCACTGAAAGGCAAACGATGAGAACTGAAATCAAGAATAAACAATTTCTCCTCGACGGCAAACCGTTCCGCATTCTTTCGGGCGAAATGCACTACTTCCGCATTCCGCCCGAGTACTGGCGCGACCGTCTGCTGAAACTCAAGGCATGCGGACTCAACACCGTTGCGACCTATATGCCGTGGAACCTTCACGAACGCACTCCGGGAAAATTCGATTTCTCCGGCATGCTCGACGTCCGCGCATTTCTTGAACTCGCGGACGAGCTCGGCATCAAAGTTCTGCTGCGTCCCGGTCCATACATCTGTTCCGAATGGGAATTCGGCGGATTCCCCGCATGGCTGCTCGCGGTCAAAGGGCTCCGCCTGCGCTGTTCCGAACCGCAGTACATGGGCTTTGTGGAACGCTATTTCAAAGCCGTTTTTGAACAGGTGAAGGAGTTCTACACACGCAACATCATCATGCTCCAGATCGAAAACGGCTACGCATCCTACGGCAACGACATGGTCTACTACAACTTCCTGAAAAAACTTGTCGATGACAGCGGCTATCAGAATGTTGTCATTGCCGCCGACGGCGACAGCGATACGCGCATTTCCAACGAAATGCCCGACGGTGTCTGGCGCACCCTGATGTGCGGACGCGAAAACCCCGTTCCGCAGCTGGAATTCAATCAGTCGGAGCAGCCCGGCATGCCGCAGTTCATCGTGGAATACTGGAACGGTCAGCACATGAGCACCGGAGAGCCGATCCGTCCGCGCGACCCGGTTCTGATCGTCGACAACCTGCGCAAAGCCCTTGAATGGGGCGCACACATCAATCTCTATATGTTCCACGGCGGAACGAACTTCGGCTTCCAGAACGGCGCGATGCTCAGTCTCGACGGCTGGTACAGCCAGCTCGTCACGAGCTACGACACCGCGGCGCCCGTCAGCGAAGCCGGCGACACACGCGAGCTCTACCGCATGTACCGTCCGCTGTTCGCCAAATACAATCCGGAGTTCTCGCTCGACACTCCCGTCCCGCCGGATATTCCGAAGGCCGCATACGGGGAAATTGCCCTGACCGAGTTCGCCCCGCTTTCAGAAAACCTGGATGCACTTTCTCTCAACTCGACGGAAGCAGCATGTCCGCTCACAATGGAAGAAGTCGGCGGCGACTACGGTTTTGTGCGTTACACCACGCATCTGAAACCGCAGACATTCAAACTCCCCGTCAAGGTCCTCGGACTCAACGACCGCGCCTGGGTCTACTACAACGGAAAATTCGTTCAGCACATCTGGAAAGGACACGAATCGTTCGCCATAGAAACCGGCAAAGGCGGCACACTTGAAATCATCGTGGAAAACCGCGCACGCACGAACTTCTACTGCAACACCGAGCACAACCGCAAAGGCATCACCGACGGCGTGATCCTCAACGGACAGCAGTTCCAGCACGGCTGGACAACCGCTGTCATGCCGATGGAAGATACGTCGAAAGTCGTCTATGGTCCGCTTCCGGAGTTTCCCGTCAAGAACAATATGGGATTTTTCCGGGCAAAATTCGAGATTGCGGACACTCCGGCGGATACGTTCCTGTATGTTCCTGCCGGCAACCGCGGATTCTGCCGCATCAACGGCATCATCCTCGGACGCTACGACAAGAACGGACCGTTCAACACGCTCTACGTTCCCGCGCCGTTCCTGCGCAAGGGTGAAAATGTCGTGGAAGTGTTTGAATTCGACGATCTCGGGCGTCCGGCGGTTCAGTTCCTGGATCATCCGCTTGTCGGCGGACTCTGAAACTGGGTGTGCGCGGGAATCAACTCCCGCGCTTTTTATTTCCGTTTTCTCTTTTTCCGGAACTGCCGGAAAAGATCCTTCACCTCTTCAACCGTCTTTTCCACCTCGTCCGCCTCAACCGGAAGATTCAGCTTGGAGGTTGCGAATTTGACCAGGCTCTTCGTTATATCCAGCTGAGGCTTGCGGAGCTTGCCGCGCACGGAAAGCGGAATCGTTGTCTGTGCGAGCTCCAGCATTGCATCCAGATTCAATTTGCCCGAAAGCAGTTCCACGGTTCCAGTCACAGACTCCCGTTTCAGCGTTCCGCCCTCAAACTCGAATTTATTCAAAGTCAGAACGCCGTTGGAGACAGAGGCGTCAAGCTTTCCGGAATCGAACCGCAGATTTTTCTTTCCCTCCGCAACCGCAAGCAGTTCGGAACGGAGAGCCTGGAAATCCGCAGGCAGAGTCTCCGGAGAAATCCGCTCCTCCACTTGCGGAACAGACTTCAAAGGAATCGTCAGAAGATTCAGGAAACTCTCCGTCCGTTCATTCCTCGCCGGAAATGAAAGGTTCCGGACGGAAGTCCGGAGTGTTCCGTTCAGATTCCGCTTCAGCTCCGTTTCCGTCAAGCCCTTTCCCGAAAACGCAAGGTTCAGCGACTCCAGAGTTCCGCTCACACCCGCGGTATTTCCATCGAACAAACGGAAGAGCGGAGCAAGCGCGAGTCTCTCACCAAGGAGAGAGCCTTCATAATACCAGTCGCCATCCCGTTCAGCCAGCATAAAACGCAGAGCGACAGGCGAATCATTCGCGGAGATCTTCATATTTTCAATCTGCAGCGTCCTCCTATTGACTGAAAGCGGTCCTTCCACACTCAGATTCAGGTCATCAGCACAATGAATTTTCGCAAATTTCAGCTGCAGATTTCCAAACGGAAGATAAAACAGAAACGATTTTACAGAATCGACGAAATCAGCAGGCTTGGCAGATTTGGGGGATTCGGACTTTTTGTCCGCTGTTTTCTGCTCCGCTTTTGCCGGCTTCGATGGCTGGAAACTCTGCCAGATCGTCTGAAGTCTTTCGACATCCACAAAGCTGGAGGAAACCGTCAGAGAACCGGAAGGATTGACGGCATTGAGGTCAAGAACCGTTTTCTTGTTTTCCGTAACATTCAGCTGAAAATTCCGGACATCGCGCCTCAAAGCTTTCATCCTGAAATTGTTCGTGTCTTCTACATTATCCTGATACTCTTTTGTAAGCTGAACGTCAAAAGGATTGCGCAGTTTTTCCGTGGTGAAATCCGTCAGAGCAAACGAACCGGAAAACTCATCGGCAAATGTTTCTTCGGAGTTCCTGTAAAGTTTAAATTCATCAATAAACTTGCGGAACGCTCCGCGCTTCATACGCTCAACTTCCTCTTCGAGAGGAAGAACACAGGTAAATATAAGATGTTCTACCCTCCGGTTCCATTTCCACGAACCATTCAGAACAAACGAACGGATTCCCAGAGAATCCACCATTTTGTACGGCAGAGCCTTCTCGAACGGATGCGCGATGCGGAACTTTGAAACAGAGACCTTCGCGAACTTTTCGTAAAACTCGGAACTGCCCTCCAGCGACAGCACTTCCGCGTTCCCGATTTTTCCGGAAAGCGTTCCGGAAAGCGTATTTTTACTGCCATGCTCATGTGTCAGCCGGAAGTTCGAACGCAAATCCAGCGGCTCAGTCCTGCGCTCGCCGGATAAAGTCAGCTGCTCCAGTTCCACCGTTCCCGAAGCGGAGATCATGCCGGGTTTGAGAAAATCCAAATCAACGAAACCTGTCGCGACGCCCGATTTTACCGGAAGTTCTCCCGTAACACCAAGCAGCTTTGCGACTGCTGGCAGATTCACCTTCTTCATCTGCACCGACACCTGTCCCGCCTTCGGGAGGTATCCGGTCGGCGTACTCAGAATCACCACCTGTTTCGGCGCGGTCAGCTCCAGATTCAGCGAACTTGCCGGCTCCTGCAGCGAGAGTTTCAGCGTCGAAACAAAAAACTCATCACCATTCTTTGCGCCCTTGAAAGTGAACGCGGAATTGAACTTGCGCGACTCTCCGGTAAACTGGTCGGCAGTCATCAAGGACTTCCCGGCGACATCCACCGATTTGAACCCGGGCGCGGCGTCAACATTAAGCGAGGCGGTCACTTCAACACCCCGGACAGGATCTTCCACAAGCGCGGAAAGAATCTTGTCGGAAAGTTCCGAACGGACCGAATGCAGCTGAATATCCAGTTTCCCCGAACCGTCGTCAAGAAACATCCCCTCCGCCTGAGCATTCAGGACGGGAACGGAGTTTGCTTCAAACACGCGGAAGTGCGAATCGGAAACGGAAATTTCATTCCCCTTCCGCTCCAGATTCAGCATTGCATTGAGAGCGAGATTCACCGCCCGCTGTTTCACGACAACCTCGGTGCATTCCGTATCAAACGCAAGCCGCACGGATTCCGGCAGAATTGAGCCGGACGGGAGGCGCATGTCAAGCGAACCTTCGACATGAGCTCCGGAAAATTTGAGTTCATCCGAGTTCACGGAAGCCGCTGCGCTGAATTTGAAGCTCGGCGACATTCCCTGGACAATGTTCGAAGCGGAAAATGCGATTCCGGAAAGTTCATAGCGCGTCCGACCGCAAACAGCGGCGACGTCCGCATCGTAAATGCTGATTTTTTTCACCGAATAAGAGTACGGACGTTTCCTCTTTTTCTGCACACGCAGCTCTCCTGGAGTCCCCTGTTTCTGATACTCCGGAGCTTCAGGCCATCCGCTGGAACTCAGCTTCATGCGAACGATTTCGAGTTCGGAAATATCAACATGCCGGAAAAAAAGAAGCGGCAGAACACGCATATTCATGCGCAATTTTCCGACCAGCAGCTCCCTCGAACAATAATCCCCTCCGGAAATCTTCAGCTCTTTCGCCTCGACGGATGGAGTCATCAGAAGAGAGACGGATACTTTTTCCGCCTCAATATCATATCCGGTCATCTTTCCCGCGACGGGCAGCCAGAGGGATTTCACGACCGGCGCTGAAAGCAGGATGTTGTAGATTGCGATCAACAGCGCCGCAACTCCGAGAATCCAGAGAATTCTTTTTGATTTTTTTGTCATCCTGCACCTCAATCAGCGCGAGAAGAGCGGGAATTCCGTTGCGTTCACGGTTGCGCCGCAGTGCGGACATTTCTGCGGCAGTTCTGTAACGGGCCGTCCGATTTTTGTTTCCGGCGCCCCCTCCTCGCCATTGTAAAGCGTCACAAACTCCTGACGGTTGCAAAGCGGACAGCGGATCTGAAAAATCCGTACGTTTTTATTTCTTTTGAGCTGGTCGGAAGGATCAACCTTATTCGTTTTAATCGCCATAGCGCATCCTTTCTGAAAAATTCACCATAAGATAAACACATTCCCGGACAAAGTCAATAAAAAAAAACAGATTTTCAGAAAATATTTTCCGGAGAAACAACGGAGCAATGCAGATTTCATTCCCCCGCGAAAATGAAATCTGCAAATGTCTTTCACTTATCTGATGCTGTATTCCACGCCGTCGATGAACGCCGCGCCGGCTTCCGCCGTCTTGCTCAGACCGATGCGCAGACGGCAGAGACCATCCTTCAGAGCGGTCCAGGTGTCCGTATCCGTCG
>ERZ1034842.533-NODE-533-length-14568-cov-9.500448_pt1 | contig 14568 bp, 18 predicted proteins | sample MGYA00520634_ERZ1034842 | MGnify/ENA primary metagenome ERZ1034842 (study PRJEB33766, sample SAMN09781734) | gut metagenome | biome: gut microbiome | host: Homo sapiens | place: Madagascar | study: EMG produced TPA metagenomics assembly of the PRJNA485056 data set... | reverse complement strand
ATGGTTATATCACCAATATAAAAAACGCCCGGCGCTACCAACACCAGACGTTTTAGGAGTGTGATATTATCGCAAACCTACACCCGTATAATATCACATTTCCAGGCAGTCACGCAAGATAAAATATGTAAAAATCTGGTGGCTGTATTTTTTATACCCAAAAAGGAGTGTGCGACTATGGCAAAAGCAAAAAAATTACCCTCAGGATCATGGCGTGTACTAGTGTTTGACCACTACGAGCCTGTCTTAAATCCAGACGGAACACCCGTCATGCAAAACGGAAAACCAAAACAAAAAAGAATATATCAGTCCTTTACAGATGATGACCCGTCAATCAAAGGGCGCAAACGGGTCGAATTGGCAGCTGCGCAATACATGGCAGAGAAAGATTCGCGTGAAGCGGAAAGGCGCAACCAAGAGGCGAATATGACGCTTAGAGGGGCGGCAGAAAAATATATAGATCTGTGCAGAACATTGAAAAGGTCTCCGTCCACCATAGAAGACTATGAGTGTATCATGCGGAACGGGTTCCAGGATCTTTTTAACATGCGCCTGTGTGACATATCAGAAGATCTACTGCAAAACGCCATAGCCAAAGAAGCGCAGAGGCCTGTCAACGGGAAGCCGGGTAAGACCCTTACAGCAAAGCGGCTGAAAAATGAATGGGGGTTTGTATCCTCTGTGCTGCACAAATACACAAACATCCGCACCGACAATCTGCAATTACCTACGCCAACGCAAAGAATGGTTGACCTGCCAGATGCAAAAACAGTAATGGATATAGTACGCGGCACCGAAATGGAGCTGCCGGTGCTGCTTGCAATGTGGCTGTCGTTCACAGCATCGGAGATCCGCGGTCTTACAAAATCCAAATCAATTAATGGTGATTACATAACAATAAAAGAGACAGTCATTACCGTAAAAGGAAAAGCTGTAAGAAAAGAGACAGCGAAGAACAACACGAGAAAACGCAAACACAAAATACCGGCTTATATAAAAGGTCTGATCGACAAGGTTCCTGGCGATGTACTGGTGCCGATGACTGACGTTTCACTGCACCACCGCTGGAAACGCTTGCAAAAAAGCTACGGTATAAAAGACCCTATCACGTTTCACGACCTCAGGCATCTTAATGCCTCAGTAATGGCCCTGCTGCAGATACCGGACAAATACGCTCAGGAGCGCGGTGGCTGGAAGTCGGATGCTGTCATGAAAAAGGTCTACATGCAGACATTTTCGTCGGAGCGGCAAAAGGTTGATGATAAAATTGACAGCTACTTTGAGAGCATCGTGGGAACCGAAAAAAGCGAAAAAGAATCCATAAAAGAAGTTGTGAACCGGCTGAAAAAAGAAGATCCAGAGGGATGGAAAAAAGCCATTTTAGAAGCTATGCAACACGAAATGCAACACGCGCAATAAAAAATGGCTTAAATAAGCCATTTTTCAAGAGCAGATAACGGGAATCGAACCCGTTAAAGTAAAAACTCACAAACCCGCGAAAACACTGAAATCTAGCATTTATGCGGGTTTGTGAGTTATAAATATTTATCACTTGCTCTATAAATATATCACAAATAATATATTTTTGCTTTCTATGCAACACGAAATGCAACACGACTACTGCAATGGAAACTTTCATTAATTATAAGCAACATTCAAATAGCAAGTACCGGAATCAGTAAAGGCTTCTCTTTTATCATTTCTGCCATAGCCCAGTCATTGACCTGTATTTCCAAAATACTCTCATTTTTCTCACACCAAGCTTCCAACCGGTTCAGCAAAATTTCTTTTATTGTTTCTACCACCCCAGAAAGTACAGAAAATGAGTGCTATTTGGCAATGCCTGGATAATGAAGGACCCCGTCCTGATCAGGAGTAAGTACTACCGGTTCAGTTGCCATGCGACCGTCCTGATTCAGGTAGTACCACTTGCCATTGATTGTCTGTAAGCCCTTTAGCATGGCACCGTCGGAGCCGAGATAGTACCAAGACCCTTTGTATTGATACCAGACATCATGAACCATCATGCCGGCACCGTCGAACCAGTACCAGAGTTCTCCGTCTTTGTACCAGTCATTGGAAACATACTTCCCAGATCCGTCTTTTAAATAGAAGCGCCAGCCGCCATTTTCCTGCTGCCAGCCTTCTATGATCTTCGGCTTTTCCACGGCTGACCAGGTTTTCATAAACTCTTCCGGAGTTTTATAAAGCTTTTTAATCCCACTGGTACCACTTCCCCAGTCTGGAAGTTGAAAATGTGGTTTATCTACAATACTCTTCCAGTTTCCACCCCATTCCAAGCCGATGGATGTGCCGATCACGCCAACCTTGCTAAAAAATCCATCTGAATCATAATAGGCGCCGCGGCCATCTGCACGATAAATGTCGAAGGCTGTACCCCACTGGTGATAACTGCTGTAACTGCTGCCTGGGGCATTGGTCACGATATTTCCCGGTTTTGTACGCCCCTGAGCATATAAATCATCTTGCTCTGCTTTTGTCCTGAGAGTTTCCCCGATTTTGATCTGCAAGCCTTTGGCGGCACACTTGGAAATCAATTCTGTTGCCAGCTTCTGTAAACGTGGATGGCATAAAGTAATATCTCTCATAATTTCGCCTTTCTTTTGCACCGGTGAAACTTAGTATTTTTCTCCGGTCAACTCCTGATACTCTTCTTCTGTCAGTTTTCCAGCCTGTACCAAAGTTCTAAGTCTATCTTTGTCCCAATATTTTGGATAGTATTTTTCAGCCAGGTTCTTTACACTTAACATATGCGCTCCTCCTTATAAATCGGTTCCTGTCATTACAGCCAAAAAGTCTATGTCAGCTCTATTATGTTTCACCTGTTCTGTCACTCCTGGTTGGGACAGAATCAGTGTTACAGCCCTGCCCATTACAGCTTCAGCTTTTACGCTGCCATCATCATTATAAGTTGCGGGTTGCACCTGTGCATTGTCATCTACACTCTTGGGATTTCCCAAAGCAGTATAACCATCATACACGGCTAATGTCTCCCCAGTGCCATTGATGATTTTTATCTGATCCGTGTTGGAAGCGTTGGAGAAAATAGTGATCAGATCTTCAAGGTTGTCATCCGACAAAAATGTCAACTTAAGGCTGTCGCTAAACGTATCAAGCCCGTTTACTACTAAATCAAATTCTTTTTCATTTTTTAACTTGATTTTTTCGTTCATTTCTTTTTCTTTTGTTTTTTTACTTAATATATGCGATTTTTCTGTTTCTATTACTCAACTAAATAGTAATTTAGAAACTCTTGGAACAAACAAACTCAACACAGATAATCATATTTCCAAAGTAGTCTTGAATGCTAATAATAATGGAGTAACGTTTACGATTGATGGCGTTCCTTATACTTCACCGATAATGGTTGCGGGAAAGAGCATTACTAGAATGGAAATTGATACAACATTATCTAAATTAACCCTTAGTTTCTTTTATGATGGACAAATCATAAAACGGTATGTATCCTTGTCAGCATCTTAATTTATCAGTTGCAAAGACTTGTATTCCAATAGCAAACAATCTTTTTGTAGATTAAGCCGTACCAAAAATTATCATAGTTACCCATTTTTTTCCGGAAAATGTAGAACCAGCTGTTGCAATTTTTAAATTATTTCCGTCTTTTACTGCTGTAAAATTGTAAACACTGCTATCTTCAACTTTTGTTTGACATATACCGCTAGCATATGTAGGAATGTTTCCAAAAATAGATTGAAGTGTCTTAGTTGCTACTCCATTTGTAAAGGTAAACTCTTCGATAATTAAAACAATCGTTGTAGTCTTAACTTTTATTTTAAAATATCCCGAATCTAAATTACTATTTAGCTGATCAATGCTCTGGTTCATGGCGTAGGCCAGCGCCGCAGAAACACCTTTAGTCGCGTCATTAGTCTGCACACTTACCAGATCGCTGATCTTAAGTAGCTTAGTGGCAGCCTGATCTACTACCCAGTCTATCAAATCCTGTGCAGAAACTGTACCGCCCACTTCTCCCAGCACTCCGCTGGTATCCTCTGCCTGTACGGATCCCAGTGCAGTAGGATCAAATCCCTTTGCCATAAGCTGATAATTTACATGGTCATCTGTAGGTGTGACCCCCTGAACCGTCTTTAAGGTTATATAGGTGCTGTTATCGTACATTACCATCGTAAGCTGTTCATACACCGCCTCCGGATTATATACACCACCGTTTGTGATCATCCACTTACCTAAATCTGTTGTGCTTGCCACTATGCCACCTCCACTAATACATGGTTGTTTTCAACTTTTACGGTTACAGTCTTGCCCTGTGCGCATTTCAGGTGCCCTGTATCGGCATCAAGATAAAACTCCGGAAAGATCAGGTCAGCGTAGGCCCCGGCTTTTTCAGCCTCTTCTTTCGCCTTTTCACTATAGTACTTGCTATTATCTGTATCCTCTCCCGTTCTGGATCCAGTACCGCCTACTGCATAGCTTATAGATAATTTATTATAAGCCTCTGCCTCTTGCGCCGCTGCCTGAGCATCTAGCATATACTGCCTTAACGTTTTCTGTAGTGTAGGCTCTAACTTTGCCGCCGTTATAGATCCATCCACTACAGAAGCCGATATAGTTGTGCCGTCCAATTGCATTGCAATAGTTGCAGTGTTGGACACGTTATAAACGAACCGCTGAAAGCTGATCTTTTTTGTGGTACCATCCTGCTGCACTAAAACAAGGTTATCATCTTCATCCAGATCAAGCTTCGTAGGCATCATTTCGATCGGAAAATCTACTGTCTCTACAGTGCCATCCTTGTGTGTTACAGTTACGATCCAAGTGGATGTGTCAACTTCCCATCCGGTTATAAATTTAGCCGCATCTGATACTTCCAGCTTGTCCTGAGACAGACCAAGAATATACTGTGCACACTGTAAGATGCCGTTGTCCATATGCCGCAGGTTTGTCTTGCCAACCGGTGTGGATGTGTCTGGGTAGTTCACCCAGCCTACAATGCTATAAAACAGCTCAATTAGCTTCATTCTTTGCTTCCTTTCCGGACTGCTGTGGTTTTTCCGGGATTTCTTTAACGATTCCACTGTCAAGGATAGCCGCAGCCTGTGCCATAAGCTTTATATTGTCAAATCCTTTTACAGCCACCATATTAAGTAGTGCTGTTAAAAGCTGGATATCCTCTTTTTTGTACTCTACCTTAGCCATGATCAACCTCCACTTTCCGCAAGATAAATTGCAATGCCTTTACTATCACCGGGATGTAATTTATGTAAGGGATGGAATAGTATTTACCATTTTTAGTATACAATGGAATTTCCGTGCCCAGATCTGCACACATTTTTTTTACTTCTTGTGCAATAAATCCCAGGCTTTCCGCATCATTTACATTCAGTGCATAGGCTACCGGCCGCAGCCCTTTTATCACTTCTACAGCAAGCTTTTCATGAACATCTCTGATGTCATGCTTTAATCTTATGTCTGACCAGGTTTCCCCAGCCATTGATGAATAAACGCTTACACAGCTTATTCGATTAGCATCGATATTTTGGCAGTTAATCGCTCCTGAAAAATCCGCTCCTGAATTAAATACCGCATTACCTCCAACTTCCAGATGGTTTGTGTAAATCGTACTCGCACCGATGGAACTTGTATTTGCAGTTCCATCAATTTCTGCACCGGTAATCTTCAGTTTTCCATTTGCCAATGTAATGCTTCCATCATTGGTTTTGAAACTGTTCGCCACCACATCACCTGTAAATGATCCGCTGCTTGCTATCAGTTTACCGTCTGCCGTCATAGAGGAATATGTAGAACTCCAGCTAAAACGATTCCCTTTTATGCTGATCCCACCGGTTTCCACCGAAAGCTGATTTGATACGTCTCCCTGGCTAACTTTCAGTTCAATCTTATCACTGACTACGTTAATCGCTGATCTCAGTTCTGCTTCCTGACCGGTAGCTCTCGTAACTTCCAGGGAAATCTGATTAGCCATCTGGGTAAACTTGGAATTAGTTCCCTCTTCCAGATTGGTAAGTTCATTTGATATTTCTTCTACAGATCGCTTAAGGATAGCAGATAAGCCTTTTATCTGTATCAATTCACTTTCAATGCTAAAAGGTCTTGATAATTCCTGACTTCCAGTGCTTTCATAGCTGTCCATAGCTCCCTGAATGCCCGTAAAGGTTCTTTTCATCACAAGGGTATTAACTATCCCGTCTGTAGTCTCCAGACTGATCCTATCCCCTATTTCAATCCACGGGGAACCGTTTGTAGATATGGTTGCGGGCTGGTATTCCAGACCGTTTACGACGTTTTTAATGTTATTGGCAATTCCTATCATCTCTGATGTGGTCTTGCCATATACCAGCATGTTTCCTTCAATGATATAAACATTTTGACCGTCTCCTGTGCTGGTTCCGCCTATGTCCCCTTCTTCCTGACGGATCTGTACGGTATCTATATTTGGAACTGTGTACTCTTCACTCTCGGCATTCTGATAAATTGTGATCCGCGCGGATATATCCTCTTTTTCCGGAAGTGCGATATACCGCAGTTCCCCGTTCTTATTGATGTTTCCAAATACTCCATTGATCTGGCAGATCTGCTGCAGTACTTCCCGCCCTTTCAAAGCTGTAGGATTTATGGTCTTTTCTACCTGCATTTCATCATTAACAAGAACTGCATTTTCTTCCCGCACACCTACAAATGAACAGAGTGATTTACGAAATGCTTTTAATGTCATTGGAAAACTCAATGCATTATACCAACCGGACACATCTACATCAAAACGCTGCATCCTGTCATAGGCTATTATCTTTCTGGTATTCTTGTCTTCCTGCTTGGGTGTAGACTCTACTTTAAACAAGCCTAGGATCATGTTATAGCCACCAAATGACTCTGTAGCCATAAATTCGCGGCCTGAAATACTCTGGGTCAGTCCCGTTACTGTGATTTCAAACTGGGATGCCTCACACGATCCAAAGCTTAGATCTTCGTCTGAACACAGGCTTTCTGTAATGGCAAGGGAATCTGTTACTATCTGATCATCTTCTATGGAAAAATCCACAGCGTCCGCAGACATTTCAGAAGGATATAAATCCTCTGAAGGATATAGTGTTTCAGACGGGTATAGAGCATGATATTCTTCTTTAAAAAAAGTCAGCTTAAGACTTTTTCCACCATATTCGTTAAACAGGTCTTTATAAACCTGATCGATCTCTATCATCTGCTCCGCTCCTTAATACTGGATCATTTCAATGGTTACTTTCTCATAGTACATTTCACCGATGTCATTGTCTGCTATGTGGTCAATAGCAAACTCTGTATCTGGGATATAAAAAGAACCGGTGCCATATACACATGTATCTAAATTCCAGTAGGTCACTCTGTACTTCTTTTGGGTAGCATCCTGCAGACCATTGGACTTAATGGAATTAAACAAATCCTTTTCTCTCTGGGATAATGGTCTCAATTCCAGATTGAGAGTCGTTTTGAAATTAGGAGATGTCACCCTCTGCAAGGACTCATTATTATCTCTCCAGGCCTTTTTCTCTATTCGCTGGTCCGGTGTTGACCTGTACCGGGTAAGAAAGCTGTTTGGAAGCTGTGTATTTCCAAACATTACCAAATAGCCTTTATAATCTGCCTGCATACCTTACACCTCCTAAACCAGTACAGGATTCTTTCCCGTTCTTTTCTTTTCCTGACGGACGAACTTCACTGTAGAAGCTCCCATTTCTTTGCCGTCCAGATAAATGTATCCTACTATATCACCACCACCCAAGCCACCAGCTTCCTGAAGTGCCTCTTTTAGTGCCTGTTTCATGGTTGACAGCGGAGAGACAACCTCTGTTTCTTTCTTGTTATCTCCCAAGATTGCAGCAAATTCACCAGCGCGAGGCGGAACCACTGTACCAGAAGCAAGGCGGGGAAGTCTGACTTCCTGAAGCTGGAACCCAAAAGTCTTTCCACCAATCTCCGGGATCCAGTCAGGCACATCAAAACTGACCCTATTCAATGCTCTGACAATATAATTCACTGCATTCTCTGCAATGGATACAATGCCATTGAAAACACCTTTAAAGATATCCTTAATACCTTCCCAGGCTTTTCCCCAATCTCCGGAGAATGTTCCATTGATAAATGTTATGAGGCCGTTTACTGCCTGTTTGAGGCTTTCTATGACCTCATTCAAGCTGGGAAGCATATCTGTGATACCCTTTTTCAATCCTTCAATCAGATATCCGCCCATTTCTGCCATAACAGTTGACGGGCTATGTATACCAAATGCATCTTTAAAGCCATTTAGGAACGGCTGGAATACATGTTCTTTGATCCAATTCCCTATGTCCTTAACTGCATCTATGATACCATTAAGGATACCTGCACCCCAGTCTCCACCAGCCTGCTTTGCGTACTCTGTAAAGTAGCTATTCATGCTCTCTATAGAGTCATGGAACAGACCATAAAGGAACTCGCCTAATGATGCAAGGGCCGCTCCTAACCCATAAAACAGGCTAGCAGCAATTCCTGCATAGTCTATAGTGGCAAGTCCCTCGGCTATCTTTTCACCGGCCTCTTGCCAGTCTGTTTCTATCAATGCCGCACTGATACCATCACATATACCTTTTGCAAGCCTGCTTATAGCTTGTGCGTAGCTTTTAAGGTCAATATTTGCAATAGCTCCATTAATGCCTTTTCCCAAGGCAGTTCCCGCTTTAGACCAGTCAAAGGTTGTTACAAATCCTAATAATGTTTGAAATACAATATTAAACTTTGCTACAAACAGCTTTCCCAGGTTTTCCCAGTTTACTTCATCAACAAAACCGTTAAAGCCCTCTGCAATCTTGCTTCCAAGTTGTACCCAGTCAATACCATCAACCAGAAGATTTAATGTATTCACAAGGGTATTTAAACCAGCGCCTACCGTCCTTCCCATTAAGTCCCAGTCAATATTTTTGACCAGGCTGTTAAAGGTCTGTGTAAAGGCATTTACAAAAGCTGTGATCTTTGGTCCTACATGATCCCAGTTAATAGCATCATAGACTTTCTGAAGACCTGCATTGATCCCCTGAGCCAGATATGCGCCTAATCCGGTCCAGTCCTGGGCCTTGATCAGGCTGCGGATCTTATCAGCCATGCCCTTGATCGAACTTTCAATAGGTGTAGTCTCAAACATCTGGGACGGGGATACACCACCGCCTCCACCGCTTCCGGAAGAAGAATCTGCCTTCTTAACATTTAATTTGTCAAATGCGGCCAGTTCTCCCTCTGCTTCCTTGGCAGCACTTCCAGTCTTTTTCAGGGACTTAGCATAATCCTGCTGTACCTTTGTAGCTTTTACTACTGTGCTTTTTCCGGTCAGTGCTGCCATAAACTGAGCAATGGCCGTTACTGCGGTATTAAGCAGTCCGATCAAGTAATTAAGCGCCGGAGCTACTGCAGATAATATGGGCGCAAATGCTGTTGCAAAACTGTTCTTAAGCTGTGTCATGGAAGACATTAGACTGGAAATATCTTTATTGGTTGATCCGGAATATTGCGCCAGGTTTTTAAATCCTTCAGCAACGGCACTTCTCATCTTGCCGAACAGTGCATACAATGTCCGGATACCTAAGCCATACTTAACCAGATTTTTCAGGCTTAATGTAGTCTTATTCGCAGATTTATGGATTCCAAACATACCGGTAGTCATCTTTGCAAGCCCGTTTAAGATCGGCTTACCTACCAGTTTTCCAAGACTTACAGATGCCTTTGTCGCCAAGGAGACTATGTTTTTAATTCCTTTTGCTACTGTTTTCAGTATCCCGCCAGACAGCATTTTGACACCTGAGCCCAGAGACTGGAATCCCTGTTTAACTCTGTCAAGTGTTCCTGCACAATCTGAAGTTTCTCCTTTTGCCGCTGCCAGGCTTCCGCCATATTCCTGTATCTTCTGTTTAAGAGCCATAAAGGACGTATTCACCCGGTTATTGACATCAGCAAGCTTCTGTTGCTCTGTTTCCAGCTGGGCTGCTGCCTTCTGAGCGGCAGGTGTATCCGCCCCAAAAGTAAATGCACCGCCACTTTTTTCAAGATCTTCTTTTTCGGCCTTTGCGTACTCAAGGGTCTTTTTCAGCTGTTCAATTTCGTATTGCATGCCAGCATAAGCTTTGCTGTTCGTTTTGCCTCCAGTGTTTACAAATTTTTCCTGGCGTTCATTTAATGCTGCGAGTTTCTTTTCCGTCTCTGCTATCTGCTTCTGGATCTCTGCATATTCTTCTGTAGGGATCTTCTGGGAGTTAAATTCTTCTATTTTCTTTTTCAGGGCTTCAACCCGTTTTTCCTGTGCTGCATACTGGGCATTTACCTTTGAAAAGGAATCCAACTGTTTCTGAAGCGCTATCTTAGATTTATCTCCAATATCACTGACTGTCTTTGCCATGCGTTTGGCAGCAAGTTCTATATCTTTAGATCCGGCTTTAAAGCCATCTTCTGAAATTGTGGTATCAATCAGTATTGTTCCGTCTGCCTGCACGCTCATACCTCCTTACAGCCACTTTTCAAGGTTTGCAATCTCCTGTTTCTGCTCTTCACTCTGGACTACCGACAGCTTAATCAGGTCCAGATTTTCCTTTTCAAATTCCTTCTCCCATTTTTCCAGCTTTTTATGTCTTGCTTTTTTCTGCCTGATCGATAACACCTGGGAAAAGAGACCGTCTTCCACTTCCATGAAATATCCTAGGAATGTCCACCAGTGCATGTATTTCTCTGCACGAAGTTCTTTGCCAGCCACTTTATTAACAGCTGGCATAATGATAGCTGCATCATGCTGCCAGTCAATGACCTTTTTCTGTGGTCTTCGCTTATCATTCAGACCACCATCTATAAAATCAGCGGCCTTTTTGCATGCCTCTTCATAGCAGTGTACAGGGATTGTATCCGAATCCACATACAGGATCTGATACATGGCATCCTGCTTTTCATAATCATTCAGATCCGGATCCTCGCAGGCTATGAGAATATCCAGTATGACCCGAAAGTCCGACTGGATATTGTAATCAATGCCTTCGATATTTATTACTTTTGGAAGATTATAACCTATCATTTCTTATACTTGTCCGTGTACTTCTTTACCTTTGCACTAGTCTTCCGTACTCTAACATCCAGCTCTTTTTCAATGAATCCTGCAACAACGCTTAACACATATTCACATAAAAGAGTTCCGTCTGGACGTGGGGTAAATGGATTAGCTCCGGCAAACAGAGCTTCTGATGCATTGGTATTTAACAGATAATCAAACTGCTCTTTTACTTTATCTGAGATGGCATACATCTTATCAATGTCTTCCCCTTCTGGAAGCTGTATTTTCTCAAATTCTGCTGCCACTTTCTCATAGCGTTTTACTATATCCAGATCCGCAGGGTTCCAGTAAAATCCGCCTGTCACATTTCCTTTGCTGTCAACAATATCGATCCACTCCCGGTTATCCAGTACCAACTGCTTTCCCATTTAAATCTCCTTTAACCTAAATCTGATGGTGTGAATGTTTTCTTGCTTACATCCCATGTACCTTTAACCCTGTTTCCAGCTTTGTACACAGTAAATGGAGTCTGTATGCCGGATGTATCGCCGCCTACACTGTTCGGGATTAAGTAAACATCTTCTCTATAAGCCCATACTGCAGTAGGCGCAGCATCCTCGGTTAATCCTGGCTTTAACAGCACATCAACCATAGTGGTCTTGCACTTATCGCCTGTGGCTCTTGTATTGGCCAGATCCATGATCTTGTTGCTAAGGGTATCGTCATAATCTTCGTAGTAAAAAGGATCTACATCTGACTGTACTTCATAGCCTGAGTGCTGCACTGACTGTTCGCCTAAGATGTTTTTAGTAACCTCAACATCAGGGTTCAGCTCTTCATTGTACTCTTCCAGGTTTTTTCCGATTCTTACATAAGTCGGAGTTGATGTGCTAAAGGCTGCGTCAATGTAATGCGCCAAGTACTTACGTTCAATCATGCTATCATTTCCTTTCTATGGTTAAAATTCTATGTCATTTGTATACTGAACTGTTACCGGCAGTACCCAATCCTGTACTGCGTTTTCATTTGGCTCCAGTCCGTATGAGTTATCGCGAGTGATTCGTTTTATAACCCGGCCTTCTGACAATGCCGGGAAAGTCGTAAGACGCGTTTGAGCACCATTTATTACTACCGGTTCATGGCACAGCCACTTCCCAAGAGTGTCGAGGAACTCTTGGGCGCTAAGCTTTAGCCTCTCTTTATTTGAGGCCGTCCGGTATACAACATAAAACGGGTACTGGCACTTTTGATGCCTGCCGCCGCATACGTCTTCAGTTTCAGCGTACACCAATGCGCCGTTATCAGCTGAAAAGGCTAATCCAGAGTCTTTAGTAAGCTCTTCAAATTTAATGATTTCACCATCCTTAAGACCTGGATATTGATTTAAAAGCGATTTAACGGCACGTGTCAAAATCTCATACCCGCTGGCATCCATGCCGATTGGCTTACTATCCATGTTTTCCTCCTCCGGCTATGCGTTTAACGTCTTTAATCCATGTCTTTCCGTCCGCTTCTTTTGCAGCATCAAACCAGTGATCTTGCGCTTTAGGATGTGCCTGATGCGTGTAAGATATGTTTTCTCGATCATTTGTCTTGCCAGTGTATTCACTCACAAGCACCTTCCGCGCTCCACGCCTCGCCCAAGGTGATCCGGTCTTTTCGTCAACCATGACTTTACCCTCGTACAGGTATCTGCCTTGTGGTCCATAAGCAGCAAATACTTTTCCTGTTCCCTGTTCCGCAGCACTAGCGGCTCTGGTTGTGTTTATAAAGCTGCCTGTAACCATTGGCATAAAGGGTACCATGCTATTCATTACAGCACCGTCAAGCTGGTATTGTGCCCGCTTGTATTGCGTTTCAAAACGGTCATATCCTATCTTTACGTGTACATCCCCATCAACAACGGAAAAACCCTTAAAATGTCGTGTCTTTGAGCTCATTTACTTACCTAAAATTTCAAAATGAGGGATAACGGTATACGGACCACCTACACTGGTTATCTTGTAAACATTGTCGCGGTTGCTGTTCATGTACTGGTAAAAACCATTGCGGTAGTCACCCTCAGTAACCATGCCGCCAGTCCATTCACCCTGCCAGAAAAAATCCTCTGGCCCGAAGGTGATGCTGTCCGGAAGTTCATCATTGACCTGCGCCGCCCATGCTTTCGGAGTCATCCACGGCACCGCTGCACCGTCTGACCGCTGCACCATCACCTTGTCTCCGTCTGGGGCGTAAGCAATATGCAGCGCGGCATTGTCGGTACTGTCTGGGCCATACTTTTTCAGTATTGCGCCGTGGTCGGTTATCAGGTCAACTCCGGATAAAACATGAGGATACCAGTACGCATCTCCTGTTGTGGCTGATTCGTAATAATTGAAAAGTGTTATAATTTTGCTATAGATATATCTCACCTCGCATTTACGGGAGTTGAAACTGCGTCCACATCGCTCCAACCACGATATCTTCTCTTGGTTATAGTGTTATAGGAAATCCCGGTTATTTCACTCCATTCTGTTAATGTATGTGTTTCCCCATTTACAGTAACGTAAACATTGCCTCTTTTATTGTTGGCTTGCTGTTTCAAAGTTGCCCATCTACAATTTTCAGGACAATAATTTCCATCCACGTTTACTCTATCTATAGTAAGATTTTCAGCATATCCATTTCCTAATGCCCATTCCTTAAAATCAAGGAATGACTTTTCCCATTCTTCGCAAACAGAAATGCCCCTGCCACCATAGTTTTTATAAGATGGCTCTCCAATATAGGAACAGCGTCTACGCATATCTACCCATATAGTGTATAAGCGTGTGTTTCTATCTCCATGAATTTTCTTAGCTTCCGACACTCTATCTTTTTGATAACAGCCGCAACTAAGTGTATTTTTGCGAATCAAATTATTTGAAGCTACAATTACTTCGTTTCCACAATCACATTTACAAAGCCACTGATATTGCCCCGTTTTATTAACTTTATCAATGGCTATAAGTCTTCCGAATCTTTGATTTGTTAAATTTCTTGTTGGTCTTGGCATAATAAATCCATCTCATTTTAGGAAAAGGACTTACTGCTGTCTCACGACATGTGCCTTTTAATTATTCTTTCTGCGTTGTCTGCTTAATAACCTGATTCACGCCAGTAGCCGACAATCCGTTAAACATGCCGACCGCAACCGCTGTGATATAATCCGTTGCCGGGAAATCCGGGATAACTCCCATTCCGACTGCTCCGAGAATTCCACCAATAACCGCCATGATTACCGGGATCCATTCATCAGAGATTCTTTTTGATGCTTTACAGCCCATCCCTACGATGTAGCAAATCATAACGATTGCTATACATGAGCCTAATGTTGAAATGTCCATCTTTAGCCCTCCGTATAATCTTCAATAATGGTCTCAATGCCATACTCGATAGCACAAGTATTTTCAATCTTGCACCCTCTGGCTTCGTCCCATCCTTTAGCGAAATACGCCACATCAGCTTCTGCCAGAAGTTTAAGGGATTCACCA
>ERZ1034842.531-NODE-531-length-14568-cov-13.776476_pt1 | contig 14568 bp, 4 predicted proteins | sample MGYA00520634_ERZ1034842 | MGnify/ENA primary metagenome ERZ1034842 (study PRJEB33766, sample SAMN09781734) | gut metagenome | biome: gut microbiome | host: Homo sapiens | place: Madagascar | study: EMG produced TPA metagenomics assembly of the PRJNA485056 data set... | reverse complement strand
TCCTTAAAGAATTTCGCCATGATGTTCTCCTTTGCTGACGTGCCAATGTTCTTGACGGTTCTTATGCCCAAAGGCAGACAAACCATCCACGACATTGCAAATGAACACATAACGGGCGGGGACGATGGGGCAGCGTGTGCCATCCGTCCTGGCGGCCCCACCCGAGCGGGTTAGCGCCCGTCGCCGCCCAGCAGCGCCAGAACATCTTCGCGGGTAAAAAGCGCCGAGGAGATGCCGTCGCCGCCGAGCACGCTGTTGACCAGGTCGCGTTTGGACTCCTGCATCTGCATGATGCGTTCCTCGATCGTGTCCTTGGCGATGAGCTTGTACACGGTCACGGTATGTTGCTGGCCAATACGGTGCGCGCGGTCGGTCGCCTGGTCCTGCGCCGCCACGTTCCACCACGGGTCGTAGTGGATGACCACGTCGGCCGCCGTCAGGTTAAGGCCCACGCCGCCCGCCTTGAGCGAAATCAAAAAGACCGGAACCTCGCCCGCTTGGAACTGCGCGACCATCTTGGCGCGGCTCTCCTTAGACGAAGCGCCCGTGAGCTTAAGGAAGGCGATGTCCTCCCTGGCCAAGCGCTTACCGATGATATCGAGCATACCCGTGAACTGGCTGAACAACAGGATGCGACGCCCGCCGTCGAGTGCGCCGTGCACGAGCTCCATACACGTATCGAGCTTGGCGCTCCCCGCCTTGTAATCCTCGTAGTGTAGACGCGGGTCGCAGCAGATCTGGCGCAGCTTGGTGAGCTCGGCGAGCACCTTGAGTTTGTCCTTCTTAAACTCCCCAGCCTCGCGGTGCTGCACCTGCTGGGCGATGCGGTCCTGGTTGGCCAGGTAGAGCTTGCGCTGCTCGCCGGTAAGCTGTGCCATGACGGTGTCCTCGATCTTCTCGGGCAGGTCGGCCACCACGTCTTCCTTAACACGGCGCAGCACAAACGGCGACACGAGCGCCTGCAGGCGAGCGGCGCTATCGCCCTCGGCATGCTCGACGGGGCTCTCAAAGCGCTTGGCAAACGACTCGCGCGTCCCCAAAAGGCCCGGCATCAAAAAGTCGAAGATGCTCCAAAGCTCGGACAAGCGGTTTTCGATGGGCGTGCCCGTCAGGGCAAAGCGCACGCCGGCAGGCAGGCGCTTTGCGGCGCGCGCCACCTGCGTGAGCGGGTTTTTAATGTACTGGGCCTCGTCGAGTACCACGCGGGCAAAGTCCTGCTCGGCATACTCGTCGATATCGCGGCGCATGAGATCATACGAGGTCACGACCACGTTATGCTCGGCGGCGCCGGCTATCTGCACGCGGCGTTGCGCCTTGGCACCCACGATGGCGCACACGTCGAGCGAAGGCGCAAAGCGCTCCAGCTCGGCGGTCCAGTTGTACACAAGCGACGCAGGGCACACCACAAGCGTGGGCTTCGTGTCCCCCGCCTCCACGCGCGCTAGGATATGTGCGATCATCTGCAGCGTTTTGCCCAGGCCCATATCGTCGGCCAAAATACCGCCAAGGCCCAGGTGCTCGAGTGAGCCGAGCCACTGGTAGCCGTCGACCTGATAGCCGCGCAGTGTGGCCTTGAGAGATGCCGGCACCGTAAAGTCCATCTTGCCGAGCGTATCCAAGCGTTCGACGGTGCGACGGAATGCAGCGTCACGATCGGCTTCGAGCGCGGGCGTGCGCGCAAGCATGCTGTCGACGAACAGGGTACTCGATGCGGGAAGCGACACGCCATCGAGCAGGTCGACAGCATCGACCCCCAGATCCTCGGCAAGGCTAAACGCGGCGCGCGCCCCCTCGTCCAGGCGAATGATGTCGCCCGACGTGAGACGCGCAAACGTCTGGTGGCGCTTGTACGAGTCCAGATAGATGGCAAGATCTGCCGCCGAAAGCCCGCTCGCGCCCAGCTCGACGTCGAGCAGGTTACTCTTGACGGTCGCACGCACCGAAAGCTTGGGCGCAGGGCGGACCGAGACCTGGCGCAGACGGTCACTGAGCATGACCTCACCCAGTTCGGACAGGGCAGACAGGCCCTCGGTCAGCAGGCAGAACAAGCGAGCGTCATCGCGCTCCTCAAACGCCAGACCGCGCTCGTAGAAATCGAAGTACAGGGCCGCCGTATCCATAACGCGAAACTCCGCCACCTCGTCGCGGGGCGGCACACCGGGGCGCTGCTCTTCGAAGGGGCTGCCCGGAGCGCCCAGGCTAAAGAGATCCGCCGACCAATCGCCGTAGGTAACCGTAATTTTGCAGGTCACGAGCCTATCGTCGACACCGATCGCCATAGCAAAGCTCGGCTCGGGTGCCACGGTATCGAGCGCGGCGGGCGCGGTGAGGTCGGTGTAGTCGCGCAAAATGGGCAGCGCCATACGGCAAAACTCCCCCACCTGCTCGGCGGCAATATGGGCGGGCGTGCGGCACGGCAGCAAGCGTGACAAAAAAGGTGCGGCATGCTGAGCAAATGCAGCGTCGGTACGGCGCGCGCGGCGCGTATCAACCAAGTAGGCGGCATCGCCCGACGCAAAGCAGTACATATCGGCGGGCAGGCGCAGGTCATAGCTACCACCAGCCGCCGGCGCGATTTTGGCGGCAAGGAGCGGCGGGCGCTTAGCGGACGCCTCGTCCTCCCCTTGCGGAGACAGCTCAACCGCCACGTCGTAGGTGCGATGCGTCGTCATCCCGCGCGACCAGGCGGGCTCAAAGGAGATGGTCTGGCCGCGCAGCAGGTCCAGCACATATACGATGCTATGCTCGGACAGCGGCAACTGACGCTCGGCAACAAAACCGCTGCGGGCAAAGTCGTACGACGCCGAACGCGAGCTTGTGATGTCATCGAGATAGGCAACTGTCGTCACAACAAGGTTGAGCAGCTTTGCCGATGTTTCGTCAAAGGCCTCAGGTGAATGGACAAACGTGAGCTTCTTGCCATAGGAGAACGTGCCGCCGCGCACGTAGGCATCAGCCATGCCGTCGATGTCCTTGACCACGTAGGACACCGAGCCGCAGCGAATGCGGAACTCGAGCGCCCAGCTAAAGCGGTCGGCGAACAGCGGATTGTAGTACGGCACCAACGAGGGCTCCAACACCGCTTTGGGGGCGTCGGGATCAACGGCACTGGCAAGCTTGCGGCGCATGCTCGCCAGCTCATCCATGCGCGCGTCCGAAAGATCGGAGAGCGCCGCCACAAGGCTCGGGCTCGTGGGGACGGGCGCCGGAAAGGGAAAGTTGGGGTTGACGGCCGGCGCTTTGGGCGCGGTGCGCGCGGGCTGTTTCGGCTGCGCCGTAAACGTGCGAACCGGCGTGCGCAGCCCCTCAACAGGCTCAATGCCGCTGGTGTCCAGGTACGCCAGCGCTGTGGCGATGGCGTGCTTGCACATACCGGGATAGCGGTATGCGGCGGGGCAGTCGCAGTCGTAGTCGATAACCTCGTGCTCGTCCATATCGAGCGCCACGTGCGTCTTGTACAGGTCGCCGCGCGAGCCGCGCACCAAGCCCTCAACCGTCACGTTTTTGGAGAAGCGCGAGCCGCTGTCCTCAATCGACAGCACGGCGCCGTTGAGCATGAGCGAGCGGCCCTTCATAAAGGTGCCGCTCAACGCCGCCTCTTTGCGAAGCGCCTGCACAAACGTCCCCTGCGCCATCACTTCCTCCAATCTCGCACGGACCAGCAAGGTCGCCCTTAGATCACCGTCACTCTGCCTTGGTTACCCACGATGGCCTTGGCCTCGGCCAGCAGCGGAATCGAGCGCGCGTTGACCTTGGCAGGCACCTCGGCACGTAGCACGCGCCCGTCCACCTGCTCGATAAAGATCTCCACGCGGTCGCCGCCCGGGTTGGCGGTAAGCACCGTGGCAAGACGCGCCATATTGCCCTGGCTAAAGCGGCTGTTGGGCACCATGACCTCAAACACCTTGGGCTTGTTGTTCTCCTCGTTGAGCTCGAGCGGCACGATCTCCTGCGCGATGATCTGGTCGCCGCGGTCCGAGCGCTCGAGCTTGCCCTTAATGCGCACAAAGGCATCGGACAGCTGCGCGCCGGTCTCGGGATCGACCTCGCCGTACAGGTACCCCTCGGCCTCCTTGTAGGTCTTGGGGAAGACGACGACGGTGGCCTCGCCCTCCATGTCCTCGAGCTGCACGATACCCATGGGATCGCCGTTTTTGGTCACGCGCTTGGACACGCTCGAGACCATGCCGGCCCACCACAGTGCCTTGCCCTCGGGAATCTCCTGGTTGATGGTGCCGCCCGTGGGGTTTTGCACTTCGTAGCCAGTATCGATCTGCGAGAACGAGAAGTCGCGCGCCTTGGCTAGCGCATACTCAAACGGGCGCAGCGGGTGGTCCGAGACATAGATGCCCAGAACTTCCTTCTCCTGGCTCAGCTTAAGGTGGCGGTCCCATTCCTGGCCATCCGGATCGGGCACGCTCACCTCAAAGCCCGAGCCCTCGACGTCGCCGAACATATCGAAGAACGACGTCTGGCCGCTCGCACGATCCTTCTGGCGCTTCACCGCGGCATCGATGATGTTCTCGGGGTTGTTCTTGTCCACAAAGTGCATCATCTGGCGACGCGGATACCCCGTGGAGTCGAAGGCGCCTGCCTTGATCAGCGATTCGATTACGCGGCGGTTGGCCTGGCTCGAGTCCACGCGCTCGACAAAGTCATGCAGCGTCTTAAACGGACCACCCGCCTCGCGCTCGGCGATAATCGCCTGCGCCACACCGGTGCCCACGCCGCGGATGCCGGCCAGACCAAAGCGCACGCCCTCCTTGGTAGCCGTGAACTCGGTACCGGACTCGTTGACATCTGGCGAGAGCACGGGGATGCCGTCGTGACGGCATGCCGAGACGTAGTGCACGATCTTGTCGGTCTTGCCCGTATAGGACGTCAGAACGGCCGCCATGTACTCGTGCGGATAGTGCGCCTTGAGCCACGCCGTCTGCATAACCAGGATGGCGTAGCCGGCGGAGTGCGACTTGTTGAAGGCGTAGGACGCGAACTCGAGGACATCGTCCCAAATCTTCTGGGCGACCTCGCGCGTGTAGTTGTTCTTGATGGCGCCGTTCATCCAGTGGTCGTAGGTGGTCTCGTCCGAGCCGTCCTCCCAGTGGAGCACCGTCGACGTGAGCAGCTTGATCTTCTTCTTAGCCACGGGCTTACGGATACGCGAGTCCGATTCGCCCTTGGAAAAGCCGCACATCTCGACGGAGATGAGCATAACCTGCTCCTGGTAGACCATGGTGCCGTAGGTTTCGCCCAGGATGTCGTCCAGACGGTCGTCGTAGGAGACGGCCGGCTCCTTGCCGTTCATACGGTTGATGTAGGACGAGACCATGCCGGCGCCCAACGGGCCCGGGCGGTACAGGGCGATCAATGCCACGACGTGCTTGTACTCGGTGGGCTTCATGTTCTTGATCGTGGCCGTCATGCCGGCGGACTCGACCTGGAAGACGCCGGCGGTGTGGCCGGAACCCATGAGCTTAAAGATCTCGGGGTCGTCAAAGGGAATCTCTTCCTCTTTGATGTCGATGCCGAAGTTCTTTTTGATGTTTGCCTTGGCCTTGGAGATTACCGTCAGCGTGCGCAGGCCCAAGAAGTCCATCTTGAGCAGGCCCATGTCGGCAACGGTATGACCCTCGTACTGGGTAATCTCGACGCCGCCCTTGGTGTCGAGTTTGGTGGGCACGTGCTCGTTGACGGGGTCGCGGCAGATCAGAACGGCGCACGCGTGCACGCCCTCGCCACGGGTGAGGCCCTCGATCGAGAGCGCCGTGTCGATGATGCGGCGGGCGTCGTCATCCTTTTTATAGGCCTCGGCAAAGTCGGGGTTAAACAGATCCTCTTTGCCGGGTTGCTTGTCGAGCACCTGCTTGAGTTTGACCTTGGGGTCGCTCGAGACCATCTTGGACAGGCGCTGACCCATGTAGACCGGATAGTCCAGGACGCGCGCGGCGTCGTTGATGGCCTGCTTGGCCTTGATGGTCGAGTAGGTGATGACGTGGGTGACCTTCTCGGGGCCGTAGAGCTGGCGAACGTGCTCCACGACCTCGAGGCGCCGCTCATCGTCGAAGTCCATATCGATATCGGGCATCTCGGTACGCTGCGGGGACAGGAACCTCTCGAACATCAGGCCGTTCTCGAGCGGGTCGAACGCGGTGATGTTCATGGCGTAGGCGACGATAGCGCCGGCGGCCGAGCCACGGCCGGGGCCGACGCCGATGCCGTTGTCCTTGGCCCATTGCACGTACTCGGCAACGATCAAGAAGTAGGCGGCAAAGCCCTTGTCGCAGATGACTTTGTATTCGTACTCAAAGCGCTCTTTGATGTTGACGCCACCAATCTCGCGCGTGGCCCAGTCGTCGCCGTAGTGCTGGCGCAGGCCCTTCTCGCACTCGCGGCGGAACTGGCTCTCGTGCGTCTCGCCGGGATCGAGCAGCGGGAAGCGCGGCAGGATGATGGAGTCCCAGTCCAGCTCAACGTAGCACTTGTCGGCGATCTCGAGCGTGTTGTCGCAGGCCTCGGGGCAATACGGGAACATCGCCCGCATCTCCTCCTCGGTCTTCATGTAGAACTCCGAGCCGGTCATGCGCATGCGGTTGGGGTCGTCGACCTTGGCGTTCATACCGATGCACATGATGACATCCTGCACGGGCGCGTCCTCGCGGCGCAGGTAGTGGAAGTCGTTGGTAGCGATGACCTTGACGCCCACCTGCTTGGCGATATCGATGAGCGCACGGTCCATCTGCTCGTCGGTCAGGCCATTGTCGGTAGTGATGCCGTGTTCCTGGATCTCGATGTAAAAGTCGCCAGGTTCGAAGGTGTCGCGGAAGGTCTCGGCCCATTTAATGGCACCTTCCATGTCGCCGCGGTCGATGTATTTGGGGATGATGCCGGCGATACAGGCGCTCGTGCAGATCATGCCCTTGGCGTGGCGGCGCAGGTTGTCGAGCGTCACGCGGGGCTTATAGTAAAAGCCCTGCACGGCGGCCTCGGAGACCGTCTGCATCAGGTTAACGTAGCCCTCCTGGTCCTTGGCCAAAAGGATCATGTGGTAGAGCTCGGGCTTATGGTCGCGGGCGAGCGTCTCGTCCGGCGTAAAGTAGACCTCGCAGCCAAAGATGGGCTTGATGACCAGGGGCGGCTTGAGCTCGTCGATGTTGCCCTTCTCGTCCCACATGGCCATGTCCTTTACATACTGGGCATGCTCGCGCGGGTTTGCCTCGGGGTCGGGCTCCACCAGCTCGTCGCGGCGGTCCTTTTCCAAGAAGGCCTTGTCATGGCTCCAGGTTTTGTACTCGGGCGTGTTGTGGTTGACGGCGTCGCAGGCCAGCGCCAGGTCGGGCACGCCATACATGTAGCCGTGGTCGGTAATGGCGACGGCGGGCATGCCCAGCTCTACGGCGCGATTGACCATATCCTGGATACGGGTTGCGCCGTCGAGCATAGAGAAAACAGTGTGGTTGTGCAGATGGACGAATGCCATGTGATGAGCTCCGATGCGGGTTCGTGTTCTGACTGAACGATTTTACCGCACGGCACGGACGGCACCCGAACCTAGCCAAACCCACACGGCTCCTATTGAGTTGCGGTGAAATGCGGACTGTTTGGCGGCTTTTTGGCCAAAACAGTCCGTATTCCACCGCAAGTTATCTGAGGGCTAGAAGTTGTAGGTGACTACTTGAGGTTCGGCGGGTTCGACGAAGATGGTTGGATCGGCCTGTTCCACGCGGACGAACTTGACGGTCACGGCCTCAAAGCCCGCCTTGTGCAGAACGTCAGCGTAAACGCGCGCCTGCAGGGCGTGCTTCTCCTGCAGCTGTTCCGGCGTCTCGTCCGGTGTGCCGCCCGTCTTGTAGTCGATGACCAGCGCGCGTGACGAATCCGCCGGGTTCGTCGCCAAAGCGTCGATGGCGCCTTCGGCATATGCACCGTAGCGAGCGATGTCCTCGTCCTCGCAGCCCAGCGAGAAGAACGGTACCTCGGCGCGGACACACGGCCACGCGAGCAGCTCGGCACGGACCGACGACCTGAGCCAGCGGTCCAGGGCAACGTCGAAGCGTTCGCGCTGCTCCGGCGTCAGGCACCACAGGCGCGCCAGCGCATCGGCACGCTCGGCGGGCAGCTCATCGGCACCCATCTCGATCAGCCACTGGCAGGCGGCATGGAACGCCGAGCCCAGCGCCATGGGGTTGCCGGCGGGCTCAACGGCGGCCACGCCTGCATCCGTCATCTCGGAACCATCCGACTCCGCATCATCGCCAGCCTCGTCCATGGGCACATGCGCCTCGGCGGCTCGGTCCTCGGACTCGGCATGCAGCGCCGCGGCAATTGACGAGTAGCTGTACGAATCGCGCGCCGGATACGGGCAGGTGCCCATGCGCACGCCCACCGCCTGGGGATACACGAGCTCAAACGCATCGGGCTCGGGGTCGGCAGGACCGGGTGCGGTTGCGCGGGCACCCGCACCGGCACCCTCCGTTTCCGCATCACCGCGGACAAGCCTTCCCTCGGCATCCAGCGAAGCGTTAGCCTCAAACGCCTGCTCGCCAAAGGTAAAATTTGCCAGCGAGATAAGCTCATAGTCGCCCGGCTGGGAATTGTCGAACACCAAGTGGTCGGCATCGAGCTGCGGCATACCCAGGCCCTGGCCAGGCAGAATACGGCGCAGCACGTCATAGATCAGGTCGGACTCGACGTCGAAAGACGGCGCCGGCACCTTACCGCGGCTCACGGCGACGTCCATCGCCAGAATCACCAGCTCGCGCGCACGCGTCATGGCGACGTAGAGCAAGCGGGCCCGCTCCTCGAGCGAAAGTTGCAGGTCGTCGTTGCGCAGGCGCACAAATGCCTCGGCGGGAGAACCCGTCGCACAGACGTCGTCCATAAGTTCCGGCGAAAGCCACAGCGACGTACCCTTGCCCTTAAATGCGTGCTCAAACTGCTTTTTGACGTCGTCACCCTTGACGAACGTGCCGTCCGCGAGTTTAACGCCATCGAAGCGTGCCGGCAGCGCCACAACCTGCGCGCCGCCCTCGACACGCCCCATCTGGGCGGCTCCGGTCGACTTACGTACGCCAAAGCACTCGGAAACCGCCACGACCGGATATTCCAGACCCTTGGACGCATGCACCGTCATGATGCGCACCGCGCCGTTGCCCTCCTCGTTGAGCGCGCCCGGCGCTTCCTTACCCGCCAAGAAGCGGTCGAAGGCAAGCGCAATGGAGCGCGGCGAGTTGCCGAACTCGGCCTCTGCCTCGGCCACGGCATCGAGCGCCTTGAGCACGTTTGCGGCGATGGCCTTGCCCTCGGGGCCGCGCTGCGCCAGGCGCACAAACCAGCCCGAGGCGTTGACCACATCGCGAGCGATAACGGCAAACGAATCGCGGCCTACGCGACGGAACGCATAGCGCAGTACTTCGCGGGCACGCGTCACCAGTGGCAGATTCTGCAGGCCGGGCACGTCGTAGTCGCTCATAATACCCGCATCGATATTGCGGCGCGAGGTCTCCCCCGTCTGCTCGTCGAGCTTGGTCGCCAGCGCCAAGAACTCCTGGGCACCGAGCGCAAACATCGGCGAGGCCAGCAGCGGCATAAGGCCCTGTGCCGTATCTGCCGGGTTGGCAAGCGCGCACACCAGGGCGCGAATCGCCTGTACCTCGGCAGCCTGGGCAAAGACCGAGCCGCCCGCGATGACGCAGTCGAGTCCCTGGTCGCGGAACGCCTGGGCATAGACGTCGGCATTGGTCATGCGGCCCAGCAGCAACACCATATCGCCCTGAGGCTGCCCCGCCTTGACGAGCGCATGGAACCGCTCGGCAATTGCACGGGCCTTGGCCTGCGTGCGCTCCTGCGTACTGCCGCCAGCAACGAGCAGCGCCTGTCGGCGCGAAGCCTTAGCCCTGAGCTTGTCTTCGCGCTCATCGCTCGGCTCAAGATCCAAAAAGCCCTGCATCAAACCACCGGTGTCGCCGTCAAAGACACGCGCCACGTAGCGCAGGACCTCGTCGTGACTGCGGAAGTTGCGCACGAGTTTGACGAGCTCGCCGGCGGATGCCCCGGACGAAGCCGGTGCCCCGGACGCAGCGAGGACGGAGCCCGGGGTTCCGGCAGCCACCGCCGCGCCCGAAGCGCCCACCTTGCGCTCCTGGCGGCGGAAGACCTCGACCTCGGCACCACGGAAGCGATAGATCGACTGCTGCGCGTCGCCCACCGTGCACAGCGCACGCTCGCCCGCACCCGTCAGGTAGCGAATCAGATCGACCTGCATCTGATCGGTGTCCTGGAACTCATCAATCATGACCATCTTAAAGCGGCCCTCGTAGGCAGCTCGGATGGCGGGATAATCGCGCAGCGCCTCGTATGCCATGCGCAGCAGATCGTTGTTATCGAGCGCGGACTGGTCGGCCTTGAGCGCGCGGTACTCCGCCTCTACGGCACGGGCGAGCCCCGTCAGCGCATCGAGCGCCTGATCGCCGCAAGCCAGCACAATGTTGACAAACGTGTCGGCAGCCTCTGCCTTGAGCAGCTCGACATTCTCCTTGGGGAACATCTTGCTCGCACGCGGCATGCTGCACGACATCATGAGCCGCGCTACATCCGCCATGGTCTTGTCGCTCGCCTCGAACGCGTCGATGGCATCGAGCGCCACCTGCGCCTTCTCGGTCGCGGCCTTGCTCGCGCCGAGCGCCGCACGATAGGCATCGGCAAGTGCCGAGGTATCGGAGCGTCCGCGAAGCACGCACACGTCGTCCATACCACCCGGCAGCTGGCTGGACAGCTCCAGCAGGTCGCGCACCAAGCCCTTGATGGTAGTTCCGCCACCAAAGGGACCGCCCTCGCCCGCCATGGGATACCAGGCATAGAGGGTTTTGAGCGAAGCGGCGAGCTCGGGAGCGGCGTCGGGCGCCGTCGCACGGCCCAGCACATGCTCGACAGCCTGGTCCATGAGCTCATCGGTATCGGTGAGCACCGTAAATTCGGGGTCGATGCCCAGCTCCAGCGCATGCGCGCGCAGGATACGCGAACACATGCCGTGGATGGTCGAAATCCAGGCATCGTCAACCGTCAGGGCTTCCTCGTCCATGTCCTCTTCGATAAGCGCACGGCGCACGCGGTCGCGGATCTCGGCCGCGGCGTCCTTGGTAAAAGTAATGGCGAGCACCTGGTCCAGATGCTCAACGAACGGACCGGATTCGGGCGAGAGTGCGTAGACGATGCGGCGCGTAAGGGTGAAGGTCTTGCCCGAACCGGCGCCCGCCGAGACAAACAGCGGGCGGTCGAGCGTTTTGACAACTTGCAGCTGTTGCGGCATCAAAGTCGAAAGATCCATGGTCTACACGTCCCTCCTTACAAACGTTCCTTCGTGGTTATACGAACAGCGCGCGTGCGCTGCCTGCGGCGATGTCGGATCGACGGCAGCCACGACGCCCGCCTCGAGCTCGCGCAGGCGCTCGGCAATTCCGGCCTCCACGCGGTCGAGCAGGGTGTCGAAGTCCATGTTGCCACCCTCGCCCGGGAAGCCTTTCTTAAGGCCCGGAATACGACCGTCGCCGCGCTCCTCCTCGAGCAGCTCGTCACTCGCGGCGCCGCGCAGCGCCGGCTTGCCGCCCTTGGTCGAAAAGTAGAGCGCGGCGCGCGTGTTCAAGTCCAGCGCCCGCCGCATGGCCTGCGCGTAGATGAGCGTCTGGGTATGCGGCGGCAACCAACGCGGGTCGTCGGCGGGCGCCGCGCCCGTCTTCTCATCGAACACCGTGGGGTCGGCGAGCTTATATTCCTCGACGCCCGAACGATGCTTGTAGTCGATCACCACGGCACGGTTCTCGGCATCCACGTCCACGCGGTCGATGCGCCCGCCGAGCGGCCAGCCGGCATACTCGACCTTAAGCTCGTTAAACGCAAACTCCAGATAGCGCGGGGCAAAGGGCGCAAGCGCCTCGGACTCATAGGCGAGCACGCCCTCCAGCTGCGGCAAGATCTCGGCCACCTGGCGCTCCTCCACCGGAGAAAGCGGCACGAGCGGGCCCTCGGTACCGCGCTTGCCGGCGTGCTCGGTCAGGGTCTCGTCGAAGACCTCGCGCAGCAGCTCCTGTGCGCGCGGAAGGTTCACGGGCGTCACGCGTTCCATGCCCTCCTGCGGCAGGCGAGTATGCAGGTGCTCCAGCACGTCGTGGACAAAGTTGCCCTTCTCCATGTTGCCAAAGCCCGCATCGATAGACTGGGGTTTTACGCGATAGGACACAAACCAGCACAGCGGGCAGGTGGAATAGGCCTCGATCTGCGAGGCGGACGTTAAACGCGGCACGAGCGGCGCATCCTCGCCCTCACCATCGCGGCGGCGCAAAACCAGATACGGCACAGCCTCGGCGCTCAGATGCTGAGGGGCTTCGCATGCGACCCGCTTGCGCTCGAGCCCTTCGCCGGCGGCGGGGTCGAAGTCCCTCACGATCTCGCCCTCGCCCACGCACGTGGCCTTGGCGGTGCCAGCGGCCTTGGCGGCGCCAGCGGCCTCGGCGTCGTCAGCGGCCTTGGCGCGCGCCCGCAACTCAGTCCACACGGCCGCCGGATAGCACTCGCGCGCCTGCCGATCGTGGGTCACGCGGGAAAGCACAACGGGGCCGCGCGCAGCCTGCATCGCACGGCCAAAACGCACGCGCAGCAGGGCCGCGGGTTCAAGCGTCACGCCGTCGCGACCCAACTCTTCCGTCAACGTGGCCAACGGGCCCTCCTCATGCGAGAGCGGATAGCTGTCCAGGTCGACATCGGCAAACAGCACCGCATCGTAGCTGTTGGGACGCAGCGCTGCCGCATCGGCAAGCGACACAAAGCGCACCTGGGCGCGCGGTATGCGGTCGACCTCGTAGGTCTCGTAATCGTAAGCGGTACTGCGCTTATCCACCTTGGTGCGGACGCCATCGAGCACGGGCACGGTCGCCGCCTGCGACACATCGAGCGCGCGGGCGTCATTCATAAGGATGTCGATGGCATGGCGCAGCAAGGCGGTCTCGGCCTGACGACGGGCCTGACCGTCAAGGCCGCCCAGGGCGCGATCGGGCAGTGCCTCGGCAACCGCGAGCATGGCCTTGAGTGCCGTCACGGGCTTGTCACGCCATAGCGCCTGGAACACATCCGAGACCACGCACGGCACGTTCTTAAACCAGTTCTGGTCGCTGGCCGCTTTACGCGCGCCCCTCACCTGGCCCTGCACGCTCTGTAGCAGGCTCTTCACGCCCGCAATGGTCTTGCTGCGCGACAGGCGCATGTTCTTATCGAAGGTTCGCGCGCTGGCGGCGTCGGCACCCGAAAACGGGCTGTAGATCCAGTCGGTAAGCTCCGGGGCGGTCCACCACTCGATCTTGGAAGCATTGCCCTCGTCGGCAGCCTTCATGCGCTCTATCAGATCGGCGAGCGCCGTGAACTGCCTGCCCGCGATGGATTGGGAAAACGCCGTGAACTCGGTTGTCTCGGCCGCAATGTGGCGCGCCGCCAAACGGGCGGTAAGCTCGCCGAACAACTGGGGTGCCTGAGCGGACACCACGAGCACGCGCGCAGGATCGGCCGGCGCTGCAGCGTCATCGTGCGGCACGGCGCCCTCGCGCGCCTTTACCAACTTATCAATAGCATTCGCATAGGCATAGGCACGGGCATGGGGACCGGCCACCTCTAGAAAGGCAGGCTGGGCGGCGGGCTTAAACGCAACAGCATCCTCCCCCAGCGGCGCGACCTCAAACAGCACGCCGCGGGCATCAAAGGCCGCAGCAAGTTCCTCACGCATTGCCGCCTGCTCGCGGGCGAGCAGCACGACGACCTCTCCCCCGCCATTCGCCACGGCAGACAGCAGCTCAAGCAGGCCATGCGCAAACGACGTGACGCCGCGCACGAACACCGCGCGGGCGCAGGTTGGCAGATTGTCGGCCAAGGCACCGGCCATCATGTCAGCCGCCTCGCAGGGCTCGACCATATCTCGACGGTCCAAACCGCGCGCATAGGCGCACAAAAGTTCAAACACGCGAGCCTCGGCGTCGCTTTTGGGCTTGGGCTTGCAAACGTTGTCGCAGCAACGCTCGGCACCTGTCCCTGCCACACCCGGCAGCACATCGCGAGCCATACGCGCGAGCATACGCACCGTGCCCTGGCTGCGCGAAAGCGGCTGCAGGTCGGCGTCGTCGAGGCGCGCTACCATGTCCGAAAACAGCATCTGGCGCTGCAGGTTGTCGACGAAACCGCGCCCGTCGCCCAAAAGCTCCCAAAGCGAGCGAAGCCACGATGTAGGCGTCTTGTAGTCAATACCCAGCGAAACGCCGGCTTCCGCCGCATCATGACGGCACAGGTCGAGCTCGGCAAACGTTGGCGCCAGCAGCACGGCACGCCCGTGGCGGGCAATAAGGTCGGCAAGCAGCGCCGCCTCGGCATCGCTCAAATCCGCGCCGGCGTTGGTGGTATAGATTCGAACAGGCATGGTCCTCCACTCAAACCGTTCGCAATATTCAATGCTTCCATCCTACCCGCCCGCGCGGACAACATGGCCCCACACCAAAAAACCGCCCCCGGAGGGACGGTTCTGTGCAATTCGTTTTT
>ERZ1034842.529-NODE-529-length-14598-cov-9.694767_pt1 | contig 14598 bp, 11 predicted proteins | sample MGYA00520634_ERZ1034842 | MGnify/ENA primary metagenome ERZ1034842 (study PRJEB33766, sample SAMN09781734) | gut metagenome | biome: gut microbiome | host: Homo sapiens | place: Madagascar | study: EMG produced TPA metagenomics assembly of the PRJNA485056 data set... | reverse complement strand
CGGATGAGGTGGTGGCCAACGATTATAACCCCAATGTCATGGCGCCGGGTGAGAAGAAACTGCTGAAACAGTCCCTGGAGAAGGATGGTTTCACTCAGCCAGTGGTTGTGTCAGAGGAGAAGAACCATTATCTGGTGGTGGATGGTTTTCATCGTCAGTTACTGGGCAGGGAAGCAGGTACGGGAGAACGTCTGAAGGGGTGGTTGCCAGTGACCTGTATTAATCCGGACAGAAAGGGACAGGCCTCTCGTATTGCTGCGACCATCCGACATAACCGGGCCAGGGGGAAACACCAGATAACCTCAATGTCTGATATTGTCAGGGACCTTTCACGCCAGGGCTGGACGGATGAACGCATTGGCACTGAGCTGGGTATGGACCAGGATGAAGTGCTGAGACTGAAACAGATTAGCGGGCTGACGGAATTGTTTCAGGAAGAGGATTTCAGCCCGGCATGGACGGTTCGCTGAGACCGTCAGATATGTATATTATTTCAGTGAGTTAATGTTTTGAGCAGGAAAAAGAGTACCCCGGAAGTTGTGGAAGACATTGTTGCGCAGAAACTGGAGGCTGCAGGTTACTGGCGCAGAGCTTCTGCCCGCTGGCTTTTTGTTATGGGCAATGTTGAATGTACAGAAGCACAACGAGAGTGGTTGTTGTTGCGACGGGAATATTGTCTGGCGCAGATATCGTCTCCGCCGCTACCTGAAAAGCTGGATATCAGCGAAGTAGCGAAAGCTGCAGATGCCACGCTGAGGCGAATGGGGATTGCCAGCCCGTCCGGGGAGGTATTCAGAAAAGGTACACCGGTCTGTTGATATTCAGGTAACCGGTATTAATGATGAAGAAAGGGATGGCAAACAGTATATCAATGACATGGCAACTTTTATGCGATGAATATGGTTTTACCCGGGAGCACTACAATCAGCTGAAGAAGTTCAGCCCAGAGACATTACGTGAAATTATTGCTGAAATAGCCTGCTGCCATCCATCAACCAGTGTATTGCTCAGGAATAAGTGGCTGACACCGCCGGAGGATATTCTGGAGCAGGTTGCCCGTGAATACGAACGAAGAATACATAACTGCCCATCTTTCAGGAGCGAGAAGGAGGCGGAATCCTGGTTAAATGAACTGTTTTTTGCTGTGATTGCTCCGCTATACCGTGTTGCCCCCGAACAAACAGAACAGGTTGAGTCCTTTGTTCTGCAGCTTATTGCCGAGCAGGAGCGGGTTTGGGAGCTTATTTTAACCAATGATGGTTATTCATGGCATTGCGCACTTTATGATATATTATTTCATCTGGTTTTACGAAATATGGAAGACCAGCCTGAACATCAGAGACAGCGAATAACAAAAATACTTAATGAGTCCGATACAAGACGGGTTGCAGAAGAGATTAAATTTCGGATTCAATATCTTCAGGATGAAGAACAAAAAAGAGTTTTAAGTGAACTGGTAAATGTCCTGACTTCAAAAAGATAAAATATGCCGGAGTAATTTTTTCTATATGTTAATAAAACCGGTGCGTATTACCATGAAGGAGATCGATGAGTAACCGTTATTGGATGATCTCCTTCCATAAAAATACGCGTAATCTAATGGTTCGCTCTGTACCAAAAGAAGACATTGTTCACAATATCGAGTTAATCATTCGATCGTTGAATATTTTCATTGAAAAATTTCTCAGTATAGAATATACCAATGTTGAGGGCATTCCTCTTACATCTCGAAGGATAACTATCATGGGTCTAAAACCAGGTCCAAAACCAATTGCTAAGTCAACAGGAAAACCGGATCAACGCCGACGCGATAATAAAGATACTCCTGGCAATACTCCGGGATTAAAGCCAAGTAAGTCCACAGGTAAGTAAAAAATAAGGGTATAAATACTTATTTATACCCTGACTACATATCCAGTCTACTGAAGGTGTTTCTGCAGCCAGATGCACGTTCCTTCTATATCATACGCCTGTGCCCCATACCCTTTAGCAAGCAAAGTCTCTGGTAAATACTCGTCATATTTATCCAGATACTTGTCGGGAACAACTGCAGCAAGCTCAAACTCTGAAGGTAGCCCCGACAATAGCATTTTCTTAAGTGCACGCTGGACAGAGGCAACGCCTGAGTCCTCTACCTCTATCACACCTGCAAATGAACTGGCTTTAAAGCCACAACGTATAATCAGGGACGTAATTGTATTGACAATTTTATCCCCCATCCACGGGATCACGTAGCAGTTCTGACCACTGGCAATAAAACAGTCATTTTGTAGATTGTAGCGTTGGAAGTTGTCACTTCCTTCCGCGAAGAGGCTTCTGGCTGCGGCATCAGCATAATCGACTCTCTTGTTGCCTACCGCGATACGGTAATCATTTTCCCTGTAGATAGTGAGCATTTCCTGGCGAACAACATCATGAACAGACATCCCGGTACCACTGAATAGTGGCGGCTGACCGCCTTTAGTCGTCTCAACATAGATAACCTTTTTTTCAACCTCGATCTCTGTCACTTTCCAGCGCCGTCCGCCGAAGATGATGTGCTGCTCCGGCAAAAGTGGGGAGTCTACAGGCACTGTGCCAAGAGTTCGGTTTCCCGTTACAATGCGAAACTCCTCAGGTGTATTGAATACGGCATAAAACGTGTAGTGATTAGTCAGCTTCTCCCCCTCAGCCCCGACAACTATTTCACCGCTGGTTAGTTGAGTGAGCAGGCCACATGTCCCCATATGTTTAAGCAGACTTTTGAAGTCATTTATATCCACATTCCGGAACGGACCTGTCTGGCAAAGTTGTGACCAGAGCTGATCGGCACGAACACCTCCCCATTGCGCAGTAATAGCCAGGATCTGGTGTAGTAGTGTGGAGTAATGTTTCTGCCGGATATCTGCAGGCTCGAACCAGCGCTTAGAGATCATCAACCTGATCATTGCCATCGCCTGAACCAACTGCAGCCGTAAATGATCCACAATGCTGCTGGTTGCGGTAAGTTCAGGTTCAGTAATTAACATTCTCAGCACCGATGGGGAATCGCGCCGCCCTGAACGTCCCATGCGTTGACGCAGACTGGAAACAGAATGCGGAGGTGTCACTTGTATGACAGACTGCACCTTACCAATATCAATACCCAGCTCCAGCGTCATTGTACAAACAGCGGTTGTGGGCAAATTCCCTTTCTGCAGTCGGGCTTCAAGCGCCTCACGCAACTCCCTTGCAAGGGAACCATGATGAGGAAAGAATTCATTAGGAACGACATTTGCTTCACACATGTCGCTCAGTGTTGCCGCTATGCTTTCAGTACGCTTTCGACTGTTAGCAAAGACCAGGTGGGAATCGCCACGGCAGAGCCTGAAAATATCCGCGCAGACGAGCTGTTCAGCAGAGCTCTGGAGCTCTTCTCCTTTTTCGGGCACCCGCTCAAGATAACCTTTAACCTGAACCTGTAGTGTGGCTTTGCTATTACTGTCTGTTACCGTTTCACAAGGTAATCTCTTATCCGGGCGCAATAGTTCTGGTACTTTTTCCAGCTCTCCCAGCGTGGCACTCAACGCGACACGGGGAACTGGATTCAACTGGCGTCCCAGCACATGGTCAATTCTGTTAAGCAGAGAAAGCAGCTGTATACCACGCTCTGAGCCAATAAAAGCATGGAACTCATCAATAACAATGTATGCCACAGAAGAAAACGCCTGTTTGAGCCAACCCAATGAGTTTATGAGCAAAGACTCAAGTGATTCAGGTGTGATAAGTAAGATGCCAGAAGGGGTTGTCCGTGCTTTCTTCTTTTTGCTTTGTGGTACATCCCCGTGCCAGGGCGTCACTTGCATTTCCAGGGCTTCACCAAGACTCTCAAGACGACGGTGTTGATCGTTAATTAATGCCTTCAATGGACTGATATAGATAATGCCAAATCCACCAGTGAGATCTGCAATCGCTGAACAGGCAGGAAGAAAGAAAGCCTCTGTTTTACCCGCAGCTGTACCTGCACTAATTAGTACATCACGATCACGGGCTAAAATTGCCGGAATAGAGCTTTCCTGCAAGGGCCTTAAGGATGACCAGCCCTGCTTATAAACCCACTTACGGACACGGGGATCAAGACTATTGTAGGCACTACTCATAATCTGAAATTCGCCAGGCCATCATCGTCATCACTTTCCTCCACAATGGCATCATCCATATCGCTGAGCTTGTCTTCTTCAATCGCCACCCCCTCAATGAGGGTTTGCCAGTTCATCGTTCTGTTTTGTTCCAGCACAGCCAGCATATCCAGAAAACCTTTTATGGTATTGCGGGGAGTTCGAAAGTAAGCATCTCCGATGGTTTTGCTGCAGTGATGCAGAAACCCGGTCAGAGCATCATCTGGCACCAGATAATTTGCGGGATCTCCACCAGCATAAACATGACGAAGGTTTTTCAGTAAAATATACAGTTCCTCAGGAGTGAGGCTGGCAAGATGCAGCGTGGGGGACGAGTAGTCAATCACGCCAGCTTTCTGTGCGAATCGGTTTTCTGCCAGACGCGACTGGAGCGCTTCATAGCTGTAGAGCCCCTTACGTGGATCGAAAAGAAATTCTGGCGTCCCCCCGAGGATAAAACCAATATTTTCGGCGGAGCCTTGCAGGCAGTCATTCAGGATCCGCAAAATTTGTTCGTAGTTGGCCGTTCTCGCTTGCGTATTATTCAACTTGAAGAGGTTCACCATCTCGTCGAGGCTAACTAAAAGTCCGGCATAGCCTGCCTGACGGACAAAAAGGCTCATCAACTTCAAAGAATCATAGAACGAGGCGTCTGAGATAATCGTTCGGACGTCAAGATCATTACGGGCATCAGTTTTTGTGGTGTACTCGCCCCGCAACCAGCGAATAGCATTGGATTTTAAGGTTTCGTTATCCTGCTCATGCCCGCGCCAGAATGCGTCAATGACCTTCGCAAAGTCATATCCTCCCACCATATCTGACAAAGCAGCAAGGCGTTTATGAATAACGGATGAGACCAGGGAGCCGTTCGCATCAGCTTCCTTCCTTGCCTCAGTAACAAACCTTTCCACAACGCTAAGTAATGCATTGCCATCTGGTTTGTTTCTGGTGGACATATTTTTCATAAGCTCTGAGTAGAGATTACGAGCCTGACCTCCCGATGAGTGGATACGTCTGTCGGGAGAAAGGTCTGCACTGACCGTGACCAGCTTCTTCTCTAACGCAATAGACCGTACAACACTTAAAAAGAATGTTTTCCCGGAACCGTACTCACCAATGATAAGTCTGAAGCTTGCCCCACCATCAGCAATCCGTTCAATATCCTGATGGAGGGCGGTTATCTCATTCACGCGGCCAACTTGGATATGCTGAATACCTATTCTTGGCGTTACTCCCGACTTAAGTGACTGAATGATAGCGTCGCGCTCTTTCACTCTTATACGTGTTACAGACATTCACTAACCCTCTAATTCTTTGGCTATTTCCAGGTCAATCCAAATGTGATCATCAGCATCTTCCAGCACTGGTGCATCAACCACCGCATAGGACCAATCGTTAATCACCTCAAGCGCACCGCCGAGCATCAGGTTCCAGTTACTACACAACTCTGTCGCCTCTTTTCTGGACCATTGTTCTTTCTCCAGCAACCTGCGATAAAGTTGGCTATGAGCGGAGTCAAGTCCCCCTTCCCCGGTTAATGAGGCTGGAGCGCTTTCTGGTTGTTCTGGTTCTTCTTCAGTGAAAATTGAGTTCAGTAATTTACGAACATCATCAGTGGCAGATTCGTGGCGGGCAAGTACGTTGGCATCCAGCGTAAACCCTGCCGTCGACTGATTAGCTGGTACAGATGAAACGAGAGCAGTTTCAGTTGCGGAATGCTGATGGATATTGCTTGATACGGATGAGGGATCCAGTCCCAGGCTTGTATAAATCTTCTCAAGCTGTTTGATTTCGGCAGGCGTAATTCTGCCGTCAGAGCAAGCGACACTAACGATAACCTTACCCACAGCTGATTTTTCCGCTGCACCGAGTAATTCAATCCGGCTTTTCATTCCCGTCATATTCGCCGGAGTATGAAGCTGCCACGTTAAATATGCGTGCAGAGAGCGCTTTTCATCATCGCTGAAGCTGGCATTGTTGTTGATGGCATTCTCAAGCACTTTCTGTTCGGCTTGATCGAGAGAATTGTCAATCAAGGCGACTACCGAACCTAATCGGAGCGTCAATACAGCTGTGATAAATTCAGGAGAAGGTGAGAAACGTCCTCTTTCACCAGCAGGGAATAAAACAAGTACACCATCGACATCTGCCTTTACGTGGTGGTGATAGGGGTCAGGAGCCAGACAGTATCCCATTTTCTGTGCAAAGGCTTGCATTAAGTCGGCCTCTTTTTTATTGATCTTCGCCGGACAGGTGGCATTCATATGTGACCAGTAGTCAGCAACTGAAACTATCCCACCCTTACTGCGGATTGCGTCATCAGCCCAGTGTTTGAATGTACTTAATATTTTTTCTGCGCTTTCGTTAACGATTTCTGAAGGCAGCAACAAAATTGCAGCGGTATCATTTGCTGAAGTACCTTTTCTACCAAGGTAACGACTGTAAGCATCCAGTTCACCTGTGCATATATCGGCAATGGCCATAAGCTTCTGAACAGGGCCTTTCAATGCACCTGGATCAGGCAAGTCGGGAACAGGAAGCCGAATACCTCGCAAACTGGGACTTGCAGGCGTGTAATCTAAACGCAGACGCGCTTTATTCGGCTTCACTACCATCCCTTCACCGTATTTAAGGGTGTAACGCCGTTTAAATAGTGCAGCAAATTCTTTCGCACAGCGGCGGGCGGGGGTTCGTAATGAGTATTCAGCATGGTTTGTCACCCACGTCAGAGCCAGATCCGCTGGAACTGGGGCTCCTGTATCAACAGTCTTTGCCAGGATTAACCTGAACTGCATGCTATTGCTGAACTCCGAATCATCATTGAGAGCTGCTGCAAGATTTTCGTTCGGACGAAGAATGGACATCGCTTCAAGTAACTGGGATGAGTAATTCCGGAAAGATCGGTTTTCATTGAAAACCGATCTGAGACGGCAGATCTCTTTGAAAAGAGAATAGAACTCATCGTCGGATATATTATTGTCCCTGCTGTCAACAAGCGCCCTTCTTTCCAGACCATACAGATAAATGAAAACGTAACCAATTGGGCAGGAAGTGTCGCATCTGTCGCTGGCAAGCCAACTCAGGTACGCACCACGAGCTTCAGGTGAAAGTGAGGAAAAACTGGGCCAATACCCTAATGAACTATCTTCGTAAATGTAAGGTGTGGGGTATATTTTAAGCGTGTCGTCAACTAGCGATGCCTCGTTATTGCCATCATAATAACCGCCTGAGTTATGCCCGGCAGGTTTCATACGCTGCCCAAGATAGAAGTGACCGCCGGTAACCTCTATCCCACTGACTGTGATCATCTCTCCCGGAAAAATCCAACGAGCCAAAGCACCGGTAGTTTTTGAGAAATTCTGGCGTTGAGTGGCTGTTATGCTGTATTCGACATTCCGCCCGCCACTTAGTGTAAACGTAGCCAGATTGTCATCTTCGCTGTCCTCGTTTTGCATTACAGACTGATTTTTTTTGTTGTTAGCAAGCCATTCTTTAGGTGGTGCTTTCACAGGAGCGGAAGTATAAGAGCCCGCGGACTTAGTTTTCTTCTTTTTGAAAAAAAGAATATAAATCAAATAAATAGCTACTATAAATATCCATAACTCCATGAGGCAGTAACCTTAAAAATAGCTTTTCACGTACACCAAAAAGGATGACGATGGGAAGTGGATTAATCTCAAAATAATACTTCTAAATTAAAAAGGTTAAAAGCAAATCACAACCTTCCTGAGCTTCCGCTTTTCTCTTTCAGAGGGCTGAAGTCGTTATCTGTAACCAGAGGAGATCAGTAGCCCGTTATGCCAGCTAAAGCACTCCGGGCAGATTGCCCGGAGTGCTTAATATTTTAATGGATTGTTAATCTTCGCATACTCAAAGGGGCTGGTATTTTCTTTCGAGTTTGTATCCAGATAATCCCCCCACCACTGTAGCATCAACCGACGCTATTCCAGGTGTTCTGTTTTATGGATATAAGCCGCCCTTAATGAATTACGTTCCATGTGGCTCATCTGACGTTCAGCCGCTTTATCTCGTGCTGTTTTGGTCTTAATACTTCCATGCCGCTGCGATTACCTCTTAAACCAGCCCTTACCATTTTTATGGGTACGATAAGAAAACTTTATCGGGCACGATCGATTTTATCGATCGATTCGATCGAAAACATTCCTTTTACCATATCTTTTGCATGGTTTTAGAATGAGCAACCCCATTTATCGTTCGGGGAAAGTGATAGCGGAGATGATTGAAATGAATAAGGTTATTGCGGTTTCAGCGCTTGCCATGGCAGGCATGTTTTCGACCCAGGCTCTGGCTGATGAGAGCAAAACAGGCTTTTATGTGACCGGTAAAGCAGGTGCTTCTGTTATGTCACTTGCAGACCAGCGTTTCCTGTCGGGTGATGGAGAGGAAACATCAAAATATAAAGGCGGTGATGGCCATGATACGGTATTCAGTGGCGGTATCGCGGCCGGTTATGATTTTTACCCGCAGTTCAGTATTCCGGTTCGTACGGAACTGGAGTTTTACGCTCGTGGAAAAGCTGATTCGAAGTATAACGTAGATAAAGACAGCTGGTTAGGCGGTTACTGGCGTGATGACCTGAAGAATGAGGTGTCAGTCAACACACTGATGCTGAATGCGTACTATGACTTCCGGAATGACAGTGCATTCACACCATGGGTATCTGCAGGGATTGGCTACGCCAGAATTCACCAGAAAACAACCGGTATCAGTACCTGGGATTATGGGTACGGAAGCAGTGGTCGCGAATCGTTGTCACGTTCAGGCTCTGCTGACAACTTCGCATGGAGCCTTGGCGCGGGTGTCCGCTATGACGTAACCCCGGATATCGCTCTGGACCTCAGCTATCGCTATCTTGATGCAGGTGACAGCAGTGTGAGTTACAAGGACGAGTGGGGCGATAAATATAAATCAGAAGTTGATGTTAAAAGTCATGACATCATGCTTGGTGTGACTTATAACTTCTGACAAAACTGCTCCTGAAAGATAATAATTACCCATCTTCTGTAATTAAACGAAGACTCCCTGCAGTAATTATACTGCAGGGTTGTTTGTTATCTGTTTCACAGGAGACTTCTGATTTTTATTCTCTTCACAATAATGTTGTCGATATACTCCGATGAATATCAGAAAGCTGTTTTATACGGACAATATATCCCGGATTTTATTGTTTTTATTCTTCCCGGGCATGTGTGTAATAACCACTGCCGCATGCGGATACACTGAGAAGAATGCCACCGGGAATGTGTTGCTGCTGTTTCTCCTTCTGATTCTTGCACACAGAAATACCCTCACATCTATTACAGCTCTGTTATTTCTGTTCTGTTGTGCACTGTATGCGCCTGCGGGTATGACGTACGGTAAAATCAACAACAGTTTTATTGTCGCGTTGCTGCAGACCACGGCTGATGAGGCTGCAGAGTTTACCGTGATGATTCCTGTTTATCATTTTCTGGTCAGTGCCGCGATTCTGGTATTCATGGTGATTTTCTGGCGAACACACCACCGCGGTCACCGTAACTGGCTGGCACTGCTGCTGTTCGTATTATGCTCAGTAAACAGCTGGCCGTTGCGGATGGTTAAAGGAACTGTTGTGGGGACAACTGACACATTGCGTGAAATGCAGCATTATAAACAACTGAGTCAGCACGGGGCTGACAACTGGAAAATCCTGCCGGGTGTACCGTTATATGACACGATTGTTATTGTCACTGGTGAGAGTGTGCGCAGGGATTATATGTCGGTATATGGCTATCCCGTGCCAACCACGCCGTGGCTGAATACAGCTCCCGGTTTATTTATTGACGGCTATACATCGGCAGCAGCCAGTACCGTACCTTCCCTGAGCCGGACACTGATTTATGACTATGAGCAGAACCCTGATTCCGGCAACAACGTGGTGGCGCTGGCAGCAAAAGCAGGATACAGCACATGGTGGATATCCAATCAGGGAAAACTGGGGGAGCATGATACACGCATCTCTGTTATTGCTTCTGATGCGGAGCATACCGTTTTCCTCAAGAAAGGCAGCTTTGCTTCCCGTAAAACGGATGACATGTTGTTGTTACAGGAAACAGAACGTGCACTGGCGGATAAATCCTCTCCGAAGGTGATATTCCTGCACATGATGGGGTCTCATCCGAACCCGTGTGACCGGCTTAACTCCTGGCCGAATCATTACCTGGAGCAGTATCCCCGAAAGATTGCCTGTTACCTCGCCAGCATCAGTAAACTGGATAACTTTCTCGGGCAGCTTGATGGTATCCTTCGCCGGCATTCCCGTCATTTTGCCATGCTTTACTTTTCTGACCATGGTCTGTCGGTCAGCGACAGTGCTAATCCTGTTCATCATGATGGTCATGTGCAGGGAGGCTACAGCGTTCCTCTGATTATTACCGCCAGTGACATCACGTCTCATCAGTCCGTCAGCAGGAAAATCAGTGCCCGTCATTTCGCAGGTATTTTTCAGTGGCTGACCGGTATTCGTACCGAAAATATACCACCATTCAATCCGCTGACAGACGAAGATAATGAACCCGTTATGGTTTTTAGCGGAGAGAAAAATGTGCCGGCAGACTGTCTGAAACAGCAGCCACTTATTCTTCCGGACCACAGGTAATCATATATGGCAAACTGTAATACAGTCTCTTGTACTGAAAAGGATTCTGTATAGAATAGAATCTGTATTCATATCAGCACAAGGGACCACCAAATCCCGGCAGCATTCCTTACGTCAGTTATCCCGCATCACCCTGTGAGTGCGGGATTTTTTATGATGTTGTTTTTTATTGAATATATATAAATAACGAATAACTTCGGATTCTGATAATCTCCCTGCAGGGAGCAATCCGGTAAACATTAAATACATCAGTTAATATTGTTTTGCCTTTTTTAACAAAAAATAATCCCCGGGTGGTTCCCGGGCATTTGCCCGGGAGGATTATTGTTTTAATGGATTATTAATCTTTGCATATTCAAATGGACTGATAAATCTTTCTCTGTTTGCATCCAGAAAATCGGCCCACCACTGTAGCATCAGTCGCCGTTCTTCCAGATGTTCTGCTTTATGAATGTAAGCAGCACGTACCCCGTTGCGTTCCTGATGACTCATCTGACGTTCAACTGCATCACGGGACCATAAACCTGATTCTATTAACGCACTGCACGCCATCGCCCTGAACCCATGCCCACAGACATCCTGGGTTGTGTCATATCCCATAACCCTCAGAGCCTTATTTACGGTGTTTTCACTGATTGGTTTGCGCGGGTCATGTGCTCCCGTAAATATCAGACCATTTTCACCAGCCCATGTCTGAAGTTCTGTCAGTATGTCTACAGCCTGTTTGCTGAGTGGCACAAGATGTGGTGTTCGCATCTTGGAACCCCGGTGTGAGAATTTCACACCTGGCAGAGGCTTGCGTTCGGCAGGAATGGTCCACATGGCATTTTCAATATCAATTTCTGACCAGCGGGCATATCTGAGTTCACTGGAGCGAATAAACACCAGCAGATTCAGCATAACGGCAAGCCGGGTGACAGGCTGCCCCTTATAACTGTCAATACGCGACAAAAGTTCAGGCAGGCGAGAAAGGTCAAGAGCGGGGCGATGCTGGCGTTTTACAGTGGTCAATGCGCCAGCCATATCCAGAGCAGGATTATATCTGATGATGCCAGACTGTACGGCATAACGCATTACAGCAGATATTCTTTGCTGCAGACGACTGGCGATTTCATAAATTTGTTTATCTTCTGCAGCACGAACAGGGATAAGCAGGTCCGGGGTATTGAGTGTGGTGATATCCCTGTTGCCGATAAAGGGGAAAACGTGTGTCTCGAGGCTCTTGAGTACTTTATCGCTGTGTGATTGTGCCCATTGTTTATTACTGGCATGCCAGCGTCGTGCAATATGTTCAAAAGAGAGCTGTAAATCAGGGACTACTTTTTTAGCTCTTTTCTGTTCGCAAGGGTCAATCCCCTCCGAAATCAGTTTTCGGGCCTCATCCCGTTTTGTACGAGCTTCGGAGAGAGAAACTTCCGGATATACACCAAGTGCCAGAGTCTTCTCCTTACCCAGAATACGATAACGGAGACGCCAGTAACGGGAACCATTGGGATGTACCAGCAGGAACATGCCAGCCCCGTCAGTGAGTTTATAAGCCTTGTCAGTGGGCTTTGCAGCCCGGATTTTTGCGTCAGTCAGTGCCATAGTTCAGCCTTCTGAATGCGTTAAAGAGGGTACAAATTCTGTCGAACTGTGGTATACCCGCAATTATACCCACGCAATAGGGTTGATGTGGGGGGAATCTGGTTGAGTTCGGTAGAATTGATTTGGAGGCAGAACGCTTAAATCGTGGCGTCCTGAAACGAAAAACGGACCTCCGTGGAGGTCCGTTGATATGAATTTGGTGCCCGGACTCGGAATGAAACTGGTTATATAACCAGTTGTTTTGTATTGACTGTTTTGCCTTTGCTGTTTTCGGGGCCACCAATGAGGCCCCCATGTGCAATTCGAATTCTTTTGACGCTATAATCCCTCTTTTTTGTGCTTTGCTGTAATCATTTTGTCTGGTTCGATGTGTTGATGCGCGGAATCGTACTTAACGCATTTGTTAGCTGGTCAGAACACTCAATGCTGTTTGTCTGAAACAGGAGTAGGCTTCTTCCCAGTCAATCTGTGTATTACCAAATACCATCGGTTTAACAAACCGTTGAAAACGCAATTTGTGTACAGGATCATCCCGGAGTGCATCCAGCCCTTTCTTAAGTTCATCAACTGGTGAGCTACAAAATTGTGGGTACTGGTTACCATAGCGTTCAATATCCTGTTGAATACATATCTGAACAAAATTTTTCAATACAGGAACATTCACACCTTTTTCCCTGACAATGCAGTAGTTGTCGTAAATGTGACGTACCAGGAACTCATCATCCTGTTGTTCGGGATTACGAAGATGTGCTGCTGTTCTTCGCATCATGGAGATGAGCTTTTCAGCCTGAGTGGACAAAATGGTGGCACAGGGGAATGCTGTTACAGGTGTACCTTTACCCGTTAACTCCGTGACAAGTGAATAAATATCTCTGCTTTCCGGATGTTCCAGCAGGGTGCTTTCCATCAACTCCAGCTTAATAAATGGACGAAGACAGGGGACTTGCGCAAATGTCTGGGGATAACGTACCGAGATTTCGTTATAACGATACTCATCACGTGTTATACGGGCGTTTTCATTATCCAGGCTGAAAATGTCAGAATTATTAATAACATCCGTGATTATTTGCACGATTTTCTTGCGAATTTTTCTTCTCTTGTCTCTGCCATTTTGCATAAAGTTCTCTGTTGGCACGAGCTTTATATCAATATCTTCTGACATTCTGTTCAATGAGATACCTGCTTTTGACAATGCGGTACCTCCTGCAAACACGAGAGTATGTGTTTCTGGTTTTATTTCTTTTAGTAACTTTAAAAGATTAACCACAAAATAATCTTTTTCGACGATAGCGACAGATTCAATATCCAGTGCGTTGGCAACGTCAGGAAATAATGATGTTAATTCAGGCATTGATTTTACTTTTCCCTACAACTAACACTCTTTTAAAGCGAGGAGGTGTTTTGAACTCCGGAGACACCGGAATCTGTGTGGACTGACCTTTATTGTAGCATTCTGTTGCGCCGATCAAGCTGTATCTGATATTCAAAAGATCCAGGGCTTCGGTGATTACAGCAGCAGAGCCACCAGGTGCTGCAGGCATTATTTTTCCTGTAATAACGTTGCGACGGGCTTTGGTGTAAACACCATAGCCCACCTTCATCAACTTACCTTCGTTTACCAGTGTACGAAGAGCTCTGCCAACCTGATCATAGCCAGCGATATCCCTGAAGTCATCCCGGGTGAACACATAACGCTTTGAACGGTTCAGTCGGGACTGAATACGGTCTTTTGTAGTCATGCTTCCTCCGAAAAATATTAAGAATGATAGCAACAATACGGCATGTTTAATAGCGGGGCAGGGTCACATTACCTTTCGGTCAATACATTTGGATAGTATTTCGCAATAATATCATTAAGCCTGTCAACCAGTTCTGGTTTCCTGAACGTGATGTGTGCGGAGCCCTTCTTAAAGTATCTGATGCTGAACATCTTATCTTCATAGTCCTCTTTACCCTGAACAGACTGGATGTGGTCATCCAGATGAATGGTGATGTTTTCCCGGTTGTCGGGGATCGGTTTGCCGCTGAACAGATACAGCATTCTTTCCAGGTCGGCAAGTCGATCTGCCTGTTGCCCGGTGATAAGATGAAACCCCCACCGGTCCCATCTCACCAGATTGTTGACGATAATTTTACTGCCAAATTTGCAGGGTGAGTTGGTTTTGTAATCCCAGCTCAGTCCCCTGAAGACGTTGATCACCCCTCGCTCAAACACCTCATCCTTATTCTGGTGCAGTT
>ERZ1034842.528-NODE-528-length-14605-cov-8.664330_pt1 | contig 14605 bp, 14 predicted proteins | sample MGYA00520634_ERZ1034842 | MGnify/ENA primary metagenome ERZ1034842 (study PRJEB33766, sample SAMN09781734) | gut metagenome | biome: gut microbiome | host: Homo sapiens | place: Madagascar | study: EMG produced TPA metagenomics assembly of the PRJNA485056 data set... | reverse complement strand
GTGTTCAGGTACGCTTCAAGGATGGTCTCTTTGCTGTACTTGTTGTCCAGACCCAAGGCACGGAAGATCTCACGCACCTTACGCATATTGTCCTGCTCGTTATCGCCGGTCAGGTTTTTAATGAGCTGCTGTTCCAGCGTGGACGCGCCGCGGTTGGTGCCCCAGATGCGGTTGCCGGTGAACGCGTTCAGCGCGGCACCGATGGTGCCCTTGAGGTTGATGCCGGGTTCGGTCCAGAAGTTCTTATCCTCGATGGCGACGACGGCGTTTTTCAGGTTGTCCGGCATGGCGGAAAGCTCGCGCCAGATGCGGTCCTCGCCGCGGGTCAGCTGGGCGTACTCGTCGCCGTAACGGTCGTAGATGATCGTCGTCTGCTTGTTTTTCTGGTTGTCCAGGTCAAGGGTCTCGGCGTCATCTGCCGTGACCTGCACGATATACATGGACAGCAGCACGCCGCCCACGCTGGCTGCCATGATGCACAGGCAGAGCATACAGCCGATGAAGCTGAAGATCATGCCGATGATGCTGCGGCGCTTTTTCGGTTTTTTCTTTTTCGGTGCGGGTGCGCCGGGCTGGCCGGTGGCACCTGCGGTGGTTTTTACGCCCTCGGTGGAGATATGGCGCTGCTGCTTGGGTTCTATGGGAACCGCCTCCTTTGGTCTGTATCAAAGCGAACGGCAAAGGCCGTAACACAGAATCGCACAATGTTATAGAATGAATTATACCACAAGTTGGGGCCAAAAGTACAGTATCGGACGTAAAATTCACAACTTTCGGTGTTTTTGTCTGCAATGGTGCCCATACTATCCACGCAAGGGGGAATTATTATGCAAAACAGACAAATCCGCAGGGTGTATCTTTCGCTGCTGGCGGCAGCAGCGGTGCTTTGCATTGCGGCGGGGATGGTGTGGTTTCTGCGCGGGCAGCCCTCCCCTGCCCCGGCGCGCTACCTTTTAAAAGACAGCGGCGGCCATGTGGCGCTGTACACCGCCGACGGCACCGGCCCGCTGGCGATCTATGAGGATATTTACACCCACCTTCTGCCCGAAAGCGACGTGCTGGCCCTGCAGCAGGGCGTGCAGGTAGCGGATGAGGTGGAATTGCAGAGACGGTTAGAGGATTATGGGCTGTAAAAATCTTGCGTCTGCTCTGCTTTTATGCTATATTATAGGTAACTACCATAATATAAAAGGAGTTTACAGTATGACTGAACAGGAAATTCTGAACGCGGTACAGGATATTTTCCGCGATAATTTTGACGATGACACCCTTGAGATCACCCGCAGCACCTGCGCCGACGATATCGAGGACTGGGACAGCCTGGAGCAGATCAACCTGCTGACCGCCATCGAGAAGAAGTTCAACATCAAGTTCAAGCTGGCCGACGTCCGCGGCCTGAAGGACGTGGGCGACCTGCTGGACCTGGTCGCACGGATGGTGTAAATCTCAATATCGTTTTGGGGCGGCATCCTGCCGCCTTTTTTCAAATGCTTTTGCCAAAGGAGCCTGCCATGAACCACTACACGCTGGCGGAAATGACCCCCGGCCTGACCGAGGAGTTTACCGTGACCGTCACGCCGGAAATGATGGACGCCTTCCGCGCCATCACTGGGGACGTCTCCCCCATCCACATCGACGCTGACTACGCCAAGGGACGCGGCTACCCCGGCCGCGTCGTCTACGGGATGCTGGGGGCGAGCTTTTTCTCCACGCTGGCGGGCGTCTACCTGCCCGGCGAGCACTGCCTGCTGCACGGCGTGGAGTGCAAGTTTGCCAAACCCATTTTCATCGGCGACACGCTGACCATCAAGGGCACCGTCGTGAACGTCAGCGAGATCGGCAGCGAGGCCGAAATCAAGGCCGTCATCACCAACCAGGACGGCAAGCGCGTGACCCGCGGCATTATCAAGGCCGGGTTAGCGAAATAAAGAGGAGAAAAACCATGTCTTATACCTATCTTATCACCGGCGCTACCAGCGATGTGGGCCGCGCACTGATCGAGCGGCTGCTGACTGCCGCCCCCGACGCCACCGTGCTGGCCCAGGGCTGCGGCGACCTGGAAAAGCTGGCCGACCTCTGCGCCCGCTTTCCCGGCCAGGTGTGCCCCTTTGACGTTGACCTGTCCGACCGCGCCAAAGTCGATACCTTTGTGCAGGTGCTGGCGGCGTCTGCCCCCGCGCCGACGCATTTCATCCACCTTCCCGCACTGCCGGTCGTCAACGCCAAGTTCAAGGCCTTTGACCAGACCCGTTTTGACCGCGATTTGGAAATTCAGGTCCACAGCGCCGTGCGTATCTGCCGCGCCGTGCTGCCCGCCATGGCCAAGGCCAAGTTTGGCCGCGTGCTGTTCATCCAGACCAGCTATACCATCGGCTGCCCGCCCAAAAACACCGCCGCTTACGTCATGGCGAAAAGTGCCATCGGCGGGCTGGTCAAGAGCCTTGCCGTCGAGTACGCCCGCTTCGGCGTCACGGTCAACTGCGTGGCCCCCAGCATGATGGAGACGAATTTCTTAAAGGATACCCCTGACCTCATCGTGCAGGCCGCCGCCGAAGAAAACCCCATGGGCCGCAACGCGACGCCCGCCGATGTTGTCCCCGCCATGGCGTTCCTGCTCTCCGACGAGGCACGGTTCATCACCGGCGTAACGCTGCCGGTCACAGGAGGGTCCGCCATTGTCTGAGACAACTTTCCGGCTGGCACGCCTGGGTGAGGATACCGCCATCATTGACTTCATCAACGAAAATTTTGATATGCGTCTGCCGCTGCTCAATCGGCCCGAGCTATTCCACTACTACTATGCCGGCCGCAGCGGCATCCCGCAGTTTGCCGTAGCGGAGGAGGACGGCCGGTACGTCAGCGCCGCCGGGTACATACTGGCCAACACCAAGCGCAAGCCCGATATCTGGGTCAGCGTCTGGGTGGCCGCCAAGGGCCACAACGGCGTCGGGCTGGAATTGATGAACGCCCTGCCCGGCTTGCTGAACGCCGACGTGGTGGCCTGCAACAATATCCGCCCCAACACCTGCACGTTTTACCAGTTTCTGGGCTGGAAGGCCGAACGCCTGCCCCACTACTACCGCCTGGGCCGCCGCCGCGCCTACTATCTGGCAAAGCCGCTGCGGTATTCCCTGCCCCCTGTGCAGCGCGATTTAGGCCTTGCCAAGGTGGCGGACGCCGCCGACCTGATCCCGCTTGGAATGCCCGCCACGCCCCACACGCCCCGCAAGGATGTGTGGTATATGCGGCGGCGGTATTTCCACTACCCGCACTTCAAGTATGACGTCTGGGCCGCGCAGGAGAACGGCAAGCTGCTGGCCTACGTCGTGACCCGCACGGTCTGTGCCCAGGACACCGGCTGCGCCGCCGTCGTACGGCTGGTAGATTTCATCGGCGAGGACGCCGTGCTGCCCCGCCTGGGCGCCGCGCTGGACGCGATTTTAAACCACGCGGGTGCCGAGTACATGGACTGCTACAACGCCGGCATCCCTGCCGACGTCTGGCTTGCGGCCGGCTTCACCGAGCGCATCGAGGGCGACGGCTGCATCATCCCCAATTACCTGACCCCGCCCCTGCACGAGAACACCGAGTATTATTATTTTACGAATAAACCCGAGAATTTCGTGATGTTCAAAGCAGACGGCGACCAGGATCGACCGAATTTGAAGTAAAAAAAATGCACCGATGGCTTTTCCGGCTGGAAAGGCTATCGGTGTTTTTGATTTTATTTTAAATGCAAAATAAAAACCGCCAGACATCAAACGATATCTGGCGGTTTTCAGTCGGAGTGACGGGATTTGAACCCACGGCCTCTTGGTCCCGAACCAAGCGCGCTACCAACTGCGCTACACCCCGGAAAGAAAAAAACGCAGCAGCTGCGCTGCTGCGGTGTGGTTGGGGATGAGAGGATCGAACTCCCACGGGCGGAGTCAGAGTCCGCTGCACTACCATTATGCGAATCCCCATCGGGTTTTGTTTTGGGCGTCTGCCCTCAACGCTCATATATTATAGCGTGCCCGGTGGGATTTGTCAACGCTTTTTTTGAAAAAACTTTCCTTTTTTTGCGAACTTTTTTATCTCTTCAAAAATTTTGCGATCCTGCGCTAAACTTCTGTCTCCCGCTCGCGGAAGATACGTGGGAAGATCTGCCCTTCGGCCAGCTGGGCGGTCATATCCTGCTGCGGTTTGGCAGCGGTTTGGGTTTGCATGGGATTTCACACTTTCGGCCGATACCGTATGTCCGACACGGTGTAGACCGTGATGAAGGCCTGCGGATCCGCCTGGTTCATATAGTTCATCAATTTCTGGTATTCGATCTTGTCCACGATGGTGATAATTTCCCGCCGCTTCTGCATATTGTAGGCACCGTAGGATTCATACACCGTCGCGCCGCTGTGCAGGTCGCTGAGGATGAAGCGGCGCAGCGCTTCCTCTTTTTCAGTGATGATACAGACACGGCGCTTGATGTTGTGGTCAAAGATAAAGTGGTCCAGCACAAGGCCATTGAAATAGGTGCCTAAAATGCTTAACACCACGGTCTTTTTGTCGTAGACCAGCGCCGCCGAGAGCGCCACGCACATACCGGACAGCGACATGGCGCGGCCAAGCTCCATATGCAGGTACTTGTTCATGATCTTTGCCACGATATCCAGCCCGCCCGACGATGCGTTGCGGTTGAACAGGATGCTCAATCCCACGCTGACGACAAGGATATAGCACAGCACGTCCAGTTCCTGGCTGTCGGTCAGCGAGCCGATATCCGGGAAAAGCCGCTCAAACAGGGCGATGAACACCGGCAGCATGACGCTGGTGTAGACGGTCTTGACACCGAATTCCCGCCCGCAGGTGAAAAAGCCGATGATGAGCAGCACGACGTTCAAAATCATCGTGATGGCGGACAGTGGCAACGGCACAAAGTTTGCCAGCACAATGCCCAAGCCCGAAATACTGCTGACCGACGCATGGCTTGGCACGAGGAAGAAATACACGGCAGCCGCAATGATGGCTACACCCCCGGTCAGGATGGCGGCTTCTTTTACCAGGGCCGCAGTGTCGATTGTCTTTTTCATCGTGTCCTATCAACTCTCCTTGATCCGCTTGCCGGTCATATGCTCAGGCGTCAGGGCCAGGCAGAGCACCCGGTCCCTGGCCGCGGCGATCTCGGCGTCGATATAAGCGGCATCGTCGGTGAACTTTTCGGCCAGGCGGCGGCAGGCGGTTTCAGTCAGGGCGGCATCCGTCACCGGGGCGATGCGCCCAAACACGATGACACTGCAAAAATGCAGCGGCCACTCCCCTGCCACGCGCTGTCCTTCGTCGTGTACACAGAAGGACGCCTTATCGCAGGCGCGGATGGCGTCAATCTTGTGTCCTTCCTTCGCACCGTGGAAGTAGAGCTTTCCGTCAGTCTCATTGTACCAGTAGTCGATGGGCAGGCCGTAGGGGTAGCCATTCTCCCCCAGCAGTGACAGCACCCCGCGGGGCTGGCTGCGCAGAACGGCCAGGCATTCCTCCCGGGTAAGCTCCTGTTTAAAGCGGCGCATGGTTCTGAACATACTGGTTTCCTCCTCTATTGGCTTCTGCTATTGATACTAGCACAAATCGCGGCGGGATACAATGGGCAAGTTTGGAACTCACCCGCAGCAGTATCGCTCGATGGCTTTCCGGGCGAACTCCGCCGCGCCGGGGCCGCCCGCTGCGTTGATGTTCGTGGTAAATTCGCCGCCCGCACCGTACATCTGGCCCAGGCTGTGCAAAATTTCTTTGGTGCAGGTGTAGTAATGTTCAGTGATGAACGCCTGCAATTTCTGCACCTGTGCCTGCACGGCCGGGTCAGCCGGGTCTTTCGCCTGCATATGGCCGAACGCCGCGACCAGGGCCATCAACGCACGGGCGTTTTCCTGCTGGGCCTGTGTTGTCTCATGGGCGTTCTTTGTCTCGTACTCCTGGTAGGCCGCCGTTGCGCCCCACTGCTGTTTGGCCTTTGCGGCGTACTCGTCGAGCTTCTTCGTGTCAAATGCGGTAAAATCCATGGCATTTCCTCCTGTTTGTCGGATGTTTTCCGCGAGAGTGATGAGGCTTTCCAGATGCCGTTTTTGGAGGGTCAGCAGCTCGATTTGCTGTTCCAGCGCCTTTTCCCGGTCGAAGTGCGGGTTTTGCAGGATCACGGCGATCTCTTTTAACGAGAATTTCAACTCACGGAACAGCAAAATCTGCTGCAAGGTCTCCAGGGTGGTGGCATCGTAGAGTCGGTAGCCCGCCTCGGTGCGGGTGCCGGGGTGTAGCAAGCCGATTTGGTCGTAATATTGCAGGGTGCGCACGCTCACACCGGTCAGGCGGCTGACCTCTTTTACAGTCATCATAGCGCTTTCTCCTTTCGCGGTAGTTTCAGCATACAGTATCACGCAGCGTCAGGGTCAAGAGGGAATTGCAAAAAAATTCTGCCGTTATTGTAGCATACATTTTTAGAAAGGGGAAATCCGAATTGTGCGCAGCGTTACAACCCGGAAATTTTTCTGCTGGGGTTGTTATTCGCGGCACAATTCAGGAGCCTGGTGCAATTTTGGGTGTTGGAATCGCCGGCACAGTTTTCTACACACTGTATTGTTATCGGCAGCACAGTTCGACACCGGATTTTGGGGCTGGGTATTGTTATCGAGCACACAGTTTGCGAAAAATGCTGTTGTTATTTACAGCACAGTTTGCCGGGGCAAGCGGCAGGATTTTTGCAAAATCTATTGTTATCCAGCGCACAATTCGGAAAAATTCACGGGCTTTTTAGGGTTGTTATCGGCGGCACATTTCTGTTGCCGGGCCAAAATCCAGGTTGTTATGTACGGCACATTTCCAAAAATTCTGCCGGCTTTTCCCCTGTTGTTATTTGCAGCACATTTTCCGGGTGGGGGGTTGTTATTCAGCGCATAATTTACAGTATGTATAATTTCATTTTTGCAGCGACGGGTGTTGTTATTCGCGGCACATTTTGCAAAAAATCACTGTTTAGCGTGCTTTCCCTGTTGTTATTCACGGCACAATTCCCGCAAAAATTTCTGTTGGGGTTGTTATTCAGCGCACAATTCCGCAAAAATTCTGCTTTTGCCGGGCAGATTGTTAGTCTCGACACAATTTCAAGAGTTTTCGCCGGGTGTTGTTATTCACAGCACAATTTGATTTTTTGAGAATTTTCCTGGATTTTTGCAAAATTTCTGATTTTTCTGCCCCTGTTGTTATTCGCAGCACAATTCCCGCAAAAATCTTTTTGGATTTCTGGGTGTTGGAATCGAGCGCACAATTTGAATGGTTCCCAGAATATCAAAAATCCCGTCTCTGGGGTTGTTATTCAGCGCACAGTTCCCAAAATCCGCCAAATCGGCACCGCACGATTCTTGCCCAAAAAATAATTTTTTTGGGTTGTTATGCCCGGCACATTGTAGCTTTGCGCACAAAACAGTTGTTATTTACAGCATACTGCAGTTGGAATCCGCGGCACATTTCTGTTGTAATTTTCGACACAGCTACACATTATTTCTAAATATATATAAATAGAGAGTAAAAAGCCAAGAACGAAAAAGCAGGGATTTTGAGCGGCATCGTCAAAATGTGTCGGATATTACAATAATTGACACTTGACGCACAATCTGCTATCATACGTGTAATGTGTTGAAGAAGATGAGGTCACGCCATGGTACCCAAAGACAAAACCAGTTCCCCCATAGATTCGCTATACCCCAACGCCCCGATACGCGGACCGAAAAAATCCCCCGGCCGCCCGCCGAAGAAGGACCCCGCCAAAACCCAGGCAGAGGCTCCGGTTGCCACATACAGCGGCCGCGGCAGCCAGACCATTGTGCGCAAATCCAATGACCTGATCCAGAACGCCATGTCCACCCTGACATTGAGCCAGCAAAAATTGATGTTGCACATTTTTGCGATGATCAAGCCGTCGGATACCGAGCTGCCCCGGTACGAAATGTCCATCTATGAGTTCCTGAAGCTCTGCGGCGTCGACCCGCACAACGGCTCGATGTATGCCCAGGTGCGCAACAACATCGACGCGATCGCTAACGCGAAGGTGCAGTGGATACGCCTGGCAGGCACGCAAAAGATTACGATGTTCCGTTGGCTTTCCGGTGCGACCATCGACGAGGGCACCGGCAAGATCGTCTTAACGCTGGACCAGGCATTAAAGCCCCACCTGATCCAGTTAAAAGAGTTCTACACCACCATGAACATCACCTACACGCTGCCGATGAAGAGCCAGTACAGCCTGAAAATTTATGAGCTGTGCAAGAGCTACCAGAACCTTTATCTCACGAAAAAGCAAAAAGGCGAGCCGCTGGTCTGGAACATCGAGACGCTGAAAAAGCAGGTGGACTGCAACGCCACCAACTGGGCCCACGTGCGCCGCACTGTGCTGGACAAGGCCAAGAGCGAGATCAACGGCCACACCGACATTTATTTTGACTACGAAGTCTACGAAAAAGACCGCCAGCGCGTCATTGCCGTGGCTGTCACGATCGAGCCTGTGGACAAGCAGGTGGCCGACGACAAGCTGAACGAGATCACGAAGTCCATGTCCAGCAAGTCCCGCGGCAAGAAGAAGCTGACCCCCGCCGAGACCGGCTCGCTGGACGACGATCCGAGCATCCTGACGCTGGAGTATGTCTCGGTGCCTGAGACGACGATCCCCTATTCCTACGGTGCTACGCCGGATCTGCTGCGCCAGGAGTTGGAGGTCAAAGCCGAGCTGGACAAGCTGAACCGCGAGCTGACCGCCGACGAGATGGAGGCCGTACACACGATGATCGGCGCGATGGTCAAGATGGCCGGTACGCCGCGCGGCAACGACAAGATGATCGATGGCGGCAACGCGCATTTCTTCCAGACCGTGAACAACGTCATCGACAACTGCGGCGGACTGCGCCGTTGGTTTGAGGGTGCGGCCGCCCGCTACGCGACCCGGGTCATTCCGGTGGCCCGCACGAAGAGTGCCCCCCTTCCCTATCTGTCCAAGGCCATTCTGGATGATTTGGAAAATTACCGTATGTACGTTACTTCCGGCGCGCCGGAGCCGCTGGGCGGCTACGATGCCGCGCCCGAGCAGCCTGATATCGTCGAGACGACCGACTTTGTGGAGACAGACGCCGAGCCGGTCAACCAGCTGGTGCCCGAGGATGCCGCCACGAAAAAGCAGGTCACGGCGGCGTTGCTGCGCTACATCGACCGCGATGCTCTGTCCGCCCGGCTGACGACCGGCCAGATGGAGGCATTCGACGATATTTTGCAGATGACGGCCTATTTTTGCCGCCGCAACGTCAAAGGTAAGGATGACGGCATGATGGAAGGCAAGGCCAATATGCAGTTCCTCAACGCACTGAACAAGGTCATTGCCCGGTACGAGAGCCTGACCCCGCTGTATGAGGCCATGGCCGTGATGATGGACTATGACACCTACTGGAAAGACCTGATGAAGAACCCGAAAATCAAAAACCCCAAGCTGGTGTTCCAGTCTGAAGTGGAGCGTGCGCTGCTGATGCCCGCCGCCGTCATTGGCGAGTACACGGCCCGCAAAGCCCAGAACGACCCTCGCGCCGTCCACAAGGAGTACGATTGGGTCAAGGCATTTGAGGAATAAACGCAGAATTTTTTGAAAATGTGCGCTGAATAACAACATCCCCCGCCAGAAAATTCCGGCGGGGGATGTGTTTTGGAAAGGCGTCCCCCTTGGGGGAAGGCAAAGGGATTACCCCTTAATAACCCTCTCAATCGCCTCTTTCTCCAGACCTTCTCCAATCACGATAAGAACTTCCTGGCCTTGGGCGATTTTCTGCACGGTCATGGTATCCCGGGCGGCGTTCAGCTCGACCCAGCCGCCGCCATCGGGAATAAACCCCTTGATGCGCAGAATGTGCCCGTACTTTGCATCGTGCAAAAGCAGTTGTGCGGCGGCCTTGATTTGCTCGACCGTGCGGCCCGCCTTGAGGAAATACAGCGAAGTAAATGCCTCATGCTCGTCGAAATGCAGCTTGACATAGCTCGTCTGCCGCCAGCCGCAGCCGTCAATGCGGGCAAAATCGGCGTCGGTCAGCGCGGCCCAGTCTTTGCACAGCACGTCTTCGCCAAAGCGGCGGGCGCAGTGGCAGCCTTCCAGCGCATGGTTCAGGTGATTCACCACGGCGGCACACTCCCCTGCCCCTGCCTGCTGCACCCGGCTCATGACCACCAGCCCGGCGCTGGCGGCCTCCGACGCCAGCAGGTAATCCGCCTGGGGCGAAAGCTCGCTCTCGAGCTTCGCGTCTACGATAGCAATGACGCTGCCCAAGCGGTACCAGCGGTCCAGGGGCTCATCCCGCAGGATGTCGTAGAACTCGTCCACGTCGAAAATACCGCTGGGCTCGATGACGACCCGGTCAAAGCCGCGCATTGCCATCGAGATGAGCTTGGTGCGCATACGGCGCTGGTGGGTGTCGCAGTCACAGCCGCCGCTGATCGTTTCCAGATCGCAGTTGTCCCCAATGAGACCCTGCAAAAGCATGGCGTCCACGTTCACCGCGCCGAAGTCGTTTTCCAGAATGCAGACGTTATGCCCCTGTGCCACAAGATACTGCACGTATTTACGCAAAAAAGTCGTCTTTCCGGAACCCAAGAACCCGGTGATGAGATCGACCTGTACCATCGCTTATTCCTCCTCCGGGTAGGTCATGCCCCACTGGCGGCGGATGTCGGTCATGATGCGCATGACGTCGCGGGTGTAGTCCAGGTGCATCGTGCCCTGCCCGGCAATGGCGCGCTCCATGTCCTCAACCTCGTAGAGCAGGGCGTCGGCGGTGCTGCCGCCTCGCAGCGTCTCCTTACTGCCGTCCTCGGTGTAGGTGATGACGGCTTCCTGCCCGCGGGGGTAGTCGTAGAATTCGACATAGCCCTTGTCAAAGGCGACCGTGCCGCGCTTGGGCTGCTTGGCGTGCAGCGAGAGAATGACCGACGCCATCTCCTGCTCCTTGTTTTTCAAAAGGATGCCCGCCTGTTCGTCCACGCCCGTGGGGGCAAACCGCACCTGAGAGACGACCTCGTCCGGTGCGGAGGTCATGAACCACCGCACAAAGGACAGCGCGTAGACGCCGATATCCAGCAGCGCACCGCCCGCGAGATTGCGGTTGAAGAAGCGGTTGGACATATCATAGGGCTTGTAACTGCCAAAATTCATCTGGATAAGCCGCAGCTCGCCCAACGCGCCGGTGTCGAGCTTTTCCTGCAATTTGCGGTAGATGGGCATATGGTAGAGGGTCATTGCCTCGGCCAGCACGACGTGGTGCTCCTCGGCCAGGCGGATGGCCTCGTCCAGCTCGTCAGAGTTCAGGGTGATGGATTTCTCGCACAGGACGTGCTTACCCGCGGCCAGTGCCTTGCGCAGGTACTGGATGTGGGTGTTGTGCGGAGTGGAAATATAGATGATATCCACGTCCGGGTCAGCGAACACATCGTCGATCTGGTCGTAGACTTTTTCAATGCCGTACTTCTCGGCGAAGGCCTCGGCTTTGGCGTGGGTACGGTTGGCGACGGAATACAGTGTTTGCCCGCGGCTGGCCAGCGCCTGCGCCAGCTCATTGGCGATAACGCCGCAGCCCAGGGTGGCCCAACGGTAGTTTTGCATAAACAAAATCTCCTTTCCCGATTCTGCCAACAGTATAGCGCAGTTGCGGGGAAATGTCCATCGGCCCCCAAAAGAAAAAGCCGCCCGGCATACACCGGGCGGCGAGAGGTGGGGTTACAGTGGGGCTGTTTAGCCCAGCAGTTGGCTGAGCAGCACGGCGGGGCCGGCGCGATAGCCAGGTACAGCACGGTGGCAAGGCCGCGCTTCTGGGCCTCATCCAAGTAGCCTTGTGGGTAAAAATACAGGCAGTTGCGCCCGCTGTCCCGCGCCAGGAACTTTACCATCAAAAAAAACAGCGGGGGCAGTATAACAGGATTTGCAGGAATAACATAGGGGCCTCCCTTTAGCGGTAAAGAGATTTTTGTGAAGAATTTTTATTTATTATAGCAAATATTCGCAAAGAAAGAGGCTTGCCAATCAGATAGCCCACGTAGATCTACGGTTGGCTTTGTCGTAATCAAACAGCCCGTCGTTTTTTTCTTCCAGTGCTTTAATCATATGGTAGGTATACTCGTTGTAGGGCGTGGGGATGCCGAGCTCTTTGCCCATGCGGATCAGCGCACCGGAGAACATATCGATCTCGGTGTGACGCCCGGCGTCCAGGTCCTGCAAGGTCGAATAGCGGGCCGTCGGCGGGACGGCGCTGCCGTGGCGGGAAGATGCCTCCACAAGGCGCAGATCGATTCCTTTGGCGGCGGCAATCGTCTCCAGTTCGGCCCGCAGCCCGTCGCTGATGGCCTTCATGTGGACGCTGTCCTGGTAGCAGCCGACCCCGGCACCCAAAATTGCCTGCGGGAGATTGTTGCAGACGTTCAGCCGGAACTTGCTCCACATTTCCTCGCGGATATGCTCGGTGACGCGGGCGTGCAGCCCGGCAGCGGCAAACAGCTCTGCCACGGCCTGCACCCGCTCGCTCTGGCAGGGCTCTTGCAGTTCACCGTAAATGATGCCGATGGTGGCTTCCGGGTCAAAGCGATAGCAGTTGCCGTCATGGCAGGAGGCAATCTTGATGAGCGAATACAACAGGTGCTCCGTGCCGACCGCGGCGGCAATGCGTTCCTCGCTGTCCACGCCGTTCATCAAGCTCATGACCGTGGTGCTTTCGGTGACAACGGTGCGGATGGTGTCCAGTGCACCGGGCAGTGCCCCATATTTCAGCGCGACGATCAGCAGATCAGCCCCCTGTGCCTCCTGCGGCGTCCAGACGACGGGACGCAAGATTTCGCCATTGACTGCGCAGCCCTGGCGCAGGCGCTCGGCGCGGCTGCCCTCGGCAATGATGCCGAACTGAACGCCCGGGCAGCTGGAAAGCCCCCAAATCACGTAGGAGCCGACAGCCCCGGCCCCCAGCAGTGCAACTTTTTGAATCTTCATAGATGTCCCCTCTCCCCAAAACGCAAAAAAGACAAAACCCCATACCATACGGTATGGGGTTTTCCAAGTGGAGGATGGGGGACTCGAACCCTCGACCTCTGCGATGTGAACGCAGCGCTCTAACCAGCTGAGCTAATCATCCATATGCGATTGACAAGTGATATTATATAGGATTTGCCTGCATTTGTCAAGCGCAAATTTTGAAATGTTTTGCACAGAATCTTGACCTGGACGCCTATTAAAATTTTTCAAAAAATTTTGCAAAAAACCGAGACAAATTCCTAAAGTTGTGCTATACTGTGTCAAGAATAACAACCCACACGGTTTTATCAGGAGGTTTGCAACTATGGAAATCACCAACGATATCTTATATGTCGGCGTCAACGACCACCTTGTTGACCTGTTTGAGGGCCAGTACGACGTGCCCAACGGTATGGCCTACAACTCCTATCTGATCTGCGACGACAAGGTTGCCGTCATGGATTCCGTCGATGCCCACTTCACCGACGAATGGATCACCAAGATCGCCGCCGCGCTGGGCGAGCGTACGCCCGACTACTTTGTTGTGCAGCACATGGAGCCGGATCACTCCGGTTCGGTGGCCGCGTTCGCGCAAGCCTACCCCGGCACGACAATCGTTGCCTCCGCCCAGGCCTTCAACATGATGAAGGCCTACTTCGGCACCGACTACGCCGACCGCCGCGTTGTCGTCAAGGAGGGTGACACCCTGCCGCTGGGCCGCCATACCCTGCATTTTGTCACCGCGCCGATGGTCCACTGGCCCGAGGTCATCATGACCTATGACGATGCGGACAAGGTGCTGTTCAGCGCCGATGCCTTCGGCAAATTCGGCGCACTGGACGTTGAGGAGCCGTGGCTGCCCGAGGCCCGCCGCTACTTCATCGGTATTGTGGGCAAGTACGGTGTGCAGGTGCAGGCCGTGCTGAAAAAGGCCGCCGGGCTGGATATCGAGACCGTGTGCAGCCTGCACGGTCCTGTGCTGCACAAAGAGCAGCTGGCCGATGTGCTGGCCGCCTACGACACATGGAGCGCCTACCGCCCCGAGACCGAGGGCGTACTGGTGGCGTACAGCAGCATCTACGGCCACACGGCCGAGGCTGCCAACCGCCTGGCCGAGGCCCTGCGGGAGAAGGGTGTCGAGACGATCGCCATGGACCTGGCCCGCTGCGATATGGCCGAGGCCGTGGCCCAGGCGTTCCGGTTCAGCAAGCTGGTGCTGGCTACGCCGACCTACAACGCCGACGTGTTCCCCTTCATGAAGGAGTTCATCCACCACCTGACCGAGCGCAACTACCAGAACCGCACGGTCGCGTTTATTGAGAACGGCTCTTGGGCACCGATGGCCGCCAAGGTCATGACCAAGATGCTGGAGGGCAGCAAGAACCTGACCTACGCCGCCACCACTGTCACCGTGCGCGGCGCACTGAATGCCGCCAACGAGGCCCAGATCGCCGCCCTGGCCGACGAACTGAGCTAAGGCAATACCGCACAATTCCCGCCTGACAGCTTAAGCACCGCTCCGGCGGATCTCCGCGCCAAGAGCCGCCGCAAGCGGCGGTT
>ERZ1034842.524-NODE-524-length-14658-cov-93.923714_pt1 | contig 14658 bp, 37 predicted proteins | sample MGYA00520634_ERZ1034842 | MGnify/ENA primary metagenome ERZ1034842 (study PRJEB33766, sample SAMN09781734) | gut metagenome | biome: gut microbiome | host: Homo sapiens | place: Madagascar | study: EMG produced TPA metagenomics assembly of the PRJNA485056 data... | reverse complement strand
GCGACGCGGCCAACGAAGTGGCAAATGTTCTTTTCAGCTGGCATTCGAAAATGCATGACTCGCTGATTAAAAAATACAATGCTATGTAAATTTTTTAGAAAAATATTGACAAGGCAGTAAAAAACGCGGTTTTTTGATATAGCGGAGAAAATTGCAGGGGCGCAAGATATGATTATAAAAAATATGCAGAATAGTTCACACAGAATATCACACAAATAACAATAAAACACTATAACAACGTAATAACAATGGGGTTCAAATCCCCCTCTCTCCGTAGTACAACAAAAGCCTTGTTTGTCGCAAATACGATAGACAAGGCTTTTTGTTTGTTAGGAATACTCTAAAATATAGCTTTATTTTCCAAAATTCAATACTAAAATGCAGGGTTTTAGAATGTTTGTTCACACGAAATGTCACACGAATTAAGATATAATTTGCTGTTTTGATATGCTAATAAATCATGCTCAAATTGTTTTTCTTTATCCGCCATGGTATGCTGGTAAATTTGTTTCAATGTATTATTAGAATTATGCCCCATAAGTTTCATAGCATATTTATCAGGCATACCTATTGCCAATAAGGTGGAGGCGTAATAATGGCGCAAATCATGAAATCTGTAATGAGGTAGGTTAAGTTTTTGTAAAATAGAGTTGAATTGCCGATTGATTGATGATTCGTATAGATTGACAGGTTTTGATGTTTCTTTAGGGGAAGATGATAAAATTTCATAAAGCGGATCTGATATAGGTATCTGCCTATAACCTGCAACAGATTTAGGCGCTTTGATTTGTGGTATATTATTTTTGCCGCGAATCGAGGCGGCATTAATGGTGATGCGGCGTTTTTCAAAATTTATTTTATCCCAGGTGAGGGCTAAAATTTCACTGCGGCGGAGACCTGCTAAGGCTGCAAGTGCTATAGCGGTTTTGATTTCGCCTCGGGCATTATCTAAGAGCAGGGATATTTCACCGTTGGTCGGTATTTGGATTTCACGCTTTTCTTTTTGCTTGACAGTGATGTTGGCAAAGGCAGTGGTATAGTTTTTGGTGGCGGCATAAAATAAACCTGTGGTATTGCGGACGGTTTTAGGGGAATGATTTATGGATAGTGTGTTTATCGCATTTTGGGCTTGCAGGTGCGTTAGGTCGGAGGTGTATATTTGTTGAATTTCCAAGAGGTGATTGCGGCGGATTTTCTCATAGCCTGCTATGGTTGATGGGGAGAGAATGTTATCTTTGCTGTTGATGTATTGCTCTAAGGCTTGTCCTACGGTGAGTTTGCCGGACATTTTTTCTTTGCGCTCGATTTGCCAGAGGGAAGCTTCGTACTCGGCTTGCTTTTTGGTGGGGGCGGTGAATGATTTCATAATACGTTTGCCTGTACTATCTGTGCCGGCATAGACTTGGACTCGCCAGTTACCGCTGGGGAGTTTTTTTGCTTTGGGCATGGTGAGGGCTCCTTTCGGTGAGATAAAAAAGCCCCTCGGGTGGAGGGGTTAAGTTGTCTAATCAATTAATTCGTCAAACATGTCTATTCTGTCAAGAATAGCGCAAATCACTAAAACGATGATAACAAGTATGTCTGAGATGCCTTTTGAATAGTTATACCAGCTAAAGTCATATACTGCTGATATTACGTAAATCACAATAGCTATAATAGCATTGGCAAAGGCGGTCACACCGTGTTGAGCTATTTTATAAGCTAATGTATATGCAATACCACTAGCAATGCAAGGAATAAAAATAATGGTAGCATTATAAATTAACCCTGACGCGCCACCGGTAATCGAAAAACTAATATAGTTGAAAATATAAATGAGACACGGACCGAAAAGAATGCATAACCAAAATACGGCAGTTGCGCCTAAAATACTCCCCAATTTATTCATTATAATTATCACCTCCTTTTTTGTAATATTTTAGGATAATATGTATAAAATTTACTATTGAATTTGTTAATATATGTCGCTATAATGGAATTAACAGGAAAGGGGTGCAGCCGTATCAATAATAGTGTGTTTTTTCACGAAGAGAGGGCGAAAAAAAATGGACAAGCAAGAATTGATCGGAGTAGTAATGAGTTACTACAAGCAGATGACGGACATGCAAAAGAAGATGTTTATTGGTTATCTTGAGCAAGAAATTTCGCATACTCGGCGGCTTTTTGGAGCGCCTCAGGATTTGCTTGGGCAAGATAATTGAGATAGGCTATGGCTTTTTCCGTATCATCATCGGGGCTGTCGGCAGAGATGCCGACGGCTTTTTTTGTGTCCGGAATGTCGGTTAGACCTAAGAGATAGTCTACGGAGACATCGAGATAATCAGCTATTTTAGCTAATGTATCTGATTTAGGTAATGAACCGCCTGAAAGCATAGACGATAAAGTGTTTTTGCTTAACTGGCATTCTTCTAACATGGTCTTGATTTTAACCTGTTGTGCTTTAGCAGTGAGTTTTATTCTCTCTGCTATATCACGAGATTCATACATAATAAAAAACACCCCATAAAATCCAAAAATTTTAGGAAAAACTATTGACAATCCCAAAATTTTGGGATACAATATAACCATAGTCGAAATTACTTTTCAAGGAATCGAGATAGGTTACCTTTCTGCATAAAGGACAACCTATTCGCCGCATTGTCTCTCTTTTGCGCAGCTTTAGTCTTGGTTAGTTTACCGAGAATGTGGCAGCGAGATGCAGCGCTGCCGAGTACGCAAATGCCGCTTTTGGTAGGAGCGGTTCTACTCAATTAGTTAAATTGCCTCGTAGCTTTGGCACCAACAGTAGGGAGATTGGTTTATCTGTGCTGAGGGCGAGAGCGCGGGCATAGTCAAAATGTGTTCTAACAATCTGACCACATCCTTTCTATGCTGATTGAGTGGAGTTAAGGAGCATATCACCCGGGCGATATGCGATCGATAACCCTTGAAAAGTAATTTTGAAATTACTTTGGGTTAATTTTAACATTGGTTGTGGGAAATGTCAAGGGGGTATGGAGATGTTTTGTGTGGCTGTGAATATTAAGAAAGCACGCTTGGCGAAAGGCTTTAAGCAAGGCGATGTGGCGGAGCGTTTGGACGTGTCACAGGCGGCGTACAGCGCTTATGAAAATGGTACGAAAATGCCAAATGTAATGATGTTGAAACGTATTGCTGATGCGCTGGAAGTGCCGGTAGGAAGTTTGTATGAGGAGTTTGATGGGTGAGGAGGTGCGGTTATGAGTGGAATTTTGTTCGAGCGCAGAATTAAGGGCGCGATTGCGATGCAGGGGACGAATATCCGCATTTTGAGCACCAAGGTAGGGATAAGCAATTCGAGGCTGTATCAGCTTTTGAAAGAGCCTGAGAAGATGGATATCGGTGTGTTTATCCGTATGTGTAAGGCTTTGCATTTAGACCCGGCAGAGGTGCTTAACGAAAATATTCTGTACAGGAGTGGGAAGAAATGATGAGAATAAACAAAAAACGCTGTGCGGCGGTGCTGGCACTGACTGCCATGGCGGCAGGCGGGTTGATGGCAGGGATCGCTTTGGCGAGCGATAAGCCGAGTTATCAACATGTTGACAACAACAAAATGTTTTCCGTCGCGGCGGATCAAGATGCCGAAGCCGGCAAAATGATTTTGACTACGGCAGAACGAGAGATGATCGAGCGCGTGGTGGCCGCCGAGGCGCGGGGCGAGAGCTTCGAGGGGCAGGCTGCTGTGGCAGAGGTGATTTATAACCGCTGCATGAACCGCGAGCAGTCGGTAGAAGAGGTGATTTGGGCGGACAAGCAGTTTGCACATCCGTATGGCGGGGAAATCAGCCAAGACACGAAAGAGGCTGTCGCGGCGGTTTTCGACTATGAGCTGTTAAGCCTTGACGGCGCGGAGTATTTTCACGCGGACTATGTAACGCCAAGCTGGGCAGAGGATATGGAGGAAGTGTGCCGTATCGGAAACCATATTTTTTATAAGGGGGTGCAGTGATGAAAAGTGAGTGGAAAGTGAAACGTAATCCGATGATGTCGGAGGGGAAGAAATATTCTGCCTACAGGCTGCTGGATGTGCAGAAGGTGATGCACAGCGGCAACATCGAAGAAGATTTTGCGAATTATGCAACCAAGGCGGAGGCTGAGGCACGCGCGGCACGGTTAAATAAGGAGGAAGCAGAAAAATGATTAAATGCGAAATCAAGGACGATAGAGTAGAGATCGTTTTCAGAGGAACTGCCGAAGAAGTTTTTGGAGAGTTGATTGAAATTATGGAGAAGTATGCAGATCAGTTTTTGCATGTGCCACTGAGAAAATTTATAGAGATGTTGGGCGAGACAAACAAGCGGGTTATGGCGAAAAAAGCCGCAGATAGTGAAAATAATGCAAGCGATGAGGTGAGACAAGATGATTAAATGCGAGAAACAAGAAAACGACAAATATAGAACTGATTTTAAAGGCAAGCAGGAAAATTTGGTCGATGAATTTATAGTGCTAACAGAAAAGTTCGCTGAAGTAGTTTTGAACATCGGCACAATAGAAATGCTGGACAAGTTTTGCCAGTATTATCAAGAAGCAAAACAAAACGAGGCACAAGATGAAACTCACGTGCATTAAATGCGGGCTGGTATGGAGCGTGAGCGACAAACATAGCGAGATAGGCCCATATGTCTGCCCGAGGTGTGCAAAGAGAGGTGTGAGGAATGGGGCTAAGCGAGGAGTTGCTGGCGAAAAAGTACAAGCTGTGCGCTGAGCACTATCCGAGAAATTGGCCGAGCTGATGTGTGACCGGCTGAACGAGGCAGAGGATAGGTCGAGCAGATATAAAAAGCGCCCTGCGGAACGGCAATTCCGACAAGGGCGATAGGTAAAATATTCAAGTAAAGTATAGCATGAGAAAGGGAGAGGTGTCAAGTGAAAAAGTTGATTGTTGAGTATTTAAAGATGAATGCAAGGTGTTGGTATAAAAATAAGTTTGACGCGATGGAATTGTCGCTGTTTGGTTTATCGGATTTTTTTCCTATAGAAGTTTTGAATGTGGCTTTTGGGGCGTTTAGCGGCAGTAATGAAGAGTTTGTGGCTTTGGCTAAGGATGCTTTTGAATTGGCATTAAAGGAGGAAGAGGGCAATGATTGAGGAAATGGAGAGAGCAGATTTTAATTTTCGCAAGATTGGGGAGTGTCGGAAAAAGATTGCTGAGCTGGAAGAGTATTATACACGAGAAAAGGCGCGTCTGGATGAATGGCTGCAGGCGGAGCGCAAGGGATATGATGAGGAGATTGAGTTCCGCTCTAACGAAGTGATTGCGCTGTATCAGGGATTGCGAGAAAGTGATCCTAAGGCGAAGTTGTGCACGCAGCATGGAAAAGTGGCGAGCAGGCGAAGCACGAAGTACAGCTATGATGATGCGGTGCTACTGGAGTATCTGAAAGCAAATGATTTGCCGTATATCAGAACGAAAGAGGAGATTGACAAGGCGGCTTTGAAGAAGTCGCTGTCTCCTGCGGCTGACGGCAGACTGGTAGATGTAAACGGCAGTGTGGTGGACGGCGTGAGCTATACGGAAGAGATTAGCTATAGTGTGAGCGCGGAGGTGTGAGATGCAGAAGTTGATAGAGATCCAAAGCGAGTTAAAGGCGCCGAAGAATCAGTATAATGAATTTGGCGAGTTTTATTATCGCAGCTGCGAGGATATTTTGGAAGGGCTGAAGCCTATATTGCTGAAATATCAGTGCTCTATTAGGCTGGTAGATGAGATGATAATGCTGGGGGATAGGTATTATGTAAAGGCTGTGGCGGTGTTGACGGATGAGGAGAATGGCGAGTGTGTACAGACGGTGGCTTTTGCCCGGGAAGAGCTGCAGAAGAAAGGCATGGACGCAAGCCAAGTTACGGGGAGTGCGTCGAGTTATGCACGGAAGTATGCGTTGAATGGGATGTTTGCGATTGATGATACCAAGGATGCGGATACGCTGGATAATAGGGAAAAAGACAAACCTAAGCCCAATCGGGCGCAAGCAAGACAGCAAGCAGCGAAACCAAAGTCGGAGAAAGGCTCGGACATGGAGAGCATAAGGGCGCAGATGGCGATTACGGGTACGAATGAGGCTGATGTACTGAATTATTATAAAGTAAAGCGATTGGAGGATATAAACGGCAAGGCGCTGGAGCATTTGAAGAAGATGCTGGAGCAGAAGCAGAGTAATTGATAGGGGTGGGTTAAATGGCAGACGGTTTTACGTTTTTTGTTTCGTATTACGAAGGATTAAAGCAGGTGCCGGAGGAGCACCGCCTGGAAGCCTACGAGGCTATTATGGATTATGTGTTTGAGGGTGTAGAACCGTCTGATGATGCATCTCCGTGGGTGCAAATTGTTTTTCGGATGGCACAGCCTACTATTGACAGCGGATTAATCAGTAAGGAAAACGGTAAAAAGGGCGGTGCGCCTAAGGGAAATAAAAATGCCAAAAAAAGCGAAAAAACAACTGACTTTGAAGAAGAAAACAACCAAAAAACAACTGAAACAACCCCCCTTGTTTTTGAAAACAACCCCCCTTGCGATTTTGAAACAACCAATAAGAATAAGAATAAGAATGAGAATAAGAATAAGAAAAGTAATGAAGAATTAAAAGATTCTTGCACGGAGCTGCCTGCGCAAAGCGCGGCTATCTCCATGCCGCTGAATGACGGCACGGAGTATCCCGTTTTGGATAACGACATGAAAGAATGGGAAAAGCTCTATCCTGCTGTAGATGTGATGCAAGAACTGCGTAATATGCGAGGGTGGCTCATGAGCAATCCGACAAGGCGCAAGACGAAAGCAGGAATTAAGCGTTTTATTACCAGGTGGCTGGCTAAGGAGCAGAACAAGGGGCGAAGTGCGCCTATGAGGGCGGCTCCGAAGTCGCCGCAGGATAATTTTCCTGCGACAAAGAAAGATTGGAGCTATTTAGTGGAGTGAGTGAGATGGGCAAAAAACGATGGGATGAAGCTACGGTAATCGCGGCGATTAGGGCATTGGCAGCGAAGAACGGCTGCGCTAAGTGTACTGATGACGGGGCGCTTTATGCTGCCGCACGAATTTATTTTAAGTCGTGGAGCAGAGCGTGCGCGGTGGCGGGAGTACCGGCGGGAAGTAAGAAAAAGTCTCGCGGGTATGTGATGAGCAGTTGCCTTTTGTACGACAAAGAGACAAAGTCATGCAAGGGGCTAAATGAGCTGGTCTGCGCCCGCAAGGAATGCAGTTTTTATAAGCGGGCGAATGCGGAGAACCGCAAGCAGTATGCGCAGGATTGTGCGAGGATTGAGGAGCGGCAGAGAAAAAAATACTCCAAGGAGGGGTGGTTATGAATAAAATTATTTTAATCGGGCGATTGACCAAGGATCCCGATTTGCGCTATACGCCAAATGGGGCGGCGGTATGCACGTTTACTTTGGCGGTGGACAGACCGTTCAGCGGCGATAAAAAAGAGGCTGATTTTATTAATATTGTCGTCTGGAATAAGGCGGGCGAGAATGCGGCGAAGTATCTGGCTAAGGGCAGACAAGCGGCGATCGAGGGCAGATTGCAAATCCGCACCTATGACGGTGACGACGGGAAAAAGCGCTGGGTGACGGAGGTAGTGGCAGATAGAGTGGAGTTTATCGGCAGCGGCGGGAATGGCGGCACAAAAAAGGCTGACGATTTAGAGGATTTCGGCTATGATATGCAGTTTGACGAGAGCGAGGTACCGTTCTGATGAAATTGGTTTTATACGGGGTACCGGTGACGAAGAAGAACAGCGGGCAGATATGGATTAACCAAAAGACGAACAAGCCGTTTATCGCGCCGAGTAAGGCGTATAAGGCATATGAGAAAGATTGCGGCAGGCAGATAACAGGCGATAAAAAGCAGCACATCGATGTGCCGATAAATTTAAAGTGCGTGTATTATATGCCGAGCCGCCGCAAGGTGGATTTGTGCAATTTGTTGGGTGCGACGTGCGATATCTTGGTCAAATTCGGCGTGATCGCGGATGATAACAGCAAGATTGTGAAAGGTCATGACGGCTCACGGGTGCTGCTGGATAAAGAAAACCCGCGGGTGGAGATAGAAATCGAGGAGGGATAAAAATGTCGCGAGGTGAATCAAAGCCGAGTATCTGCTGGGATTGCGCCCGCGCTTGCGGACTGGCTGAGGTGCAATGCAGCTGGTTTGGCAAGGAAAAGACGTTGCCCGAGGGGTGCGAGTACGAGGAAAAGCAAATTTGGCCGGGCGCGGAGCGAAGAAAGGCTAATCCCGATGCCTATACGACAGTATATGTAGTTAAAAAATGCCCGCAATTTTTAGAGGAGACGGCAGAGATAAAAGCTAAGCTGAGAGGGTATCGTATGGCTAAACATGAGCAGCCTGCGGCGGCTGAGGGATTTTATAAATTAATGCTGAGTAAAAAGTAGGAGGCATAAAAAGATGATTTGCGAGGTTTGTAAGGAGCGTATTAAACATGCAGCGAAAAACGAGAGGGACGCGGCTATAGCGCAGCATGGGAAGTTTCACTCTCAGCATGAGGCGTGGGCGGTGCTGAAAGAGGAGACAGAGGAAATGTGCCAAAGCGTCAATCGGGGCATATTTCAGAGTATGCTGTATACGCTGTGGATTGATGTCAAGCATGATAAGCAAGTCAAGCAAGACAAGCTGGATGAGATATATGACGCGGCTTTTGCCTGCGCCTGCGAGGCGGTGCAGGTGATGGCAATGTGCTTGAAATGGGGTGAGGGGATTGAAAAACGTCCTGATAGCGTGTGAGGAAAGCCAGCGGGTATGCATGGCATTTCGGGAAAAGGGATTTAATGCTTTTTCGTGTGATATTCTCGAATGCAGCGGCGGTCATCCCGAGTGGCATGTTCAAGGTGACGTTTTAAAGCTCATGCGGGCGTATGATTTCGAAACGATGACAGGCGGCCGGCACGTTATCCACGGCTGGGATTTAATTATTGCGCATCCGCCGTGCACCTATCTGACATGCACGGGAAATCGCTGGTTTAATATTGAAAAATACGGCGATAAGGCGCGGGAAAGATATAAAAAAAGAGACAAGGCGGCGGAGTTTTTTATGCGTTTTGCACAGGCGGATTGCCAGCATATAGCGATAGAAAATCCGATAGGCTATATGTCGACATTTTATCGTAAACCGGACCAGATTGTCCAGCCGTTTTGGTTTGGCGATGCGGAAAGAAAGGCTACCTGCCTATGGCTGAAAGGTTTACCTAAGCTGGAAGCGACAAAGACGGTTGAACCGATAGTTTGCCGGTATAGGAACGGGCGCACGGATCCTGCTTGGCACATGAACACAATAAATTTGCCGGCGGAAGAAAGAGCAAGAGCGCGATCTAAGACGTTTCCGGGGATAGCTAAAGCTATGGCGGAGCAATGGGGAAATTATTTGTTGGGGGATTAAGCAATGAGCACAGCGAAGAGTAAAAAGGCGAACTTAGAGGCGATGAAGATCAACGCCATGGTGAACGCGGAGCTTAAGCGAGCCTTTAGCGACGGAGTTTATGCCGGCACGGGCAAAACCTTAACGCTGATGTGTTATATTTTGCATAACAGTTTCGGCTTTGGCGAGAAAAGGTTAAAGAAAATTGTGAAAGAGGGATCATATTTGGCGAAATGCACCGATGAGGGGCGATTAAGCATTGACGATATGACGGAAGTGTTGAAAGATGAGTGTAATTTTTCAATCGAGGAGCTGGTGGACGATGACAATGCAGAGGTGGAATAACAAAAAGGGCGAGAGACAAGGGGGAGATATGATTGTCTATGAAAATAATTGCTTGTTTAAGCCTTTGGGCTGTATTTATTATAGTTGCATGTGCAGATATATATTTTTCATGGAAAAGCTATAAGAGCCAAGTTAAACTGATAGAAATGTATGAAAAGGAGATAGTTGAAGCTTACGAGGAGTTAATAAAGGCGCATAAGCAGGTACAAGTATTGATACGAACTGTTGGGTGTGTTGCAGATGATTTAGAATATATGTTAAATAAAATGAAAAAGGAGGCCGAATGATGGATATTTGCTATGATGAGGAAAAGGGAACATGGAGTGAATGCAAGTCTTACACTGTCATTAACGTTGCTACAGAGGAAGATTTTAAAGCATTGCAAGACGCTGTAGAAAAGCAGAAAGGGCGAAAGTGTGAACGGGTAAAGCTGCAAGAAGATATAAAAATCGGCAATGGCACATTCAGAAAGGGAACGAGTGTTTGTGGGAAATGCCCTGCGTGTGAGAGCTGGGTGCAAATTCAAGATAAGTATTGCCGATACTGTGGACAGAAGTTAGATTGGAGCGATGAAAATGAGTGAGTGGATTAGCGTTAAAGATAAACTGCCAAAAGCTGATGGAGAGTATATTGTATATGCCCAAGATGAAAATTCACCATCCGGCGAGGGTGTTTGGTACGATAATGTAGTTGTCGTTGCAACATATTTTTTTGGCGAATGGACTTGGCATGAAAATGGTAATGAGTACGATATAACGGATATTGTCACGCATTGGATGCCATTGCCTGAACCACCGCGAATGGAGGGAGAATAATGTCGATAGGAGACGGATACCAAACATATTCGGATAGTACGTTGAAAAATTGTAAAAAAGATGAATTAATCGGATTTATCCGCGTTTTAGAGGAAAATTTACGAAATGCGTATGAAAGGTTGGACAATCAGGCTATAATTTTGCATGACCGAGAGCCTGTAAAACACGCAAGCTGGATATATTGCGATTTAGATGGCACCGGCATTTGTAGTAGCTGCCGTAGTTATGGCAACAGTCAAGATAGTTATTGCTCTAATTGCGGTGCGAAGATGGATTTGGAGGATACCAATGAGGTTGATTAATGCAGATGTAGCAATAGAACAAATTGAAGATATTCATGAGCAATTAGGCGATTACTACACTATCGAAGATGTTATAGCCGACATTGATACAATGCCAACAGTAGATGCAGAGCCTGTAAAACATGGAAAGTGGAATAAGCGTACGACAATTGCATACTGCAGAAATGGCATATTCATAGACTATGACGAGTATTTGTGCTCTGAATGCCAAAGAGTGACGGAGATTAAAGAAAATTACTGTTCGAATTGTGGTGCAAAGATGGATTTAGAGGGTGAGCAAGTGGAGACACATCAAGTGGTGTAGGAGGGAAAAAATGAGCATATTGTTTGCCAATGAGGAAGTCATAGAGGAAGTGGTGTCGGTGATACGGTGTGCGAGGTGCCGATATTGGCACCGCTATAGCAGCAGCAGCCGCAAGGGCAGATGTAACGGATTGATTTTGTATCTAAACGGCGAGCTGGAAACGCCGGAAGATTTCTATTGCAAGGACGGGGAGGAGAGATAGTGATGGTAGGTCAACAGTTGGGTGACAAAATAGTTTATGCAGGCATGGAACGTGATTTGCGAAGATTAGCAATAAACGATAAATTGGCGCCGGTGGAAAAAATAGCATGCATGACAAGGTGGGAAGTTTGCGATTTGGTGGCTAAAAAATATGAAATGGTTTTTGCAGAGAGCGAAAAGGTTGGTTTAGTTAAAATTGAAGACATGGACACCTATAAAAAGATTGTTAGTGTTTTAGCGCGATGAGGAGGAGTAAAAATGGCTGATTGCAGTAAAACAGAGGTGTTTTTTGAAGAGTTGGATAGAATGTGCAAAACAGTTAACAAATATGGCGAGGCAGAAGATTGTGCTTTTTATAAGCCAAATTATGGCTGCTGCGGTTATATGCATTGGCTTCCGGACGGCGTGGAAAAAGCGGTAACAGTCTTGCAAAAATGGAGTAATGAATATCCGTCGCATTCTTTGCCGAAGACGCGGCAAAGCGAATTTTTAAAGATATTTCCCACCGCATTAATGACGAATAACGTGATCGATATAATGCCATGCGAGATTATAGACGAAGAGTTGGAGAGGTGCTCAGGAAACTGTGCTGTTTGCAGAAAAATTTTTTGGCTGACGGAGGCGGAGTGATTATGCAAGAGCAAAACGCCGAGCAGGTGAAGATGGCACGGCAAAGCAAGTTTTTGATGATGTTTCCGAATGCACGATTAGATTTTGATGGCGTTTTGGTTATTGAGCCATGTGCAGTGGACAAAAATTTTGCAAGTACGTATTGCATAAGTGATCATTGCTATATATGCAGAGCAGAATATTGGCTGACGGAGGTGGAGTAGATGAAGTACGAGTACGCGATTATAAATGTAAACCATTTTGCCTTTACGGAAGATGTCGAGGAAAAACTTGATTCTTATGGGAAGTGGGGATATAAAGTAGTAGGTGTTTATCCAAGTAGAGATAAACGTGGTTTTGAAAATTGGAGTATAATTTTGATGGCAGAGGTGGAGTAGATGATAACGATCGAGCTGAATGAATTTTGCGCGGAGGATGCGCGGCTGATTGGTGAATTAAAACAGATGGGGATAGATGAAGAGACTATCCAGATGGCATATAACAACACGCAAAAAAAGCGTATTGAAGAGGGATTGATCAAACCGAGGAGGGATTGTAATGAGCAGTGTAATGAAGTGTGACCGCTGCGGGAAGATTTATGGGTATTATTCGACGAGAAGATACAAAATTAAGGACATAGAAACAGATGCCAATAGTATTTCATTAACGGTTTCCAAACCAAATGGCTCATCCGTGGGAACGCGCCCACTGGATCTTTGCCCGGAGTGTATGGATAAAATGGTTGATTTTTTGGAGGGGCGGAATGATGATAAACCAAAAAATAAATTTAAGGTTAAAAATTTGCTATGAGCAGCTAATGCATGTTTTACAAGAAAACAACGAAAATGCCAAAGCGGCGGTTATGGTGTTTAAGCATTTCGGAGAAGTAAGCAGAAAAGCGAAAGAGGGGCGGAGATGAGTGCGAAAGTATGAGAATGTGCGGATTGAGGATTTAAAGCCGTATGCGAATAATGCGCGGACGCATAGCAAGGCGCAGGTGGCGAAGATTGCAAAAAGTATAAAAGAGTTTGGTTTTATTAATCCGGTGATTATCGACGGCGATCTGAATGTGATTGCCGGTCATGGGCGGATTTTGGCGGCTAAGGAGCTGGGATATACGGAGCTGCCGTGCCTTTTTGTGGAGGATTTGACGGAGGCGCAGAAGCGCGCCTATATTTTGGCGGATAATAAATTGGCTTTGGACGCCGGCTGGGATGAGGATATTTTACGGCAGGAGCTAATCGCGCTGGATGAAATGGATTTTGATTTGGATTTTACAGGATTTAGTGAGATAGAGATTGAAGAATTGCTGGCCGATGATACGGCGGCGGTGGAGGACGAGGCGGATTTAGAACCGCCGGAAGAGCCGATTTCGCAATTAGGCAATATTTGGGATTTAGGGGGGGCATCGTCTGATGTGCGGCGACAGTACGTCGGCCGAGAGTGTCAAAAAGCTGCTGGGCGGTGTGCAGGCGGATATGCTGATTACGGATCCGCCGTATAATGTCGATTATGAGGGCGGCACCAAGAAAAAGCTAAAGATCATCAATGATAAAATGGATGATGATAAATTTTTCTGGTTTTTGGTTGATGCTTTTGCGGCGGCTAAGGAAAACATGAAAGGCGGCGCGGCATTTTATATATGGCATGCAGATAAGCAGGCACATAATTTTCATCGTGCGTGTCGTGAAGTTGGTTGGCAAGTACGCGAGATACTTATTTGGGACAAAGGCACGATGACGTTGGGACGGCAGGATTACCAGTGGCAGCATGAGCCTTGCCTGTACGGCTGGTCGGACGGTGCGGGGCATGCATGGTATGGCGATCGCAAGCAGACGACGGTTATCCAGATGCCGAAACCGCAAAAATCGGAGTTGCATCCGACGATGAAACCGATAGGATTGTTTGATTATCAGATCAGAAATTCTTCAAAAACGGGAGATGTGATTTTGGATTTGTTCGGCGGATCGGGAACGACTGTCATGGCGTGTGAGCAGAACGGGCGCAAAGCGTGCGTGATGGAGTTAGATCCAAGGTACTGTGATGTGATCATTAAACGCTGGGAGGATTTTACGGGGAAAAAGGCTGTTTTGGTGGAGTGATTTTAAGGCGGTGATTTGATGGCTGATGATATGGAAAAGCAAGTGAAGAAGATTTTAAAGCTGGCGAAAAAAGCCGGGGTTGAGGATGATTTTTTCTTTAAGACGACATTTAATCGCTATTTGGCGCAGGTGAATTTGGCAACGCAGCTGAGTAAGCAGTTGAAAATGGCGCCGAAAACGGACGCAGAGCTGGGGAAGTTGTTTAATGCGACGTGCGACGGGGCGAACAAGACGGCGCGAATGCTGATTGAGATGATCGGTAAGATCGTGGAGAAGAAAAGCGATGATGAGGAGATGTAGGAGATGACGAGCAAGGAAGAATTGCAGCTGTTGCGGCAGCACAAGGCGGTAATTGACAGGATTGCGGCGGAAAAGGCGGAGCTGGAGGATGTGCTGTATAAGTGTACTTCGCGCTCGGACGGTATGCCAAAGAGCGGCGGTGGGGATCGGATGGGGTCATTGGTGGCGAGGGTGGCGGATTTGCAGGATGATTTGGCGGCGGAGCTGGATCGATATTTGCGGGTGCGCGATATGATAACGGCGAAGATCGGGTGTTTGAAAGATGAGCGCTATCGCGATGTGCTGGTGTAT
>ERZ1034842.522-NODE-522-length-14731-cov-5.656173_pt1 | contig 14731 bp, 6 predicted proteins | sample MGYA00520634_ERZ1034842 | MGnify/ENA primary metagenome ERZ1034842 (study PRJEB33766, sample SAMN09781734) | gut metagenome | biome: gut microbiome | host: Homo sapiens | place: Madagascar | study: EMG produced TPA metagenomics assembly of the PRJNA485056 data set... | reverse complement strand
GACTCATATAATAATATTGTGTCAAGATTTAATAATAATGAAATTGATACAAGTCAAGCACAGGATGAAATTTCTAAGTTAGCAGCTGAAATGCAGGACTTTCAAAAGACTGCCAAAAATTATGATAAAACTAATAGTAAAGGTACATATTTAGAGGGAACAAAAGGACTTGTACAAGATACAAAAGATGTACAGACTATGCTTACTGAATATGCTAAATCTATTGGTTTAACGTCTCAGCTCTCTTCTAGTGTTAATGAAACTTCCGGGCAGGTAAAAATGCAATTTGCTGATATTTCTGGTAATGTTGTTACTTTAACAGGTAACCTTGAAAAAGCCGGAGATGCAATGCGTATCATTTCTAATACAGCTTCTAAAGCTTCGACCGGTATGTCTTCATTCGGAAGCACTATTAAAGGTCTTGTTTCCGGAAACTTTAAAGGTGCTATTTCTGATATTGCCGATTATGTTTCTTCATTCCAGATAACAATGCAGGCTATACAGCAAGCAAAACAAGGATTTAGTACATTTCTTGATTACAACAAAGATTTAACAAATATCAGTTACACAATGGATTTATCTCAAAATCAATTACAGAGTCTTGGTGCTTCTGCAATTGATATGTCAAAAGATTTATCAATGTCATTGGATAATACTATGGACATTTATAAAATCTATGCAAATATGAATACTACTGCTTCTGAAATTCAGCAAACAGCAAGACCAACTGCTATCTTAAGTAACTTAAGTGGTGTTGATGCTTCTACTGCTGCCGATCAGGTACAGGGTATTTTACAGCAGTTCCATATGCTTGATGATGGAGCTACTACTGCTGCTGATGCTTCTATGCATATTGTTGATGTTCTGGATAAGGTATCCGGTAGTGTCGGAATTGATTATGCAAAAGGTATCAAAATTATCTCTGATGCTGTACAGGCTTCCGGTCAGGTTGCTTATGACGCAGGTATGTCATACGAACAGCTTGCGGCTATTACTGCTAAAGTATCAGAAAGAACTCGTGAAGATGGATCTTCAATTGGTAATGCTTTAAAGACAATTATCACAAGAACTACAAAAGTCGGTAAAATGCCACAATATGCCGACGAAGTTGATAATGCAGCTTTATCTAATGCTTCTGCATCTCTGCATTCTGTAGGTGTAGATGTTTATAATCCGGATGGATCTGACCGTGGTATCATTACTGTTATGTCTGAGCTTAAAGATAAGTGGAATGATTTAAGTGATGCACAGCAAGCAAAAATTGCGTTCGACGTAGCAGCAACACGCCAGACAAGTAAGTTCAAGTCAATGCTTGATGCATTCACAGATTCCATGGTACTGGCGGAAGAAGCAACTACCGCAAATGGTAATGCTGAAGCTAACCAGGAAAAATATATGGAATCAACTGCTGGTAGACTGCAAGCAATCAAAACACAGATGCAGGAATTCTGGGTTAATTTCTATAACTCAGGTACTGTAAATGGAGTTCTTGATTTTGTACAAGGTCTAGCAGAAGGATTTACAAATCTTGAAAAAACATTAGGACCAATACCGGCATTACTTACTGCTGTATTCGCGGCAATGACAGTAAAAAATGCTGCACTGACAGGGTTAAAATTCCTGAGCGGGGATGGTCTTGCAAAAGTCGTAGGTTGACCCAAAAATCTAAGGGTTACACGTTATTTTCCGATTTTTAACGATGAGCCTATCTACATAGAGATTTATATCAATGTGTGGAGAATAGCGACTTAAAATAAATAGAGGATTAATACGTCGAATTCACTATTCTATGCTGATTGCATAGTGAAGTGGGCGAAAGCTCGTGACAACGCACGTGCCAACCTGATTAACGATTTAGTCATATGTGAAACGTTAGTAACAATTACGCAAGTAATGACGAGGGAAGCATATAAATAATCAGGAGGAGTAGAGAGAGCACCCTTCCTCGGAGTATATTATATATACTTTTAATGAATGTTCCATGAGCGGCACTTCTCTCCTGCCGAATCGCTTTATGCGAAAGAGAGAAAATATTTAATATTGTGCAAAGTGTTAATATTATAGAGAAAGAGAGCTGCTGGTAACAGCCCTCTTTTGGAATATGGATTAAAAATTTGAGATTCAACGAAGATATATAGGAGATATTAAAAGATTAGTCAAGTTTTTCGACTTTAAACTGTCCTTTTGTTATCTCAGCGATCATCTTTACTTTTTCATCAGATAACTCTGGATGGTTGCAAATCTGATCAACTGTATGATTTTTTGTATTATAGTACATATAAGCTAGAACTATAATACCCAGAAGAGCAACAAGCGAAAGTACAAATTCTGCCATGTTCTCCCCTCCTTCCTTATTAAAACGCATTCAGGAAGATAAAAATCTTCGTATAGCATTACGCATATAAAAAATATGTTAACACTTCTGCATGATCTTAAAAACGATCTGGTTATTATCGTGCAACGAGTTACAATGCAGCATCTGTAACCATAATATACCTAGTAGTATAATAACAATGTTTAATAATTTTGTATATACAGAACGTAAGTTCATCATTTTTCATATATCATAAAACCAATAATCAAGTACTGATCCGTTCTACCATAATCATCGCAAAATGATTGTGCCTGCAATGTATAAGGTTTACTTAATGGTATTGGAGTCGGTACAATTTTGGGAGGATTGCTATATGGATTTGGAAATAAGTAATCTTTATATTGTGACTTTAAATTATTAATGTCATCAAAGAATTCCCGGTTCATACTGCTTTTATTATAATAATGCTTTTGGTCGTTAACCTGATATAAAGGAATGCCATATTTATCATATACGGTTTTGAATTGATTTCCATGCGTAATAATCAAATAACCAGCTGCTGTAACAAAAATAAGGAATGGTTTCCAACTGTCTCTATATTCTGTAAATATTTCTTTTGAACCACATTTATATTCCAGAACGGTCATGCTGTTTTCCGGTGTGATTTCATGCACCAGTTGGAGAATATTTCGATTAAGCAGTTCCTTATATTTATTACGAGCTAAAGTATATTCTTTATCTGCTTGACGCTCTTCACGACATATTGTTCTGATTTTTTCCGGGATACTTGTATCTGTTATGTCAATTGGTTTGAAATATGAATCTTCTAACTTTTTAGATGGATCAAATATGGTTCGATTATATAGATAAAGCTGACGCGTTTTATCTTTACTTAGTTTCATGTATTTAGAGAAAAACTCATCTTCTTTACTTTTCAATTCCTTTAATTCATCTGTAAATGGTTTATTCAGAATAGATCGCATGGATTCGATATGTTTAATATCTTCATCAGTATAATTATACATTTTTTCTCCTTTGAAAGTAGGTGTTTATATGATTGACTTAACCAAAAATAACAATATCACTATTCCATCTCAAATTCAGTCTGAAAACCAATTTGACGTCTTGGAGCTTCTGGAATCTCCTTTGGTTGCGCACTTAAAAGAAAATCCAGTTGATTTATATGTTGTATCAGTTTCTGCGGTTTGCCGAAATTGTCCTCTCCGTAAAACACGATTAGGTTGTACCCAATGTAGCCGACTTTATTGACAATTATATTAACTGTTTCTCCAAAATGAGCTACCGCAAGGACCATATCGTCTTCGTCTGGTAATGACTCCTGATAAGAACATAATGCTTCATATAGTTTTTGAGCGATTACAGGAGCAGTATTTTCATTCTGAATATCAGCAGATAATTCTTGTTTCATATGAAGTCTACGTTCTTCTGCATCTTCATAAAATCCACTTACAATATTATGCATATATATAATCCACCTCACCTTCCTGGCCACCATTTATATCCGCATTTCTGGCAGAGATTCTTCTTTTGAGATGCACCAATCCAGCCGAAGAATCCATAACCTTGTTCTTCTGTTGTGACTGATGTAGAACCACAGCGTGGACAACGGACGACGTTTTTCTGTGGAACGAACTCATGTTGTGAAACTGATCTTATATAATCAGCAGTATTGAATTCGAAATATTTAAAATTATGTGCACGACATTCTGCTAGGAATTTGTAGGCGATATAATTCATATTATTCTTTGGCCACCAATTAAAAGTAGATTCAACCCATTGTATTAAATTTTCGCCTTTGCCAATAAATTTTTTATCAGTAATAGCACCTTTGGACCAATCTTTATAAAGATTTCTACAGGTTTGACATATCATTTTTTGTTCTGCATTAGTATATTTATCGTACATCTTTTTTAATTTGGATATATCATAAATTTTATCATTTACTTTAACTGTAATTTCGGTAATTGCATTAATTGTCATTTCAGATATTGGACATCCGCAATGAGGACAAGCTTTTGCTTTATCAGATACTTCTCTGTTACATTCTGGACAATGAATTAACGCCATTATCATTCCCTCCTTTTATTAGTATTATATATTATAATCTCATAAATGTCATTAGGTAAAATCGGAAAGCTTACAAATACCTTAAAATCAGGGACTGGAAAAGATTTAATTACATCATTGGCCGGATTTAGCGATATAAATACTGCTGCAAAATGGCTAGCAAGAAGTAATGCTGGTAAAACATATAAGACAAAAGATCTTAAAAATATGTTGTATGGAGCATATAAAAATACTTCTACTCGCGAAGAAGCTTCTTCTATTTTTGATGCTGCATTATTAAATTCTACTGTAGAAGGTAAAATGAGAACAGGCGAATCCAAAATTGCAAATGCATTTACAGGTCTTGGTACATTTCTTAAATCAATTTGGCCGGTATTAGCAGTTGCTGGCGGAATCGCAGTAGGTACAGCTGCTTGGAAATGGGCAGATGATAAATTTACTCTCACAAAAGCTACAGCTAAAAAGCATTCAGATGAGTCAGCGCAAGCATATCAAGATGCAAAAACAGAGCTTAGTACAAAGCAGTCTCAGTATGACACTAATCAGGATCGTATTCATGAACTTCGCGCTACGCAGAATAGGACTTCTGATGAAAATGCAGAACTTTCTCAGCTGACAAAAGAGAATTCATTGCTTGGAACACAAGTTTCTGTACAGAAAAAACTTGTTGATGCCAAAGCCCAACAGCAGGCTATTGACGCAGATATGAATCTGAATAAAAAATATACAACAAGTCAAGCTGTTGCGAATGAATATAGTGACAATGTTGTTGCTAAACAAGAAGATATTGTTGAAGAAACTACTAGAAAAGTCAATGAATTCGCTGAATTACAGAAAAAACGTGATGCTGCATACCAAAAATTAGATCAGATGAGTGCTGACGACGAAGGGTTTACTGAGCAGCAGCATATCGCGAAACAAATGGATAGCCGCGTTTCTAAGAAACAGAGTGAAATTGCAGATGCGATGGACGAAATTTCTAACGATTATGATAGGTTATTTGATGAGGATACGGGTACATTAATTAATCCTAAGACAAAAGATACTGCAAAGTCTGTAGAAGATCTTTTCTCATTGTATGGACGCGTAACAGATTCTGCTCAAGAAGAAACAAATCGCATTAATAATATTTTCGCCAAAGCAAAATTTGATGGTGTTGAAGATCAATTAGTAAATGCCGGAAAATCTGGCGGTACTGATGCTGTTAAGGCTAAGATAGCGGAAATTGATGGGCTTCAAGAGGCTTTAGATAATGCTGGTATTAGTGCTGATACACTTGCTTCTAATATTATGGCTATTGCAAAACCAGATGAAAAGAATCTCGAAGGTATTAAAGAGAACTTGAAAGACATTTTTGATATCAGTGGAAATTTAAATGAAGGTGATAGCTTTGTTGGACCATCAGGAAATCTTTATAATTTCTTTAAGGATAAAACTGATAAGCAAATAGAAGATTTTTGGAATTATTATAGTGATCAAGGACTGGATGGTTCTGATTGGAATTTCGCAGATTTAGTTTCTAATTATAATAAATCTCAGGTGAAAGCAAAAGCCGATTCAGAGTCCACACTCTTCTCTTCCAAATTCAAAAATTCTGCCGAAGATACATCCACAGATCTTGACACAATAACTGACAATTTCCAGACAGATATGTCAAATATCAAGTCTTCAATGGATTCTATTAAATCTGGTACATTCCAGAATTCAGATATTACTGATCTTATTCAACAGTTCCCGGAACTTTCCACAGAAACTGATAACCTGCAACAGGGATTACAGAAACTGACATTTGATAAAGCAAGTACCGCTATTGGTAAAATCAGAGATTCTGTAAAAGATGTAACTGACCCGAAACAGCTTGCTGCTGCAGATAAATATGTTCAGAGCATTATGGATACTATGGATCTGAGCGGAATAGATCTAAGCAAAAGTGAAATGCAGCAATCAGCTATCAAAAATGTAAGGACAAGTTTAAAAGGTTCTGAATTTAAAAAAGATCTCGCTGAAAACAATATTAATCAATTAGTATCACAATATGGCAATGATGAGTTAGCAATGCAGGCTATTCTTAAATTGTCATTAGATCCATCTATGGCAGATGCAAGTTTGGAAACTTGGAAATCTAAAATTGAAGATACAAAAGTACAGATTCAGTTGGATACTTCAGCTAAAAATCTGGACAATCTTTCAAAAGAGCTAACTCGTCTTCAGACTGATGCTTCTAATCAGCAGACAAGACTGAACAATAAATCTGCCTATAATATGAAAGCAACTGCTTCAGATTATACCAATTTAATTGAAAATGGCGATAAGCAGATTGAAAATCTTAATAATCAGATTCAGGAATATCAGAATAATATTAATGCTTTAAGAAAGAGTAAAGGTATCTCTCCTCTTTCTGCTGAAGATAATGAACAAATCAAGCAATGGCAGGATCAAATTCAAGCTTCTCAAATGTCTATTGAAAATATGAAGGCTTCTCAGGCCGATTGGACAAAAACAGCATTTAATCTTCCTGTGACCGATATGCAGAACACTGTTACTGCTCTTACATCAGCTATTAGCGAAATGCAAACAGAAACAGGACTTACATCTGATACAATGGATAGTCTTAGAACACAATTCAGTGATTTAAAAGATGCTCATGTTGATAATGTATTCGATCGTACTGCAAAAGGTCTGAAAATCAATACAGAAAGAATGAAGGATTATCTGGAACAGCAGAATGAATTCATGAATTCTGATTTTGCACAACGGATTCAAGATTACCAGAATGCTTTGAAAAATGGCCAAGATGGATATACCAATCAAGGCTTAGAGGATCTTAAAAATCTGCAAGCACAGTATTTTGCTCAGTATCAGGAAGCTGCAAAACAGTTCTCTGATTTCCAAGCTATGGTTAATGCTGATAATCTTGCTACAGAAGGTAATGAATATACTACAGCACAAAATTATCTAAAGAATGCAAAAGATCTGTATGATAAAGGCTTAGTTGGTACTCCTCAGTTCAAAGCAGCTGCAAAATACTTCTCTCAGAATGGTTTTGAAGATGCTGATAACTTCATTGAGAATTACAACAAACTCAAGAATTATTATACCGATGATGCTTCCGGTCCAAAGAGATTTTTAAATGATCTTGAGGCTAAGGGATTGGCCACTTATCAGACTCTGGAAGATGGAAGTAAGCAATGGATGTACTCTTTCACTGATACTCAAGATGCAGCCGATGCTATGGGTATGAGTCTTGAATCTTTCCAATCTATGTTCGGTAGATTAGGCGATTACGGATTTACTAATAATTTCGTATCTTCTCTCGAAGAAGGTGCTCTGAAGACTGATGAAATTAATGATAAGCTCGTAGCAGCCCAAGAGAAATATGCTAAAATGAAAGCTCGTGGTGCAACTCAATCCGCTCTGGATGATCAGCAAGCTGTTATCGATGATTTAGAATCTCAGCAGCAAGGCATTGTACAGGCTACATCTGATTATGCATCAGGTGCTGCCGGTCGAAAAGTCCAAGATTTGAAAGAGGCCAAAAGTGTTATTGATGATTTTTCTGCCAAATTAAAAGAAGTGGGTGAAGATTCCGATTTAGGTAAAGCATACATTGATACAATTCAAAAATATGCTGATGAAAACGGAATCAAGCTTAATAATTTTGAAGTAGACGAAGCTTCATACAATCAGATGCTTGAAAGTTACGAAGCTAAAGCCAGAGGCTCACAAATCAAACACTTCCAGGATGTTAACGAAGGCATTGAAAGTGGTAACACCGGTGATTACTCTAATTCTGATGTTGAATTAGTCACTAAGATTAAAGATGCGCAGGAACAGAAAAGCGAAGCGTTACAGAATGTCATTGACGCTGTTAATTCATTGGATAAAGATCAATGGAACGAAGCAAATCAGATTGAATTGGGTAACGGAGCTTATGAATCTGAAGATCAGGGTATTCATAATGTTGAGGATGCTCTTCAGGGGCTTTCAGATCAGTTTGGATTAACAAAAGAACAGGCCTCTGCTCTTCTACCGGCTCTTGAAGCTTTAGGTGTTGTTAATATTGATCCTAATGTTGACATGACCGGACTTGATGAACTGGATCAAGCTACTCAAGAAGGTATGTCTTCTTTACGTCAGCTGCAAGCAGATGGTAAAATTCATCTTTCATTTGATGTTGATAGTAGTACAAATGGATTAACTGTAGATGAATTACAATCACAAATTAGTGAACTTGAGAATGCAAAGATAGATATCAAAGCTAAATTTGGTGTTGATTCTTCTGAATATCAGGCGATTCAATCTATGATTGATCAGCGTAATATACAAATGCATGTTCAGATTGCAGTAGATAAAACTGGCGATGTAGATAAGTTACTATCTCTTAGTGATGAAGAATTAGCCAAAAAAGCTGAATTAGATGTCAATGTTAATACAGAAGATGGTAAAGCCAAAATTGATGAGCTACGTTCAAGTATCGAAGCATTATCTGGAGAATCTGCCAATGTAACAGTTAAGCTTGATAAAGAACAATTTGATCAATTAACTGCTACAGATAAAGATGTCAATGTAACCGCTCACGCAAAAGGCACTGATGAGGTCAAAAAATTAGTTGATACTATTAATGACGTTAAAGCCAAAACAGTAAATGTTCGTGCAAGTGTATTTGGTACAGGTACTGTTAGAGGATTGGCCAGCGCTATTGATTCTGTAAATAGCAAATCTGTCACCGTAACTGTTACCACAAATCATGTTGATAATTACATGACGGGTGGTGCTAAAGGTGCTTCAAATGCAATTATGGGACGAGGACACTCTTCTGAGGGTACATTTAAAGCCGCTTCTACAGGAAGTGCTTATAATGTATTGAATATGACTCCCGCTCATGCTAAAGGTACAAATGTAGCAATTAAAGAAGATCAACAAGCACTTGTAAATGAAATTGGAATGAATGGTCATGCCGAATCTATTGTACGTGATGGTGTATGGTCACTCTTACCTGGTGGCGCTCACATTGAGAATTTAAAAAAGGGAGATATTGTTTTCTCTACTACTCAAACTGATGCTTTGCTTAGACATGGAGCAATTCAAGGCCATGCTAGAGCTTATGCACAAGGAACAGTTAGTACTAATGGTATTGCTGCTTTTGGTTCCGGATCATTACATGGAGGCGGAGCATTCCAAGGCGGAGCCTCATCTACACCAGCAAAACAAGATTCTAATACTAATGCTAATACTAATGCTCTTAATAAGAATACCAATGCAGTTAATAATAACTCCAAATCCACCTCAACGGCAATTGATGAATTAATCAAAAAGTTTGATACCAATGTAAAAGATTGGATTGAAATTGCAATTGATCGTACTGAAAAATTGCTTAGTAGATATCAGAGAAACGCAGAAAGTGATTATACCGGATATCATAAATCTGATACATACTATAAGAAATCAATCGAAACTCTTACTACTGAAATTTCTCAACTTGAACAATCTTTAACAAAATACAAAGAGTATTCTGATCAAGTAGCAACTGGGGTAGGCCTCTCAGCGGATCTCAAGCAGAAAGTTCAGAATGGTACTATTGATATTCAACAGCTTACTGAGGAAGATAAGAAACGTGTTGATGCTTACCAGAACTGGTGGAATAAATATCTTGATGCTCAGGAGAATCTTGAGACTAAGAGACAGGATCGTCTGGATCTGGCTAAAGCTAGAGTTGAAAATGTCTATGAGAGATACGATGCAATGGCTGGGAAACACAGCTCTACAGCTGAATATTATAAGACATTGCAGGAAAATCGTGTAAAACATGGTCTTTCACAGTATCCTGGAGCTAAAAATCCATCTATTTGGTATAAAGAGATGGGTAAACAGTATGATTCCTTAGCAAAAGAAAAGAAAACCAGACAGAACGAGGCAAAGCAAGTCAAAGATAAAATGAAGGAGTATCTTAAAACTCCAGGAGCCAAGAAAACTGATAAAGCATATCTTGAGCTGGTTAAAAGTCAGACAGAATTAAAGACTACTATTATTAGTCTTGATAATGATATGCTTGATCTGAAACAGGCTATGGAAGACGCACGAGAAGAACACCTTCAATGGAAAGTTGATCGTTGGGAACGAGCAGGATCTAAACAGGATGCTGTTATAAATTATAAGAAAATCACCACCGATCCAACACGACGAATCTCCGAAAAAGATTATACAGAACGTATTAAAACACAAAGTAATGAAATGGTTGCTTTGGAAAATAAACGTCAACAAATTTCTAACTGGTTAGCTCAACATTATGAGACTCCTAATAATGAAGAATATCAGAAAAAGGCAGAAGAATTGGCAAGTATCAATAAAGAACTTATTCAAGGTATGCAAAATATCGAAGAATGGAACAAAGAAATACTTGCACTTCGTTGGAAACCAATCGATGATCTTCAGGATAAGCTTTCTACTGTTGTATCTGAACTTCAGACAGCTCAGAAATTATTAGGAGATGCTGATAGCTTCTATAATGACGATGGATCATTTACACAGAATGGCCTTACGAATATTCTTCTTATTCAAGAACAGATTGATACTACAAAAGATAAATTGGCAAATTATCGTGAAAGTCTTAATAATTTGGATAAATTATATAAAGCTGGATGGTATAGCGCTGATGAATATAACCAGAAACATGCTGAAATCTTAAAGAATCTTCAGCAGGAATCTTCCACTTTAGCTGATTTGAAGCAGAACATGCTTGATATGTATACTACTCAGGTTACTAAAGAAAATGATCTTCTGCAGAAGAATATCGATAAGAGAAAAGATGCTTTAGATGCAAAAGAGAAGTATTATGATTATGATAAGACTTTGAAAAAGAAATCTAAAGACATCAACACTTTGAAAGCACAAATTGCTGCTCTCGAAGGAACAAGTTCTGCTGCAAGTAAGGCGCGGCTTGAAAAATTAAGAGCTGAACTTTCTGATGCGGAAGATGACATGGCTGATACTATGCATCAGCATGAAGTCGACATGAAAAATACAGGTTATGAGAATTTCTCAGAATCTGCAAATAAAGCTCTTGATAATACTCTTGATGCTGTAAAGAAAAATGCTGCATTCCAGAATGCTATTATAAGCAACATGTTATCTAATGTGACATCAAATTATGATAGCACCTATAAACATCTTGGTGATGTCATGGATTCATTTGGTATGAAAGTTTCTCAGACATTTGACCAAATGATTACCAAAACAGCAAATTTCAATACTGCAGCCGTAAATGCAACAAAAGCATGGCAGACTATTACCAGCATGAATACATCTGCGCCTTATAAGGGATCACAGGCAGCTCAAAACGCTGGTAACGGTGCTATAGATCGTAATGATGATAAGAATGGAGCCGGTGATTTAAATGACGGCAATAAGAATAGATGTGTCTTAAAACTTGATAAACATACTATTTATCTTCTTGACGGAGGTAAAGATAGTGTTAAGCTGAAAGCGTCTTGGACAGGCACACCAGCCGATCCTAAAATTACATGGACATCAAGCGATGAAAAAGTAGCTATTGTAAATAAAAGCGGTAAGGTTACTGCAAGGCAAAAACTTGGAAAAACTATAATTACCGCTTCTGGAGACGGATCAAAAGACACTTGTACCGCTTACGTAATAAGATATAGTGTCTATACAGCTATGAAAGAATTTGCCGCTAATCGTGGTCTTTCTATGTCTGATGATGAATTAAGGGCTGGCTTAGAGTACGGTTATAATTCTAAAGGTAAAACTCAAGATGATTATAATAATGGATTATTAAAGGCAAAACTTTCAAACTGGTTTAATGCTCTCCCGGCAAGACCAGAAGGAACCGGTAATATTCCAGACGGAACCAGTGGTTTAGCTTCTTATTTCATGAAGAAAGGCAAAAAAGTAAATCGTAATAATTTACAGGAACTGGCAAATATTCTTGGAATCGAAACACCAGGAGCTTCAAAATATGAATCTTGGGGAAGTCCTCTTAAGAATAAAATCCTGAAAGCATACAAATCTTATGGTTTCTCTAAAGGTGGAGTTGTACGTAACGGTATCCCGGCAAGCATACTTGATATGATTGGTGCAGATGCTTTAATTCCACGAGGGGATTCCACCCTGATTGGTGCAAACCCAGGTGAAACTGTTCTGACTGAAGAATTTACAAAACAACTGAAGCCTACAGTTGCTACTCTCAATGAGTTCAATGAAAGAATGGCTCGGACACAACCACTAACTTCTATCCCGTCTAATAATACTACAAACAATGTTTCTGATGAATATAATTTCACAATCAATGTTGCAAGTATTTCAGGCGATCAGGATATTAAACAACTTGCTTATAAGATCAGTGATATTATTGCTGATAGAAGCAAACGTAACATGAGAAAACTATGATTTATATAAAGGGACTGTGCTCAATGTACAGTCTCTTTTTAAATAAAATATGAAAGAGGTGAAAAAATAATTGCTACAGTTTGAATTTAATGGACATACATCTGATGAATATAATTTGATAGTTACTGGTATAAGTGAAAATGATAATATTGCAGCAAAAGATTTACAGTTAGGGCAGAAAAATAAATATCGGCCAAGAGAAAATCATTTTGGTGCAATATATAATGGAAACTACTCATTTGTTGTTGGTGCAATGAGGAATCCGTGTAGAAATCATAATGTAGTCCCAACAATAAAGAATGGGATTCTTAAATATGATAAAACTTATACTCCTACTTTAAAAAATGGCATTCTTACATTCCCAATGAATTATACTGCTTCTATCAAAAATGGTATTCTAACTTCTAACAATTCAGATTATCTATTATCTAATGATGTTCGTAGAATCAATGCATGGTTGACTTCTCCTCAATATCCCAAACTTTTTAGATTTATTGATGATGAATATTTTTCAGAGCAGATAGAATTTTTTGCAACCATTACAGAAGTGAACACAGAACACACATCTCTTCCATATGATTTAACATTTCAAGTAACCTGTGATGCTCCATGGGGATACACACCTGAAATTACTCATAATTTTACTTCATCTTCTGTCCTTACAAGAAGATATACGATCACCAATAATTCTGATTGTTATGAAGATTATATTTACCCAATGATAAAAGTATCTCCAAAAAGTCATGGAACAATCACTATAAAAAATGTTACTGATGACAACAAAACTATGAGAATAAATAGTCTTAAAAATGATGACTTTTATATAGATTGCCAGCATTTAAAAATTTATGACATTACAAATTCTATTGTTACTTTTGAAGATTTAGGAATTTCTGACGTAGACGATATTTATTGGCCAAGGTTAGCTTATGGAGATAATATATTCGAATTTACTGGAGATGCTGAATTTGAAATCTCATATAGAGAGCCGAGGAAGGTTGGTGCGTTTGCATGAAGATAAATCATTATTATGATGTTTATAACAGAACAGAACCAGCCATTATATATCTAGCCAAACCGGGCAAAAGGTTATTATGTGCTCTTGGCGGGATTGATACCTCTTCTGTCTCTTTAAGGCTTAGGACAAATAATACAGCAGAACTTACATTTATTGTTGATAAGTACGTTGATGAAATGATATCTGATGGTTATGAAGAACTTGATGAATTCATGGAGTTGTTTTGTGACGGAATCTGGTTCAAAATCGTTGATCCTCCAAATATCACAAATGATGGTATGCAGGAAACCAAAGAAATTACAGCTGAATCTTATGAGATCATGCTGACACAGTATCATTTGAATGAATTCAAGATTAATATGGGTGAAGAAGGCTCATATGAAATGATGTATCAGAAAGAACATGATACAAGTAAATTTTATCAGGTAAAGTTTCATGATCCTGATAATGAAGATTTGAGTTTCTTACATATTGTTTTGAAACATGGAGATGTCCCTGGTTGGAAGATCGGATATGTAGATAATATCACTCCAGATGATGATGGAGTACTGCTTCCAAATAGTATATGTAATTTTGATGTTGATGATAAAAGTGTTTATTCATTTTTGACACAGGAAGTATCTCAAGCATATAAATGTATCTTTGAATTTGATACCGTAAATTTACTTATCAATGTATACCGTCCGGCAAGTCTTGGAAAAGATACGAATGTTGTGCTTGGATTCAGAAACATTCAAGATGATGTTACGATCAGCAGAGATAATAGTTTAGTCACTCAGTTTTATGTGGAAGGACTTGAGGAATATTATATTGATGCTGCAAACTATGGCACCAATGTTATTGAAGACTTAACATACTTCTGTAAAGAACCATATATGGATGCGACTCTACAAGAGAAATATAAA
>ERZ1034842.518-NODE-518-length-14839-cov-10.761499_pt1 | contig 14839 bp, 28 predicted proteins | sample MGYA00520634_ERZ1034842 | MGnify/ENA primary metagenome ERZ1034842 (study PRJEB33766, sample SAMN09781734) | gut metagenome | biome: gut microbiome | host: Homo sapiens | place: Madagascar | study: EMG produced TPA metagenomics assembly of the PRJNA485056 data... | reverse complement strand
GAGCCCGAGCCCGAGCGTACAGAAAGAAATGCCTTGATCTTATCACCAAGCATCATCTTTTCCACTCCCTTACAGCCGCCAGAGACTCCGCCGCCTTATCCGTGCAGGGCAAAATCTGGATCACACCCGTAAGGACCATTTCGGACACCATGACGGTAAATTTGCAGTCGCCAGGTTTCTTCGTCCCATCTACCGCCAGTTGCTCCACAGCGCACGCACCGTCCCAGTACCACAGCTTGCGGACGTTAGTCATGGTTACCTCGTCACCCTTGCGCTCCTTAATCTCACCGAAGAAAACCCCGGCCTGTGCGCACCGCACAACGTACATCTGATTGTTTTTCGCTTCCATTTTTTGTTCCTCCTAAATTTCTTTTATTGTAATTCTATGCACCATTAGCATCAGCTTCCGCTTGATAACAAACAGCCTGTAAGCGGCGCTCTTGGAATCATCGTAGCCCTTTACGTCCTCCACCACCACTTTGCAGCCGTCCCGGTAAACAAAATCGGCAACATAAGTACAGGGATTTTCCCATTTTCCATCGGCTCTTTTTTGCCGGGGGATCAGCTCAAACGGCACCTGGCAGCGCAAGCCCGTAATCTGGCCCGCTCGTTGCAGCAAATCCAGCTCCCGGAACCTTGCCGCCTCCTTCTCGCTGGCAAAATTCCTTACCGTGCCATCCGGCATCCATACGTCTGTCGGCTTGGCGTGGTACTTGTTTGTCCTTTTCTCCTTGGGCCTCTGCTGCGCTCCCAGCTTTTGCAGCACTTGCTTCTGCGCCTTCGGGCCCATCTGGGCCAGGTCTGCCGATGTCAGCGCCATCTTATCGCCACCTCTTCCGATTCGCCCGCCTCTCCGTGCGCCGCTTGGAATCCCGGGAATAGCAGTACATGGCATCGTTTTTCTTCCGAATATCCCGGATAACGTCTTTCCCCGCCTCGTGCTCCGCCCGCTGCTGTAAATATGCCTCGCATTTACTGTGGCAATTGACATAGCGTTTCTCGCAATCCGCACAGCAGGTAATCATGTTTCGCCGTCCTTCCTCCGCCCGTAGGAGCAGAAATCCCGCTCCCTGACCTTATGCATGGCCCAACGGCGTTGGCAGTAGTAGGCCTTGCTCCGCTCGGACCACTTGGCATAGGCACACTGCATGCAACGGCACACCCGTGTTACACCCTCAGCAATTGGCAGGCTTAAAAGCTCCTCGACATCCACGGCCTTGATGTATCCGCATTTCACACCAGCGTCCCATGCTCTTTGGAGCAATACGCCCCGATCAATGTAATCAGCCATCCGATGCCTCCAGCTCCCCGCCGCAGGCGGCATACCCGGCCAAGTCAATCCAGTTGTCCGCCTTGCCGTGGCCCGTGGAGATGCGAGCGATTTTGAAGAGGCACATCATGGCCGCCACATCCTCCGGGAGGACCTGGACCTCCGGCGGCCCGCCGCACATCGGCTCCAAGCACTTCTCCTGTAGGTAGGTCCCCCAAAACTGCCCAATGACCCCAAAGGACCGTTCCGGGCTGCCATAGTCCTGTTCCCGATCGCCGCATACGCATTTCTGTGCGGCTGCCAAAATTTCTTCTCTGGTCATTGTGTCCTCCTAACTTGTCTTCCCGTCCGCAACCACCTGCACCACACGGACATTCCCAAGCGGTTCCAGCATCATAGCTACGGATTCCTTTGCCGCCATGTAATCGTCTACCCCGTAGACGTCTACCACCACACGCACATGGTCAACCACCAGCCACCTCCCGCAGCCGCCAGTTCTGCTTGCTGCGCAGGTTCAGGGTGTACTCTCTGGCCCGCTCGGCGATCCGGCTTCCGATGGCCTCATCCCACGATAGGATCTTATCGATGGGCCACTCCGTGGAGATAATCGTGATAGCGTCCGGATTTGCGTACCTGGCGTTTAGCAGATCAAAAGCGATGTTTTTGTCCGCCTCCGTAACCGAGCCCTTGAGGAAATCGTCTATGTACAGGGCTCGTACCGTTTTCAGCGGCCAGATGGCCTCGTGGTACGCCTCTGCGTCGTTGACTTTGGCCTTGATGGCTGGAATATCGCCACGCCACTGGACGTACCGGCAAGGGACGCCGCCCGCCATCAGCTGCCCGCAGATCGCCGTACAAAGATGGGTCTTCCCGGTGCCGGAAGATCCGCCGATGAAAAACCACTTCCCACGGCAATCCGTCAGATACTCTTCCGCCGCCTGTTTTGCGGCCCGCTGCCATGCCTCCGGCGTCTGGAACGACGCAAAATTGCATCGCTCCAGAAGCCCCGCCAATCCGGAGCGCTGGATGCGCCTCCGATTCTGCCGGACGATCTCGCACCGGCACGTCCGGCTTACCAGCTCTCCCGTTTCGGTCCGGGAAACGGTATAACCCAGCCCATCACAGAGCGGGCAAGGCTCAGAGGTCTCGTCCCACGTTGCGGTATTCAGGCTTCCCTTGCTGTCCACAGCTTTCCTCCTTCCCGTAAACTCCGCCACGGTCCTGCTCCTTCGAGAGCCACGTGACGATAAACCGATTAATCCCGCTTTTCGTCTTTTTCTTGCGAGGATTGGCAATCAGCCACGCCCTCATTTGCCGAAGCTGCTGTATCACGTCGACAGCAGGGTACAGGCCCGCCCATTCATGGCACTGCTCCTGAGAGACCGGATATTCGGTCCCATCATTCAGCGGCAAAAAAATCACCGGCGGCATGGACGCCGCTTGCGGCTCCGTGCCTATAAACTTCGGATTCGGATTCGGATTGGATTCGGATTGGATTGGATTCAGGCCGCAGTCCGCCGCAGGTTGCGGCAAGTCGCCGCAGTCCGCCGCAGGTTGCGGCAAGTCGGCATTTTCAGGGCCAGGGTACTTAGGTTTGCAATCACGGATTCTCTGGTGCTTGGCCCAGCTCGGGAACGAATAGTAGGGCCTCCCGCCTACAGTGTAGAGGGTGACGCAGCTAACCGCCGCCAATGCGTGAAGCGCAACACTGATATCCTTTGTTGTTACCCTTTCCCGAAACGGGAAAACGTGCCCCTTGATGTAAGCAGGGCGGGCGTCTCCACGCCCCGCGTCATCTGCTTGAGTAATTAAGCCGACCCATAGCCGAAACTCAAAATCCGAAAGAGCTGCCAATTTCTCCGAATCACAAATGCTCTCTTTAATTATTCTGTTCGGCACGACGGCACCACCTTAAAACGGAAGATCCCCGTCATCCTCGACCTCCGCAAAGCCGCCATAGCCGCCTTCTGCGGCGTTTTCCGCCTGGGAGCTATCGTTACCCTCCGAACGCTTGGAATCTCCAAAATACACGTTATCCGCTACAACCTCGGCGGTCCGGCGCTTATTGCCCTCCTTATCGGTCCAATCCCGGAGCTGCAGCCGCCCGGTCACCACGGCCATGCGGCCCTTGGAGAAATACTTCGCCAGCGCCTCCGCCGTGCCCTTCCAGGCCACAACAGGGATGAAATCCGCTACCCGGTTCCCGTCCTGATCCTTAAAGTCGCGATCAACGGCCAGCGTAACGCTGGTAACTGCCGTTCCACTCTGCGTCCGGCGAAGTTCGGGGTCGGCGGTCAGCCGCCCCATGATGCAAATTTTGTTAAGGCTCATTAAATGTCCCCCTTTTTGTAAATCACGCTTTCCCGGCTCCATCCGGGGTAAAATCCTTCCAGGTAGTCGGTGATGCGCTTGTAGATTTCTTTTCGATGCGGGCCCTCGTCAAACTCCCGGTGGCAAATAGGGCAAAGCGTCACAATGTTCTGTTCTATTCCTCTCCCACCCTGGGAGCGCCGGATAACGTGGGCTACCGGCGCTCCGGCGGAAGAGCCACAGAGGATGCACCTATGGCCGTCTCTGGCCCATACGACGATTTTCACGGATGCGGGGATGGCGGTGGCTTTTGTCATCTTGCGCATTCCCACCCCTCCATCAACGCCGCCAGCTTGTCCGGCGGCATCGTCTCAATGCCCTGAGATTTGCAATCATATACGATCATATCAATTAACCGGGACATTTGCGCCGAATCATAGGTGCTAGAGCCGTAGTAGAGGATAACGTTGATATAGCCCGGCTTTTTGCTGGGAAACGTATCCGTTTGCCAACCAAGCCCATTATGCTCCCACCCGGCCCGTAGCCTTCCGGCAGCGTTCTCTGCTACGCAAAGAGTTTCGCTGTTTCCCCCGATATCTCGGATATATAGGCGGTAGATATCGGTTTTGGGGATCCCCGTTTTTGCGGCTAATTTATCGGCTAAACTCCAAAAGTAGGCGTTGGCATCAAGGCTCCGTCGTTCCCGGTGTTGCTTGATCTCCACGTCATACAATTTCCCAGGCGTAAGCTCGTCCAGAATCTTCCTAGCGCCTTTTGTCCGGATGCAAAGCCAATCGCCGGAAGCATCCATGGACCACCGAAAATCCGATGCGTTAGCCTGCATGAGACCGTTCCTGCTGTTCGGCCTTCATACAGCCGCCGCAAAGTTCTGCCCCGAATTTGAGTTTGCTGTAAGTACACATATCGGGAACGGTCAACAGGGTGCCGTCACGCTTTTCTACAGGCGTGATCTCCTTCCCGCATTTGGCGCACTTGGGAGGGATAGCCGATTTCTTCTTGGCCGTGCTGGGCTCTGGCGTCTCTGCGTCCGGGTCCTTCATCTCCTCGGTGGGGATGCAAAACACCTGGAAGAATGCGTACTTCATGGCGATGGACATTGCCTTGTTGCTGGCCTTGTCGCCGCTGTCCATGCCCTCGCCGATAACCACGGCGGAAACGGATGTGCCGTCCTCGGCGTAGAAGCTGTACTTGATCCGCATCACGGAGTACATCAGCGTATAGCCCTTGTTAGTCTGCCGCTCCTCCCGGCTCTGCTCCAGGACTTCCGGGACCACAAAAACCTTGTTTTTGGAGAGGATAGGTTGCAGAGCGTTCATTACGTCGTCGATTCCCCGGTACTTAAAGCCCTGCTGCTGGTTCTTCTTGTCCTTTCCGATGGCGGGGATTTCCTGCATGATGGCGGCAATGCTCTCATAGATGTTCATCACCTCACCCCCATGCTGACGCCGGAGACCAATTCCGCTCCAGGGACTGGTTCCGTTGCCATGATGCGCTTGAGCTCCGTCTTGGATACTGTCGGGGCCTCATACTTCACGGCATCCTCGTATCCATGCGTTTCCAGCCACTCCACCACCGTACCCATATCCAGGATGCTCACGCTGGGAGGCGTCGCCCGGAAGGAAATCTTACAACGGGAGGATTCAAAATTTTCCCCGTGCAGAACGAAGGAAAGATAATCCTTCATCCGCTTCGCCTGGTTCTCCGCCACCTTCTGGCGGGCGGCGAATGCGTCCTTCTCCGCCTTGTAGGCGGCGGCGTCCGCCGTGAGGTTTTTGATGTAGCAGGCCAGATTCTCGATTTTCTTAGCCTTCTCCATCTCCAGCGCCTCGATTGCGCTGGTATCGGTGATTTCTCCCGTCTCCGGATCGATCAGCTTTTCGATCAAAGCGTCGATTGCCGGGTCAATTTCATAAAGCTTCATTTGCCCTCCTTATAAACCAAATTCTTTACCTTGCAGTACTCCGCCTTTCCATTGCTCCGCAAGTCGATTCGATGCTATTCCGTCGCAACACCTCTCCATGCTTTTCCATCACGTTGCGCTGCCAAACTGTTCCATTGCCTTCCGTTGCCTCCCGGTGCCGACCTATTCCGTTGCTCTGCGTCTCTCGCCGGTTCTCTTCGTAGCTATTCCACAGCTCTGCATTTCTCTGCGTAACCTTGCGTTCCTATTCCGCCGCTGTTCTGTGTAATGCCACGCAACGCCATTGCCAATCATATCCAACCCCAACGCAGCTTTTCCGTTGCCGTGCTCCACGAAACCTCGCCTTTGCCAATCTATCCCACGCCTTTCCCATGCGGCTCCCGGCGAAACGACGCCCTTGCTGTTCCGTCCACAGCGAATGCGTTACCTAACATTTCCCTTGCCCATCATCGCCTTTCGATTCCAAAGCAATGCATCGCTAAACACTTCCCCTGCCGCTCACGGCGCGCCGGTGCTATTCCCTCGCTTACATTTCCTCCCAGCGGAATCTACCTTTCCCGCTGTTGCGCCACTGGCCGATACCGGATAAACGGCCATAATCCAGCCATTCCCGGACCGCCTTCTCGTGATCGTCGCAAAGGCAGACAACGGTAAACTCGCATGTTGCCCCGGCGGGAATCTCCTCGCTCATCGCAAGGCTGATGCGCTCTCCCTGCGCCGTCTGCGCTCTCAGAGGGCGCTGACACTCACCGATTTTGCCATCAAACAGGAGAGAAATCGTTCTGGGCTCCGGGAAAATTAGCTTGTCGATTTCCTTCTTGTACGCCTTGATCTTCTCGCTTGCGGTCCCCTTCACCTTGCGAAGGCCGCCGCAGGTGTCCTTGAAAAATCCCTTGATCTGGTAATCGTAGAGGAACGGCGTGCCATCGTCCAGGCGAGGGAATACCGTCATGCCCTTATCCGCCACAGCGTCAGCGCCAAGAGCGGCGACCTCATCCTCCACGCTCAAAGCGTCCGGGCTTTTGCTGCCGATGAACTCCCGATACACCTCGGGATTGGCCGGAGACGTCCCCAAAATTGGCTCCGTAAATGTCAGCTTGACCTTGATCTCCTTCATGTTGTCCTCCTATTACTTCCCTTAATTTAGTCTGTCAAATGCCGATTTTCCCAGGCATCCAGGGTTTCCACGCACTTCTCGTAGCCGACGACGGCCCCGGATAACGCCCGGTACAGCGTCTCGCACTCCTCGCCACAGCAGGGGCAGCGGGGATTTTCTTCCGGCTCCGGCGGCTCCAATGGCCGCTCGGGGATACGATCATCCATCCAAGTCCTCATCCTGCCCTCCATCCTCCCCTGGCGGCCAAAGCGACCACTGGGGGCATCCATCACATGATACAGGGGCCTGCAACTATTCATAGGCCACCCCAATAAAATCCAGCACTCTGGCGTAGCCCAACCCCTTTTCAGTGGGCTTCCATAGGCCATCCGCCGGGTCAAAAGCGCCTCCTCTGATGCAGAAATCGTAGTGCCGGGGATGTGTGCGCTTCATCCGCTGGAAGCGATTCTCGCCCTTATCCAGGTGCGCTCCGAAGCCGCAGAACATACAGCCCGTGCGCTGGCAGCCGGTACAGTGTAGTTTGCAGTCGATCAGCGTCGCGCCGTAGTCGTTCTCGCCGTCGCTGGCTACAATGTCACCGTATACGCTGGCGATAGGTAGTTCTTGGTCTACGATGAATCGCAGCACGTCTTGCTCCGACCAGAAACTCATGGGCTTAGATAAGGGACGCCTTCCTTCAAAGGCGTTGCAGCCGGTTTCGCGCCATTTTTGCATCCGCAGAAGACTTTCCTCCGCCATTGTTGCCGTCGTGGGCTTGACATCCGCTCGGTGCTCATAGCTCTTCGCTGGGGACTTTTTCATAATTCCACAACACTTGTCTGATATGAGGAATGGAGCCGAAAGCAAATACTCCCACTTTTCGCAGTTGTATATGCTCTTTTCCCCATCGGTGCGTAAGACTTCCCCACGCAATAGCTTCATACTTCGGCTATTTGGTGAACGCCGCGCGGTTTCTATCCGGTGCGCTACGTCTTTACCGATGATGCTGTACCCGTACTTCGCCACGACCTGCCGGATATTCATCTTGGGCCGCAGACGGGCGAGATTGACCTCGATATGCGGGAACTCCTGCCTCAGCCAGACGGCGTAATCGTCCACGAAGTGCTGAATTTCCGGGTACTCCAGGCCCGTGTTGACAAACACCAGATTCAACGGCCAGGGCGGCGTCCTGTAGCTGGCGAGATACCGGGCCACGAGATACGCCAAAACCGTGGAATCCTTGCCGCCGGAGAAACTAACGTAGCACTTCCCGCCCCAGGCGGTGTACCATTGGTCGATTTTCTCCCAGGAGATCAGCACCTTGTCCTCCAGCGGCAGCGCCAGCAGCGCCTTCGCCCGCTCGGGAGAGATAGGATCGTTGTGCCAAGCGCTCATAGACACCCCCACTGTTCCGCCATGGCCCTGGCGATGCCGGGGAAGGTTTTTGCGCGGTTTTTGGCTCTATCCGTGGTAAACATACCTTTATGCTGTTCCCCATGCTTATGGCTGTAACTGCCACTCGGGCACCATGTTGCTGTCGGCTCAACGATGTTTGTCGGCTCCAACGGCTGGACACCACGCTCCCACAGAAGGGTTTTTTTGCTAAACGGGTGCCCGTATTGATAGGGCTGTATGGCTTGGGTTGGCTCTGGATACTCAAAGACTTTACTCGGCGTCGGATTCTCAATCACAACTTTTTCACAATCCGCTGCCCAAATAGCTAAAAACAGCGCTTTGCCGCACAAGCCCTCATAATACCGCTTGATATTGAGCTTGCCGCCCCTATACAAGTGCCGCGCTCCGGCGTTGCTGGTTTTGGTGCAGGGCGGGAAAGCGATGATCAGATCCCACCGCCCCACATCATGGGTCTGTCCGTCCATAGTGGTCACTTGCCCACCCTCGATGGCATTAAGCACATCACCTAAGATGTGCCACTCAGGATGCCCGCCGGACGGCTCCTGTATATCACACGAGTAGGCTTCATACCCCAGCGCTCGAAACGCCTTGCAGACTTCCTGCGATTCCTCGCAAGCCGCTAGAACTTTCATCGCCCCTCGATCCTGTCGATGAGCCGGAACACCCAACTCGTGGCCGTCCCGGCCCCGATGATGACCAGCGCCAGCGTGTATCCATCCATTATGCTTGTCCTCCCATCAGCCGGATCGCCTCCGCCTCCGTGAAATGGAGAACTTGGCTGATCCGAAAAAGTTCCCAGGCGCTCCAACCCTTTTTGAAGCGGTTGCTGGTCTGCGTCTCCGACAGGCCGATGGCCTCGCCCAGCTCTTTGTTGTGGGCTACCTCCTGGCGGGCCATCGCCTCCCGGATCGTCCGGTTTACCATCTTCCGGTAAGTCTCCGGGTTGCGGGAAAACCGATCTAGCTTTGTCCTCGGCATTCCATCAGCTCCTTATTCCGCTCTCATAAGTTCTCCTCGGTTATCGCCATAATTGCGCCAACAACCGCCGCTATCAAAAGGAAAAGCACGACGCAAAATAATACGCCGTCCGTCGTCCCAACGATCAACGCAGTAACAAACATCAAAACAATGCAGACCGCAAGGGCTGCCGCAATTATTGCACAACAAACCAAAAACCATTTGATGAACCGCTTCATGCGCCCTCCTTCCCCGATAGCAGCTCCTCCACCGATACGCCATACAGCTTTGCCAGCTTCTTGTGGTACTTCCGGGAAATTGCGTTTTTGCCAAGCTCCCAATTTGATACCGCTGTTTCGGTAACGTGCAGCCGCTTCGCAACATCAGCTTGTTGCAGTCCGGCCGCAAGCCTAAGTTCCTTCAACGTCAAACGTTTATCCCTCCATTTCTTAACCAAGTTTCGTTGACTTTTCTCCACTCCGTAACTTAGAATGGGAATTGCATAGCCCCCAGGAAAGGGGGTGAGAGAACGACAAAAATCCACACTTTTGACCCTGCGGAAGTCAGCGAACTTTTGAAACAGGGTTACAAGCTGGAAAGCATTGCTTACTTCGTGAGCGAAAGTGGAAATAGCTACATTCTCGTAAAGAGATAATCCAAACAACACTTCCCTCCCGCACCATTTCAGGGGGCTATGCAATATCAAGAACTTTATCTTGACAAACTCGAAACGCACCGCTATTATGTAAGTGTCAGCCAACAAAATATCGGCTATAGGCCCGCAGAACGGAGAAATCCAGGGGGGCTTGGTTTTTTGTTGCCTTGATTAAGTTCTGTAAGGCTATTATAGCCGAAGTTTTTCTGGCTGTCAACTGTATAGCCAGAAAATTTCTGGCGCAATTGCATACAAAAAAGCGCCCATGCTTTTGTGCAAAAGTGCGAAAGGTTTGTTTATGGCTGTTACTGTGTATTATGAACGAGGGCAAGTCGTAAAAATTTTGCCTGAACCGGGCGTATCTTACTATGATGTACGAGAGATCATAAACGAAGCAACTTCAATTGTGTCTGATGGCATTTCCCATGATCTAACGGACAGAAATTCTATTTACTCTATTGCAATTCCAGAGTACACATATAAGCACGAAAATAAGCACGCACAAAATTTGGGCGTCACTGGGTATCTGGAATATGTGTTACGGATGCACGCAGGGTATTTATGGAATATTAACGAATATAATCTTTCCTTAATATGTTTGGGGAAAGCTTGCCAGCTCATGCTTTATTCGACAATCGGTTGGCAAAGAAAAGATTATTATAGAATTGTCAACTACAATATCAATTTAGGGCGCTTCAAAAAAGCACAAGAATGGAAACAATGGATTGAAAAATATACTCCTAGCCCATTAGATTTAGAAAAAGAAGCATTTGAAAATTGTTTAGAATCTGCTTCTTTTTTAGATACTGATTTAGTAGAAGTCGATGGCTTGGGTGGCATGTGTTCTGTTTGCGCCAAATATAGAAACAGGATATATAGTTTATCCGGAAAAACTTGGAAATTCCCTAAATTCCCATCAGATTTTCATTTCGGTTGCAGTTTAAGAATCTCTCCTTTTGTTGATAAAGTTTCGGAGCCAGCTTTTACTTGCAAAAATTATGTCTTGCATAGTTGGCGTCCATTTGTTGATGATAGAACTCCGCTTGAGATCGAAAATTACAAAAAAAGATTAGAGCTTCTGTCGGAATGGGCCGAACCAGAGCCAAATTTAAATCATATTATTTATTATTGGTTTAAGCCAAAGTTTCCAAATGAATTTCCTAAAACGGTTGGCGCTTTTTCGAGAATGAGAAACGCAAATTCTCCCAGATACCAAAAACTAATGCAAATGGTCGAAAGCGCCGGTTACACAATTCCGCAATCGTTAGAAGAAGTCATTGAAATTGACGAAAAGAATAACGCAGGATAATACTATGCCTAGAAAAAATACTGTAAAAGTAAATTACGAAAACCTTAAAAACGCAATTGACCAGCACAAAACATATCGAGGAAACAATACATTATTTTGCTTAGATATGGGGTTTGAGAATCGAACTTCTTGGGTTTCGGACTTAAAAAGAGGAAGAAATCTCCCCTCCCCAGAAGAAGCCGCCCGCATGTGCATCCTCCTAGAAACTACCCCCGAAGAAATCCTGCTGCACGAAGGCGAGACGGATGAAGAAACGGCCAAGTGCCTGGAGGATATCCAGCGGGTGAAAGAGCTGGTGGCGGAGCTGCGGAAAAAAGAGCCGGTCCACATAGGCGCCAGCTTGCCGATCACCAGGGAAGCGTGGGAAGCGGAGGCCGAGAAATGGTCCGACGAGGACCTTCTGAAGGCTATGCGGAAACTCTTGGCGATTCAGGAGGAAAGGCGAGAGAAGAATGGAGATTGAGTTGACCCGTGCGGCAAAAAAATCTCTGGCGGCGCTCTACAAAGAGTACCGCCAGAGGATAAATGCCGGGATGAAAAAGGCACAGGCCATTTCTTTTGAGAATTGTTCCGAGGATATCTTGGAAAGCCGGAACGAGCTGAAGGCCGCCGGCCTGGTGAAGGTCGATATCCTGGGCAATATTCAGCTCACGGACAAAGCCATCATTTTCATGGAGGGGAAAGCCTGGGACACCATTAAGGAATGGCTTTCATTCGGCGCTCAGTTTATACCCTAATTTGTCCTCGACAAAGCGGATAAACTCCTCGCCAGAAAACAGCTTGCCGGAATGCACATTCTGGACACTGAAAGAGACGTCGCAGCCGTCCGTGTGAAAGGCCAGTTCCTCGCAGCGGAGCGGGAGCCCGTTCACAATCGCATAGGTCTTATCGCCGTCGGACGCGATGAGGATTTTAGGGTTGGATAATACCATCTTTTTGTAACTCCTTCCATAGTCTGATTTGCTCTTCCTGCGGTAGTTTCGTTACCGCCAGGATAAATTCCTGTCGCAATGATGGCGCAAGCGCCGAAGATCCCGCACAAAGCAATTCCTTCAATTCTCCGCCTTCTTCCTTAGTTTATACAATTTGCAATCGCAAGTCAACAACAAGATTCCAATATGTAATACTATATCGATTGGGGAGCCAATCGCAATTGTGTTCTGTTGGCCCCTCCGCCGCCTGCAACCGGCAGAGGGGCCTTATAGCAGATAGCCACAAAACATCAAGCCTACCTGCTATGGCTGAATCATAGCAGGGTGGTGGTTGGCAGAGCAAGCCGAGGCAAAGGCAGAATCCGTCCGATTCGTGAGAATCTGGTAAAATTAGGCTTGGTAACATCTGCCAGAAACCGGGCAAACGAAAGGAGCGCACCCAATGGAAACTATCCAGGATCTTTGTTGGAAGGAACGAGAAGCACAAAGAAAAACAGCGCAAACCATAGCGGACGAATCCGGCATCTCTATCTCGACTGTCAACAACTACTTTTCCAGCGCATCCAAGCAGCCGTCCGTCTACACTGTAGGGCCCATTTGCAAGAGCCTGGGAGTGTCCCTGGACCGGTATTTTGAGATCGTGCCGAAAGGCGAGGATTTGACGGAGCGGGAGGAAGCCTTGCTTACCCAGCAAGTGAGCCACGAACAGGATATGAACAAGCTGCTGAGTGAAACCATCAAGCACAAGAACCGAGTGATTTTTGCTCTACTGTTTATTTTTGCCCTGGCGCTGGTGTATGGCATTACCCTGGACCTGTTAAACCCCAGCATGGGCCTTTTCAGGGGATAAAAAGAGGAGCTGCCTCCGATACCGAAATACCGGAGGCAGCGATCAGGAAGCGGATGCTGATGCAAAGCAATCCGCCCCTCCATTATAGCAAAGCAGGAGGAAAACGCAAGTGAAAATTCCAGAGCCAATAAAGTTACCATCAGGGAAATACCGCATCCAGATCATGGTTGACAGGAAACGAGTTGGGAACACTTTTGATACGGCGGAAGAAGCCCGATTCTGGGCCTCCGGCATCAAAACAAAAATGGTGGAGGCGCAAAAGCCTGTAAGAAGACTTACAGTTGGGGAAGCTGCCGACCGATACATCGAAACCAGAAGCGAGGTGCTTTCCCCGTCCACCATTGCCGGGTATAAACGAATCCGGAAAAATCTGATGAAGGATATTGAGAATATCGTTTTAGCCGATCTCACACAAGAGCGAGTGCAACGCTGGGTAAACAGGCTATCGAGGGAAGGAAAAACGCCAAAGACAATCGCAAACGCACACGGATTTTTGAGCCCAATCCTTGCGGAATATAAGCCGGAAATGGCCTTACGCACAACCATGCCACAAAAGGTAAAAACGGAGATCGAGATACCGTCTGAGGCCGACGCTGTAGCCATTGCCAACGCATGCAAAGGTACAAAATACGAGCTGCCAATTATGATTGCCATTTGGCTTGGCCTCCGGGCATCCGAGATTATTGGCCTGCGCTGGGATGATATCGATGGTGAGTATCTGCAAATCCGGAGGGCCATTGTGGCCGGGGAAAACGGGCCTGTTGAAAAGGGAGTAAAAACGTATAGCGGCACCAGAAGGATACACCTTCCGCTTTACCTTTTGGATTTGATCCAGAAACAACCCAAGACAAGCGAACACATTGTGAACCTTTCTGGGCATGCGCTATACAGTGGCTTTGTTCGCATCTGCGAGAAGGCAAAAGTAAAGCACTACCGATTCCACGATCTGCGGCACTTTAACGCATCCGTCATGCTGGCGGAAGGTATCCCGGATAAGTACGGCATAAAGCGGATGGGCCACGCTACCAATAACATGCTGAAAACCACATACCAACACACTCTCGCCGAAAAAGAAAAGGCGTTTGATAAAATTATTGACGGGCATTTTGAGGAGTTGTTCACTCCGAAAGAATAGCCCATTTTCGTGTGCAACTTCGTGTGCAATTTTCCCCTTAAAAACCGATTTTTAATTGCACACGCTAAAATAGACTTGTAAAATTTACAAGACGCAAGAGCCGCCAAACCCGCATAAAATCAAGGAAAACCGGGGAACCTTTGAGATTCCTCGGTTTTCCTTTTGGTGGAGGCGAGGGGAGTTGAACCCCTGCTTAAAACCTTTACAAACCGCATAAATTCAACGGAAGAATCAAGTCGTGTGCAATTTCGTGTGCAATTTTGCTGAGTTAAAGAGCTTGAATCTTCCGCATTACGCTGTTGTAAACCCGCTCGTTTACAATGCGTAACGTATCCATCAGCTCATCCACAACCGCCCACGCCTTTGCCGGGTTTTTCCCGGCGACGGCCCGAAGAAAATCAGTATCGCCGTACTCCCCCACGTCGGCGCTTACCGCAACGGTAGGCGCCGCCGCAGAGGAGTACATCACCGGAGCTACTGTGCTTTCGGGCTTTCTCTTGTGCTGGTTTTGGATGATGTAGAGAGCCGCCAGTTTCTCATAGTTGTTCCAGCTGGATTCTTCCGTTTCTAGGCGGCTGATCCATAGCCGGAGCTCGTTCTCGTCGATCATGGGGTTACACCCCCTTAGCCCTCCATCAGGGACATTGCCCGCCGAAGGGCCTCTTTTACCCGCTCGTCGTCGGTTTCCCGCAGCATATCATTGAGCTGCTCCCGCAAATGCTCTGCCCCGCCAGTGCGGCTATACCTACCGCGGGAATCCCGATGGCGGCCCCGCCAGGAATCGCCGTGGCCGTAGGTGCCCCGAATATCGGCTTCCCAGTCGCCGGTGCCGGAATAGCCCTCGCTTTCCATCATCTCGATCTTGTCGATATTCTTGATGGTGGCCGTCAGCTTGTGCGCAATTTCAAGATCGCCCGCGCCAAGCTCGCCCTTACGTGCCAGCTCGTCGAGTTCGTCGCACAGCATA
>ERZ1034842.517-NODE-517-length-14854-cov-6.877424_pt1 | contig 14854 bp, 16 predicted proteins | sample MGYA00520634_ERZ1034842 | MGnify/ENA primary metagenome ERZ1034842 (study PRJEB33766, sample SAMN09781734) | gut metagenome | biome: gut microbiome | host: Homo sapiens | place: Madagascar | study: EMG produced TPA metagenomics assembly of the PRJNA485056 data set... | reverse complement strand
GGTATGGGGCGTTCATCGCTGATTATGGTGGCGCAGGGCTGGTCCCTGCGCCGTACCCGGCCGGTAAGGAGAGTTTTATGAGTCGTTTTCGTCACGCCCTTCAGGACAGGGACCAGCATATCCGCAGCCTGCGCATTATCAGTGCCGTGCTGGCAGGATTTCTGTTGCTGGCCTGTATTGGCTGGATGACTGCTCCCAGCCGTCTGACCATTCATAACCCGCCTGATTTGCGTTCCGGCAGTACCCGTCCGTGGTGGGAAGTGCCCCCGTCGACGGTTTACTCCTTCGCCTTTTATATCTTCCAGCAGTTAAATGCCTGGCCGAAGAACGGTGAGGTGGATTACCCGGCGAAAATTCATGCCCTGTCGGCCTATCTGACGCCGTCATGCCGTGAACTGATGGAGAACGATGCCCGCCGCCGTAAGGATGCAGGGGAACTGCTTGACCGCGTACGTGTGGTGTATGAAATCCCTGAGCACGGGTACGGTGGTCGCTACAACAAAAATCCGGTGACCGTACAGGGCCGGGATAACTGGCTGGTACGTCTGGACCTGGTGGCGGATGAGTATTTTCATACCGAGCCGGTCAAGCGTGCGCTGGTGCGTTATCCCCTGAAAGTGGTGCGTTGGGAGGGGGACCCGGAACAGAATCCCTTCGGGCTGGCGCTTGACTGCTACAGCGGTACACCACAACGGCTGGAAGCCGCGCCGGTGGCTTCAGGCCCGGGAGGTGCGCAGTGATGGTAGCTACCGTTCGTCATCTTCTCCGGAATGGCCTGATGGCACTTCCGTTACTGATATCCCCGTTTGTGCTGCATGCTGACGAACTGATGAAGTGGGAGCGTATTCCGTTATCTGTACCCCTGAAGGTGGGGCAGGAGCGGGTGATTTTTGCGGACAAAAATGTGCGGGTGGGGTTCCCGCCGGCACTGAACGGTAAGCTGCGGGTACAGAGTACCGGTGGTGCCGTGTACCTGAAGGCGGACAGTGCCTTTCCACAGACACGGCTGCAGTTGCAGGATGTGGAGACCGGGGAAATGATTCTGCTCGATGTCACAGCCGGTGAACAGGGGCCTTCTGAGCCGGTACGTATTGTATATGACGGTGAGGTCAGCACGGTCAGTCAGGCGACTGACCTGATGAAACCGGTGTCCTCATTCGGCAAAACCTCCGCCGGTCAGTCGCGGGCACCGGGACAGGATGATGGTACGCAGGCCCGTCGCCAGCCGGTCCGTTACAGCGCGCCCCTGCCGGTGTTACTGACCCGTTACGCTGCCCAGTCCCTGTATGCTCCGGTCAGGACTCTGGAGGCGGTGCCGGGTGTTCACCCGGTCAGTCATCACCTGCCCGGACGCATCACCACCCTGTATCCGTCAGCCCCCCTGACCGTCACGCCACTGGCGGCATGGGGAGCCGGCGGACGCACGGTGGTGGCACTGAAGCTCACCAGTACGGTCAGCCGTAAGGTGGTGCTGGACCCCAGGGCACTGCAGGGAAACTTTGTGACCGCCACGTTCCAGCACCGCTGGCTGGGACCTGCAGGCACACCGGAGGACACCACAACACTGTATCTGGTGACAGAGGGCCGGCCGGACAGGGCGTTTATCGCAGAACCTGCCCGGCGTAACGCTACTGCAGTGCATAAGACCGGAGGCAGCGTTCGCAGGGAGGTGAGTCGTGCAGATTAAATCCAACACGCTGGTCAAATTTGTGGTGCCCGTTGTTGTGGTGGTCGGGGTATTCATCGGGCTTAAAGGCTGTGGTGATCCCGCGTCGTCATCAGGCCCGTCAGCACAGCAGACACAGGTTCCGGGGACGCTGTCTCAGGAGGAGCTGAAGGCGCTGGGTGTTGAGGGTGACACGCCGGAAGACACCCTGCGCACGCTTATCGGGCGTCTCAATCAGGTACGTGAACGTCAGCAGACGCTGGACGAACAGAACAGCAAACTGCTGAAGGAGAATGAACAACTGCGCAAACGCGGAACGGATGTGTCCGGTCAGCTGAACGATGCCGTGGCAGGACTGCAGAAAAGTTATGAGGAGAAACAGCGCCAGTTACAGAACGAGCAGAACGCCCTGATGGCAAAGGTGCAGTCCCTGACGGAGCAGCTGGCGCAACAGGGGGGCACCAGTAAGGCAAATACTGACAGCGATATTCCCCTCGGGCTGGGGCTTGACGGACTGAGTGGTTCTCCGGGAAGCACGGTGTCACAGGGGGCCGATGGCCTGATGTGGGTGACGCCGGCTGACCAGTCACAGCCTGACCCACGGGATGTGGCAGGGGGCAAAAGTGGTCCCCGTTTCCCCACTTCCTTTCTGGATGATAACCCGCTGACCCGTCAGAAGGCGGCGTATGAACAGCAGGTGAAGGGATACAGTAACGAGAAACAACAGGCCACCACACAGGCCGTCTACACCCTGCCGGAGAATGCCACCCTGGTCGGGAGCCGGGCAATGACGGCCCTGCTGGGGCGGGTGCCGGTCAACGGCACGGTGACAGACCCTTATCCGTTCAAGGTGCTTATCGGTAAGGACAACCTGACCGCCAACGGCATTGAACTGCCGGATGTGGAAGGGGCCGTGGTGTCCGGTACCGCCAGTGGTGACTGGACGCTTTCCTGTGTGCGGGGCCAGGTGAACAGTATCACCTTTGTGTTTGCTGACGGGCGGGTTCGCACGCTGCCGGCACCGGATGTGAACGGCACCACCAACAGCAATCAGCAGACGAAGAACGGGAATAACACCGGCGGCATTGGCTGGATTTCGGATGAGGATGGCATTCCGTGTATCAGTGGCACCCGTAAGTCCAATGCTGCCACATACCTGCCCACCATTTTCGGTCTGTCTGCCGCGGGGGCGGCCGGTGAGGCCCTGAGCCAGGGGCAGTACACCACGCAGAATAACGTCAACGGCCTTTCTTCTGCGCTGACCGGCAGTGCCGGGGAGGCGGCACTGGGTAAGGCGATTTCCGGCGGAATGAATGAGACAGCAGAGTGGGTGAAGCAGCGTTACGGGCAGACGTTTGATGCCATTTATGTGCCACCGGGAAAAAGGCTGGCCGTTCACATCACCCGCCAGCTGGCGATTGATTACGAAGACCTGGGCCGTAAGGTGCGTTATGACTTCACCCTGCCGGGAGAGGCGGACACACAGGGTGGTCTGGACTGAAGGAGAATGAGATGAAACCAGATTGTTCACGCCTGCGTGTTTCAGGCAGAACGCTGTTACCGTTACTGGTACTGACAGGGGCTGTGCTGGCCAGCGGTTGTTCCACGTCAAAAGAGGAACTGCTGCCCGCCGGGGAGCAGACGATGCTGGAAATCTGGCAGGGGCAGGCGGGCGGCGGAAGTGCCCGTTCTGCTGCGACAGCCCGTGACACACTGCGGCGTCCGCTGACAGAAACGGAACAGCAGGACGCTGCGCAGACGGACCGCAGTTACAGCCGGACACAGGAGAGTGAAATCAGCCAGCAGTTTCCACGACTGCCCAACCCGGACATGGTGATGTATGTCTTTCCGCACCTTGCAGAGGGGAACTCACCGGTACCGGGCTACAGCACGGTGTTTTCATTTTACAGCCAGACGCAGTATGCGATGCCCGGTGAACGCACGGCAGCGTTCTGACGGGGCGGATGAGCTGAGTGATGGTGCCGGCATGATGCCGGCGGTTTATCAACGCATTTTCGGGAGGAACGCTGAAAGGCTGTTGTATCAGGCAGACGGGATGCGTTCATGTCAGTCAGATGGTTTTTCCTTTGTTTAAAAAGAAAGTAAAGACGGAGGTGCCTGCACAGGCAGTGGCATCAGCAGCGTGTGCGCATGAAACCGGTGCCGGTGCCGGTGACGCCGGTATTCCCCGTAACCTGACCCGCCCCGGGCGAATGACCCGCCAGGAGGAGGCGAAAATTTACCATGCGGGCCCGTCCATTATTGATTTTCTGCCCTGGGTGGAATACCTGGATGAAGAGCAGTGCCTGCTGCTGGATGACGGGGTGTCGGTCGGGGCTGTGTATGAGGTGACACCGGCAGCCACGGAAGGGCGCACGGCAGAGCGTCTTGAGCAAATCCGTGACACGGTGGAGGATGCCCTGCAGGACAGCTTTGATGAATACGACACTCACCCCTGGGTGGTGCAGTTCTTCTGTCAGGATGAAAATGATGTGGATGCATATCTTGGCCATCTGAGGGGGTATGTGAAGCCCCATGCGCAGCGCACCGCTTTTACAGAGGCCTGGCTGGGCGAGATGGAACGGCATCTGCGGGGAATTGCCCGTCCGGAAGGGCTTTTCACGGACACACTGGTGACCGGGCAGCCCTGGCGTGGTCAGCAGCGACGGACCCGGATGGTGGTGTACCGCCGTATCGGGAAAAACAGCCATGACCCGATGCCGCCGGTGGCGATGCTGAACCAGGTGTGTGAACGCGTGGTGGGGGCGCTGGGCGGGGCTGGGGTGCGCTGTACCCGTATGAACGGTCTGCAGGTACATGGCTGGCTGCTCAGGCTGTTCAATCCCCGGCCGGCGTGGGTGGACAGGGACACTCTGTACCGTCTGGCCACTCGCGCGGCACCGCAGGAGACCCCGGAGGGCATGATGCCTGTGATGACCGACTTTGCGGAAAGTCTCTGGTTCACGCCGCCGGTGTCGGATCCGGAAAACGGCGTGTGGTGGCTGGACGGGCTTCCGCATGCCGCCGTGGTGGTGGAGAAACTGCGTACACCCCCGGAGGCAGGGACGCTGACCGGTGAGAAGGCCCGGGGCGAAAAGACGGTGAATGCCCTGATGGATACGTTCCCTGAAGGCACCATGCTGTGCATGACCATTGTGGTACAGCCGCAGGACACACTCGAGGAGCGTTTCACCCGGCTGTCAAAAAATGCAGTCGGGGAGAACACAGAGTCCATCCGTGCCCGTCAGGATGTGGCCACCGTGAAGGAATATCTGGGGAACCGCCATAAACTTTACCGGGCGGGGATCAGTTTTCTGTTACGGGCAGAGGATATGGACAGCCTGAAGCGTAAGCGGGTGGCCCTGACCACGGCACTACTGGGCGCCGGTCTGCAGCCGGTCCGTCCGGAGTTTGATGTGGGGCCACTGAACAGCTGGCTGCGTGCGTTGCCCATGTGTTTTGATCCGGATACGGACAGGAAGCAGTGGTACACGCGTCTGATGTGGGTGCAGCATCTGGCGGGGCTCCTGCCGGTGACCGGGCGGGAGACGGGCACCGGTCATCCCGGGTTCAGTTTCTTTAACCGGGGTGGGGATGTGCTGACATTTGATCCACTGCATAAACTGGATCGCACCCAGAATGCACACCTGTTGCTGTTTGGCCCGACTGGCGCAGGGAAATCGGCTACGCTGTGTGCCGTACTTTCCCAGATGATGGCAGTGCACCGTCCCCGGTTATTTATTGCCGAAGCCGGAAACTCATTCGGGCTGCTGGCTGATTATTTTGAGAGTCTCGGGCTTTCGGTGAACAAAATCAGCGTGAAACCGGGCTCCGGTGTCAGCCTGCCCCCGTTTGCGGATGCGTATAAACTGGTTGAGGAAGGACAGACTCTGCAGGATGTGGATGAACAGGCGTTGCCGGAGATTGATGAGGGTGATGAAGAGGAGGATCAGCGCGATATTCTGGGAGAAATGGAAATTTCTGCCCGCATGATGATCACCGGTGGTGATCCGAAGGAAGAAGCGGCGCTCAAACGGGCCGACAGGGCGATGATCCGTGAAGCCCTGCTGATAGCCACGCACACCACGTACCGTGAGGGACGTCAGATGTTGCCTGCCGACCTGCAGACGGCCCTGTGGGAGATTTCCCGGGACAGCCAGCGTAATGAAGTGCGCCGGGTGAAAGCGGCAGAGATGGCGGAAGCGCTGGGGATGTTCACCCAGCCGGGTAGTTTCGAGGCAGATCTCTTCAACCGGGAAGGGGTGCTGTGGCCGGAAGCGGATGTGACGCTGATTGACCTGGGGCATCTGGCCCGTGAAGGGTATGAAGCCCAGATGGCACTGACCATGGTGTCGATGACTAACATGATTAACAACATTGCGGAGCGCGATCAGTATCTGGGACGGGATATCCTGTTTGTTGTGGATGAGGCGCATATTGTAACGGCGAATCCGTTACTGGCACCATACAAGACCAAGGTGGTGAAAATGTGGCGCAAGCTGGGTGCCTGGTTGTGGCTGGCCACGCAGAACCTGAAAGACTATCCGGATGTCGCCGAGAAGATGCTGAATATGGCAGAGTGGTGGGTGTGCCTGACCATGCCGCCGGAGGAGGTGAACAGCATTGCTCGTTTTAAGGCACTGACAGAGGAACAGAAAGCGGTGCTGCTGTCAGCCGGCAAACTGTCGGGGTGTTACACGGAAGGGGTGGTACTGGCGAAGAAGGTGGAGGCGCTGTTCCGCGTGGTGCCCCCGAGTATTTACCTGGCACTGGGGATGACGGAGAAGGAGGAGAAGGCCGAGCGCCGGGCGTTAATGAAAATACATCAGTGCAGCGAGCTGGAAGCCGCATTTCATGTGGCCCGGAAGCTGGACAGGCTGCGTGGGCTGACTGACGGGGAGTAAGACGATGCTGTGCCTGAAATATCCGGAGCCGGAAGAGGTGTCACAGGGGCATCCTGCCGGAAGTGTGTTTGTGCTGCCGCCACAGGGGCAGCCCGGTGCCAGCCGTGCCACCCGGGATAATCTTGAGCGTCTGCGCGGGCATCTGCAGAAGCAGCTGGGGCCGGTGACGCGTATCTGTTGCCAGCCTCAGCGTGTGGGGGTGAACAGCAGCGTGGCGGTGGCACTGGAAGGGCGGTCGGGTCAGCAGGTGAATCTCCTGCTGACGGTGAGTGGCCATGAGGGCTGGCCGTCGGAGGAGGAGTATGCACATCCCCGCTGGTATATCCCGGTGACCGATGCTGCTGATTTGTGTTATCTGCTGCTGTGGCTGGCAGAGTTAAAGTGAGGGGATATGTGCACTGACTTTAATGCTGCTCCGGTGCCCGCACTGACCGGGGTGACAGTGATATATGGCGTATTTCAGATTAAGTAAAGAGGGATGAAGTATGAACTCTGGTTATGATTTACCGGGAGGGCTGGGGCCGGTAAGGGAACGGATAATTGATGACCCATGGTTTTTTCTGTCTGTCGCACTGATTCTGTTGGTTGTGGTATATGTCGTGTCACTGGGGCTGACAGAAGTCATTTTCAGTGTCAGAAAGGGTAAAGGGAAGAGAAATATGCTCAGGAAGGCGTACCGCTCCCGGGGCTCTGCTGAGACGCGGGGGATGAAAAAGTCTGAGAAATGAATCAGGTTATTACAAAAGGTGATATGTTTTTATTAGTATTACAGAACAGATATGTTATTTACAGCCTGATACATTTTCCGTTTGCCGCACTCCGGTGCGGTTTTTTCTTCCTGAATGTCTGTTTTTAACAGGGGCGCAGTGGCGGATGTGTATTCTGTGCTGCCCTGCGAGTACCCGCAGAGTCATATCTGTTCATGAGCGATTCACATTGCTGCAGTTGAAATAACCCTGTACTTTTTGCAACAATATAAGGTGTTGGTAGTGTTTATTTTCCATAATGACAAATCCGGAGTGATATTGCCTGCAGGTGGCGGGCATTTTTTTTAGTATATCTTCGCATGAGCCATTGCCATACCGCTGACTTTTTTTCGCGCTTACGTCACAGGTGATGGCTCAGCCGAAGATATACTGGTTGCAGAGATGAAGTATGGCTGTTCGTTATAAAATTACGGCAATAATAATGAAGCCCGGTAATCCACCGGTGCTCTGGACCCGTTACTCCGGAAACAAAATGACCCGGGCTGAGTGTGAGAATATGTTTTCCATTCCAAAAGAGCCTGGTCGTTCTTTTGGCGATAAGGTAAAAGTACAGGATTTTCTGTGTGTGGCGGTTGAAGGTGAAAAAGTCTGAAAATGCCATGTTGCAATAAAAATGAATGTTATATGATGATAACATCCGGGTTGCCAGGTGAACTGGCTCATGATGATATGATGAGGCATGAACGCTAAACCTCCTTACATTGAGACGTAATTTTTCCGGGCCTGGTTGCCCGGTTTTTTTTATTACGGAATACACAAAAATCCGAAATGCGATATATGAACGGAACTTACGGGCAGTAATATTCTGTGAGTTTTCCCGGTGGCATACCTGTGCCATGAGCGCCTTGTTCTGATGCCTTGTGGGCTGACAGGCAATAACAATATAGTGTGAAAAATGCCTGATTTCAGTGTGCCGTGGTTCCTCCGGATAACACACCGTTGAATTATTTTCTGAAAAACTTTCTGAGCAGAGCGCCAGCGATTAATAAGCCACTGCATATCAGTATGAGCAGGATTGAGACGCCAAAAGCGGGAGGTGGGCATTCCCATTCGTTCCGGCATTCCCCGTTCAGATAAACAATGTAGTGCTGGTTGCGATATAACCCGCAATCAGTATTATCAGCACCAGTATGGTGTTAAATATTTTATACATCGGCATACTCCGTGATTGTCCTGTGTCCTCTCTCCGGGATTCTGACAGCGCTTTGAGCTGATTGTTCATGAATTTTCCCTGACGCTCTTCCCGTTAATTTTCAGTTTCCGGTTTTGAATTAATTGATGACCCTGCTTCCGGTTCCGCGCACGCTGTCAGGTATGTATTGCCTGACGGAGTCATTCCATGTACCGGAAGCTGTTGTATTCCTTTCTTGCCCTGCCGGTGATATCAGTTGCCGGCACTACCGTTTATACCGACTCGGCACATCTGCCGGTTAATCCGCCCCCTGATGTACAGGTTGTGTTGTTCGACGGGCCACAGCAACTGCAGGATGCTTTTTTTGGCCCGTTGCCGGCTGACCCTGAAGCCGCTGAGGTGGCCGTTCGTGAGCACATGCAGTCTCCTGAATGGCAGTCTGCACAGGCTGACCTTGCAGAACGTTACCGCCAGGTGACCCACGCCTGGTCGCTGGGGCTTAAAAAATATCCGGCGGTGGTGTTCGATGACCGGGAAGTGGTGTACGGCACCACCGATGTGGCACAGGCTGAACGACTCCGGAGTCAGGGAGGTCAGCCATGACGGGTCTGCGAACACGACGTTATGCTGGCGCATTTTTGTTGTGGACAGCGACTGTTTCTGTGGCTGACGCTTCCCTGAATACGGCACAGATAGTGGCCGGTGCCATTTCTCAGAGCTGCATCAGCTGGCGGGTCAGTGGTATCTGTTACTGGCTGCACTGCTCCTGGTCGGGGTGTCGGGTCAGAACGTCCGTGAAGGTCTCACATTTTATTCCTGAAGCCGTGGTGTCCGCCTATACCGCACCGGGCGGTAATCCCTGGCGGGAGATGGCTCTGGTCAGTCAGACATCCGGCGGTGTGGAGAACGCCATCAGCAGCGGGATTGCCGGGCTGTCTGCCGGCGGGGGAAACCCGGCAGATATGAAATCGCCGGGGCAGCGTAAATCTGCCATCCGTTTCAGATACGCGGATGCGCTGGGACATCCGGCCACGTTGCTTATCGGGGGCAGCATTCCCGGGTATTCGTGTGAGTCTGCTGCCACACCACTGAGGCCTTATTTTCTCAGCACGCTGGACAGTCTTGCCTGGCGCACCGGCATGCCTGAATCCCTGTATCCCGAAGCCATGATACCCGGCAGACGGGAGCTGGGGAGTCAGCGTAATGCAGACATGTGGGGAAATATCTACCCCCGTTCCGGTTTTGTCAGCCAGACCGATGATGACAAAGCGGCAGCCCTGGTGGCCCAGCGGGTGGCAGATATCATCACCCGCACCGGAGAACCTCACGTTTATCAGTCGCTGAAAGGCCGAAAAAAGGATGGCTACTGGCCACCGGATGCGGTGGAAGAAAACACCGGCACCCGTAATCACAAGTGGCAGCGACTGACCCCTTCCGTTTCTTCATCCTGCGCAGTGTTTCCGGATGGCAGTCATGCCGCGCCGGAGGACGGTAATGCCGCGTTTGCCCTGTGGCGTCCCTACAGTTGCTGCAAAAAGCGGGGCCAGAAATTCCTGGGCAGTACGAATTTTTAGAGGAAAGCAAATCATGAAGCATAAACCACAACTGATAAATGTCGTGGCACTGGCCGTCATGCTGGCCTGCAGCACAATGGCCGGCGCGGCGGAGAATGAACGCAGTACGTTCGGTCTCTCCCTGCCACAGGTGAATGACAGTGCCATCGGGTACGGGAAATCCATTGATGGTGCCATTTCGGACAAACTGTTTTACACCCTGGGAGGCGGGTCAGTGATATCGCAGCCAGCGACCCGGAGCAACATGAAGAAGCTCGGGGTGGATATTGGCTGGAGCAGCAACCTGATGTGCGGCAACTTTGACCTGAAAACCACGGTGAGTAATCAGCTGAACGGGGTGACGGACGGTTTTAAAAACCTGATGGGAGATGTGATACAGGGGGCGACGGGGGCGGTGGCCAGTCTGCCGGCGATGGTTATCCAGCGGGCTAATCCGGGGTTGTATGACGCCCTGACTAACGGGGTGTTACAGGCAAATGTGGCGTTCGACAAGGCACAGCTGAACTGCCAGAACATGGCGAAGCGCATGATGGAGTTCTCGGACAGCAGCAAGTGGACACAGGCTGCGGTTATGGAGGAGTACAAGTCACTGGTTAACAGTGGTGAAGCGGATGCTGTCAGCGCCGACAATAAAGCACAGAAAATGACCGGGAAAAAAGGGAGTACCTGGATTGGCGGACAGAGTCGTGGTGGTGCCGGGCAGCCGGCCATTCGTCCCACACATGATCTGGCAGCAGCGGGGTTTAACATGATGAATAACCTGCCGGTCACCAGTACATCCACGATCAGTGCAACCAGTTGTACCGGAAGTGTCTGCAGTAAGTTCAGCAATGCTGAAGAGGCGGCAAAGGCGGTGGTGAAAGTACTGGGCGATCGTTCCATGCGGACCTGTGTGAATGCAACGGAGTGTACCAGCGGGGATGAAGATCAGCAGCCGGGGACCTCTGTTGCCGGAACGGGGTTTGCCCCGATGCTGGAAGAGGCCGTAAAAGTGAATACGGAGCAACTGGTAAAGCTGGTTAATGGTACTGAAAAACCGACAGCCGCAAATCTGGCCAAACTCCGGTCCGGCAGTCTGACGGTAACGGCCGGAGTGATTAAGGCGCTGCAACGGGATCCGGATAATGCTGCACTGACCGGGCGTCTGGCTGGCGAACTGGCCATGGCGGATACGGTGGAGACAGCACTGCTGATGCGCAGGATGATTATGACGGGGATGTCGGAACCAAATGCAACAGAACAGCCTCGTGCTATTGCTGACGGGGAGCGCCGTATTGAGGCGCTGGACCGGGAGATTGCCGCGCTGAAAAACGAGATGGAACTGAAGCGTGAACTGGCCCGCAACAGCGTGCTGACCATTATTGAACGTGAGAATCAGCGTGTTGGCGTTAACCCGCAGACGGAAAGTGCAGACAGCTCTGATACCCGAATTAATCAACTGGAGCAGGGAACAGGTGAAGATGAATAAACGTAACGCCCGTCAGCGTCTGAAAGCTGTGCTGCTCACAGGCGGTATCCTGCTGGTATTTATGGTGGTGGCGCTGTTCATTGCGGATATGGCCATTCGTCATCCGGAAGGAACTGCCGCATTCAGTACGTGGATGCGGGCTCACCGTTCTGGCTGGCTGCTCTGGCGTCTGTGCATTTATATCCTGCTGGGCTGGGGTATCTGGCGTATCGTGCATGCGCCGGGGTTCCGGGCGGAATACCGCCAGCCGTTGATGCGTATCTGTTGCGCCAGTGTGGCGTTTATACTGGTCTGTGAATATGCGCTGCTGAAGGCGCAGGGAGGCTGATGATGACAACAAACAGCTATCTTGAATATTTTCTGACCCTGCTGGGCTGGCTGATTAATAATGGCCTGTGGGATGTGCTGCTGGGAACCGGGCTGTTTGCACTGCCACTGGTATTTAAGGTTATTGGGATCTGGTTGCGGGTCAGGGAAGAAGGGGAGGATGAGGGGAATAAGGGGCTGCTCTCGCTGCCCCGTATTGAACATGTGCTGTACATGGGATTCTTTGTGATTATCAGTTGCTGTGTGCCGCTGGTCAATGTCAGTCTGGGGACTATTGAGTATGACGGCAACCGTGCGAAGCAGTGTGGGACATGGACGCCGAAGGCGCCGGATAAGACCGGGTATGCAGGCGTGATTTCCAGCATGGACGGTAAAACGGCGCAGATCCCGCTGTGGTGGCTGATGGTGCACAAACTTTCAAAAGGGGTGACTCAGGCTGCCGTGGCATCCATTCCCTGTTCGCCTGATATGCGACAGATGCGTTTTGAGGTTCAGCATACCCGAATCAACAATAAGGCGCTGATTGAAGAACTGCAGGATTTCACCAATGACTGCTACTCACTGGCGTTGTACAGCTGGAAGCACCAGGATCAGGGAATGACAACGGATAAAAATACGCTGCGGGATATTGAGTGGATTGGCAGCAGGACATTCCAGTCGCGTTATTACAATGAGCTGCAGTCAAAGATGCCGAGAAGTGCGTTTCCGTGGAATACATCCCGTGACAGTGGACGCCCGAATACTGGTCGTGGTGGTTACCCGACCTGTAATGAGTGGTGGAATGAGGCGGATGTCGGGCTGAAAAGCCGGGTGATGAAACAGGCCGACCCCGGTATGTGGCTGCGTCTGTCAGCGACGATGAAAATGATCGGGAATACAGGCAAGGAGTATGAAGAAGCGGTGATACGCCGTCTGGTCAGTCCAGTGAATATGACAGTGTCACATGGTGGCAGAGCCTATGCTGGTTATGGCGGGAATGCGGATTTGTCGCTGGATAATGCGGTGACCCGCGTGTTCTCAACGGGGGGCGTGGCGCTGGGGAGTCTGGCGGCGTTTCCGGCCCTGGATGCGATGCGACAGGCATTACCTATGGTACAGGGGATCCTGTTGATGGCTATTTACGTGATGTTACCGCTGATTCTGGCGTTTGCGGTGTACGAGATAAAGACGGTGATTACACTGACGTTTGTGATTTTTGCGACTAATTTCCTGACGTTCTGGTGGGAGCTGGCACGATGGCTGGATTCATGGATGTTTACAGCGCTGTACAGTTCGGGAACGCACAGCCGTTTCAATATGGCAGGATTTCAGAATACCTCTGATGACCTGATTATGAATCTGGTGATGGGCAGTATGTTCCTGATTCTGCCGGCGGTCTGGATGGGGGCATTATCCTGGGCCGGGGTACAGATTGGGGGAGGGATAGCTCAAAGTATGGGAGATGGCACCAGACAAGCTCAAAATACCGGAGGCAGTGCAGTGGATATATTGCAAAAGGCTGGAATGCGAGGGATGTCGGGTGGAGGGGCATCAAACCAACAGGTAATGGAACGTCAACAGCCTAAAAGTAACAAATGAGCAACTAGGAAATCAGGGATTACATCCTGATTTCCTGTAATCTTGGTCAGTCTTTATCAATTCTAACGCCATTACCATCATAAACTCCCCACCCCATAGGGCCATGATCGAGATTAGGGCCCTTATATTTAAAATTAATATCACATTTATTAAGGCTATATTCTTCGTCAAAGCAATCATGTGGCGTATTAACTCCACTACCTATGCATTGAAAAATGTATGCAACAGCCCAGATAAACGCCAGACACCCGAGAACTGTCGTGATACTGAAGAGTGCACAAACCACAATTCCGGTTAATCCAATAGCCAGCGGAAGCCGTCCAGTCCAGGCTGGCAGATGCCTTTTTCTGGCCGCATGAATCCAGAAGTTGTCCCACCGACGAAGCGTTCTTACGAGTCGTTTCCACTGAATGGCAAACCGTTGTCCTCTGAGATAAGCGGCTTTGTTAGTCGTTTTCATAAGAAAAACTCCTAATTTTCAGTCCTATGTGATGAATTTAATGTTCAAACTATAAGCCATTTTTGTATAAATATAGGTGAAAAACCATACAGAATCTACCGATAAATGTCTCAAAAGGAGGTGTAAATGTTGAGTAAAAAATTGTTATTGGTTTGTGTTTCATGCCTGGTGTTAACTGCCTGTTCTGTTGATGAAATTGCTTCGGTTAACAAGCAAATTAGTGATGGTGCTTTTGCTTTAACGGGGGCATTGCGTGGAAACTCATCGTCTGCGGATTCAAATGGAATGCCGGTTTTAAGTCAGGCGCAAAAACCGGCGACAAAATCCAGAACGCAGGAATATTCAGTGCCCGTTGATGTTGATACCGCTGCTGCTCGCCTTAAACGTTATTACGAGTTTATATCTTTCGATGAAATTGAAGCTATTCGCAAAAAAAATACCAGTGGGGAATGGGCAGCATCAGCAATACTTGAGCAGAATCCTGTATGGGAGGTTATGCCCGGTAGTTATTATAAAATGGGGCAAAACTGGGATGATTATGATCATCTGACTATTGAAGTGGAAAAGAATGGTACAGGAAGTAAATTATATATTACGTTTAAATCGACATCGGATAAAAGACTTAATAGTGAAAGTCTCAGGAAACTGATGTCGAACATTAAAGATGTTGCTGAAGGGAAAATTCGTTAATTGATGGTGAGATCGTGTTTATGTTAAAGAAAATAGTTCTTGGATTATTAATTGTTGCGCTGGTCGCTTTTTCTTTTGATTTTGGTCGGCGGTGGGAATTGTCTAAAACAGCAGAATATTGTTCTTCAATTGGCAAAAGATTATCTGATGCTGGTCCTGCATATTGCGTCGAAAAGTAATCTGTAAATGGAGATAGTTTGATTTTATGGACTACATTGTTGTTTTAGTAGTGGGCTTTTTTATCGGGCTTGTATATGGCAGCGGTAAAAAATATGTAAAAAATAAAAG
>ERZ1034842.514-NODE-514-length-14880-cov-5.878718_pt1 | contig 14880 bp, 10 predicted proteins | sample MGYA00520634_ERZ1034842 | MGnify/ENA primary metagenome ERZ1034842 (study PRJEB33766, sample SAMN09781734) | gut metagenome | biome: gut microbiome | host: Homo sapiens | place: Madagascar | study: EMG produced TPA metagenomics assembly of the PRJNA485056 data set... | reverse complement strand
GCGAGTTAGATCTATTATCTAAATCCTAGCTTATACAAAAAAAAGATCTGCAACTTTAAAGCTACAGATCTTCTTGTCAAATCTTGTCTTTTACTTAAAGAGTATTCTCTTACTTTGTAAGCTTTTCTTGTACAACCTTAAAGTTATCACCATCTTTTACAAATGACAGTCTGTTAGTAAATCCTTCAGGTAAGTCCTCTTCATGATGAGAAACAAACAAAATGCTGGTGTTACCGTTTTGCATTACATAGCTAATAAATGACTTTACTAAAGCTCTTGCGTAACCATCTAGCCCCTGTAAAGGCTCATCAAGAATTAGCAGAGGAGGATTCTTAACTAAAGCTCTTACAATCAAAAGCAGTCTTTGCTGACCGAATGATAATGACTTAAATGAGTCATGCTCTCGGTCCTGAAGACCTGCTAGACGCAGCCACTTTCTTGCAATTGCTACTTCTTCATCTGAAGGTTGCTTATAAAGACCAATTGAGTCATAGAAGCCTGAAAGAACAACGTGTAGAGCAGGCCCATTTACTCTGTAATCAAGATGTAGAGCACCTGATACTACGCCATAGTATTTTTTAATATCCCAAATAGATTCACCGGTACCACGACGATAGCCAAATACGGTAACGTCATTTGCATATACAAGAGGATTATCACCAGTGATCATGGACAGAAGGGTAGACTTACCGGCACCATTAGGCCCCATTATATGCCACTGTTCGCCTTTCTTTACTTCAAAATCAAGATGATCTAAAACCACGCGCTGATATTCAACTGTAACTTTCTTTAAAGAAACAATGGTGTCGCCCTTTATAGGAGGCAGTGCAAACTTAACTGGTGGCTTTGGCAGAGTTACATCTGGAATTGAAGCATAACCTAAGAGTGACTTTGCATCATCGTCAGCTTCAATTTCTTCACGTGAAGCTAGCTTTGAAATAGCACAGTTCTGAATGATACCCATTGAGGTTAAAGATTCTGGAATTTCAGTAGGTCTGTTAACAATCAATACTGTAGGTGTCTGATATTTAGTGTGGATCTCGTTAATCAGTTTCAATAATTCAGCACGAGTTTCAACATCTAGAGCATCAAAAGGTGTATCAAAAATGATGAGATTAGGCTTTGAAGCAAGAGCATGAGCTAAAAGTACTTTTCTGCCTTCACCACCTGATAGCTGTCTTATTGGTTTTTCCATCAGTTTCTCAAGATTTAATCCCGTGATTAAATCAGGAAGTAACTCAGGATCATCATCTTTTAAGATTAAAGCAGGTGTGATACCAATTTCTTCTTCAGGAGTGGTACAGTCAGAATTTCTCATCTCATAATCAGCTTCGAATAATTCCATCTGCTTTTCAAATGAAACTAATACAGGATGATAGTTAGTAGGTGCCACACCTGACTTTAAAGGTACCTCACCATTTAAGGCTTTTGCAATAGAGGTCTTACCGCTACCATTACCGCCGATTAGCACAATAAGATCATTAGGGGTAATTGTAAGTGATCCTAAATTAACGGTTCTTTCTTCATCTAGAGCAAAAACTGCTTCTGTAAAGGTAATAGTACGCTGTGTCATATAAGCCTTTTAATAACCTTTTATTTCTTAATCTTACTTTATGTGTTTATTGATTTAACAAAATGTGATGAGTGTCATTATAGGTCTGCAATTTTTAAAGTGCAACATAAAAAGTAATACGTTGCATTTTTTGCAATATAAGAATGATTGCTCTTTTTTCTCACTTTGGCCGTTACAATGTGTGAAAAGAGAATTCTAGTGTTATATATCGCATTCTTGAAAGCTCTTTGACAAAGCATGGTGAATCACTTTTATGATAAAAATTAAGCTATGTCGCATTATTTAGAAAAATCGAAGGCATTTATTTATTTTTCGTTTTAAAATCAAAATATAAAACATTGAAAGTTCTTATTTAAGAAAAGTTATTTTTTAAGAAGGAGGTTACTATGACAACCCCTAATAAATTTGCTGTTTTATTAAAACCAACAGATGAGCAACCTGCTTTAGATCGTGCCGCACAGTACTCAAGAGTTGATCCTTCTATTTCAGTTGTAGCTGTTAGAGTAGTAAATAACTACAAAGAAGAGAATGTAGAGCAGATCACTCTAAAAGAAAAAGCTAACTTTGAGATGTTGAAGCGTAAGTATGCAAGTATTAAGAACTTTGATTTCAAAGTAGTATTTGATAAGAATGTAGCTGGAGGATTTAATGCTGAGTGTAAAACAGGCAATTACTCTTTAGCAGTTATTTCCGCTAACAAGAGACATGCTTTGAAAGATCTATTTATCAGCAATGTTGATAGTCAGATCATGCGCAAGTGCACTATTCCTTTACTGGTGGTACGTGATGCTTCATCAACTGCAACTTTAGGTCAGTCGGTAATTTTAGCAATTGATTTTACTGATGCAGCTCAGGTAGGTAAATTAGACGACTACTTATTTGATGCAGCTTCATCCTTTGCAAAGAGCTTTGATGGTACAGTTCATATTGCAAACTGTGTAACTCCAAAAAATCCTGGTTTAATGGGGGGTAACCTAAGCCAGTCTAAGATTGTTTCATCAGGTGGTCTTGAGAGCAGAGTTGGTGTTCACTTCAAGCTAGCTGAAGAGTTTGCTTTAAAGCACAAAGTTCCTCTAGAGAATGTTCATGTAGTTGAAGGTCGAATTGATGAAGAGATCCCAAGACTATGTGAGAAGTTTAATGCACGTATGGTTTGCATGGGCACAACTCCACGTAGCACTTTCTTAGGTTCAATCAATTCATCTGCCGGTGAAATAGTTTTAGAGCAGATCAAAGGTGATATCTTTATTGTTAACTCAGAGAAGTTAGACAAGTAATATAAGACAGATACTTTTATCTATGCACAACGCTACAAGAGTGCGGTTTTAAGCTGTGCTCTTGTGACGTTTGGTTTACTTTTCCAAAAAAGTCATCTACAACATTTCTTTTAATATCCATCACATCTCTGACAATCCATACCACATCACTTTTATAGTCTGAAGCCATACCTCTTTATCATCGAAAGCTAGCTATAAGTATTCTCTATAAGTCAATATTTAAAGATTTTATTACTATCTTATTGAAACATAAATAATTTATCTAAATAATAACAGAGTAGCAAAAGCTACAATTGTTTCAATTAAAACTTTCACAATATAGCGGACTATAAAAATCACCTCAAAGTTCGCTTTCTTACCTGATTATTACACATCTAACCAAACAATTTACATAAATTACATCTACTAACGAAAAGCAATAGTGAATACATAGACAAAAAGGTAAAAGTTGTTATCGAAAATTCAATTAACACACAAATAGTTGAAGATCCTTCTGTATCTAAAGGCATCATTTACACTATAGCCACCGAGCTTCGGTTACCTTTTGAAATTGGAGAGGGTAAGGTTGTATCTTTAGATAATACTATTAAAGAGAAGTTCTCTTTAGTAGTTGATGAGAAGTACCTAAAAGTACTTGAAGACTTCCTTGAAAAAAGAGCTATCTCTTTTGAATTGACTTTATAGAGATTAAGAAAGTGTTTACGAGGGTAGATACAAAAAGAGAAGACAGTTTATTTTCTGTCTTCTCCTCTTAACGTTTAAATCAAATTAAACGTTGAATAAAAATTCGAATAAGTCACCGTCGTGAACGATGTAGTCCTTTCCTTCTGATCTTAACTTACCAGCTTCTTTAGCGCCTGCTTCACCATTGTACTTGATGAAATCGTCATAAGCGATAGTCTGAGCGCGGATGAAACCTCTTTCAAAGTCAGAGTGGATTTTACCTGCTGCCTGTGGAGCAGTAGCACCAACTTTAACAGTCCATGCTCTTACTTCCTTAGGTCCTGCTGTAAAGAATGTCTGTAGACCTAATAACTGATAGCCAGCACGAATTACACGGTTCAAACCAGGTTCTTCAATGCCTAAGCTGTCCATGAACTCTTTTCTGTCAGCTTCATCCATAGATGCTAAATCAGACTCAATTGCAGCAGATACTGGAACTACGATTGATTTTTCCTCATCAGCTAACTTCTTAACAGCATCTAAATAAGGATTGTTGGTAAAGCCATCTTCAGATACGTTAGCAATGTACATAACAGGCTTAATGGTTAAGAAGTTGAAGTTTCTTAAAGCAGCTCTGTCAGCATCAGTAAAGTCAACAGAACGTAACATTTTGCCCTGCTCTAAAGCTGGTTTGCACTTCTCTAAAGCTACAACCTGAGCTAAAGCTTCCTTATCACCACCGGTTCTAGCTCTTTTCTCTAATCTCTGTAATGCCTTATCACAGATATCAAGATCGCTTAGCGCAAGCTCGGTGTTAATAACTTCGATATCTTCAACAGGATCAACCTTACCTGCAACGTGGATAACGTTCTCGTCATCAAAGCAACGAACTACGTGTGCAATCGCATCGGTTTCACGAATGTTCATTAAGAACTGGTTACCTAAACCTTCACCTTTTGAAGCTCCTTTTACTAAACCTGCAATATCCACGAACTCCATTGAAGTTGGAACAATCTTAGCTGGTTTTACGATAGCTGCAATTGCGTCTAAACGTGGATCAGGTACTGGAACGATACCGGTATTAGGTTCGATAGTGCAGAATGGAAAGTTTTCTGCTGCAATTCCTGCTTTAGTTAGTGCATTGAACAAGGTAGATTTACCAACATTAGGCAGACCTACAATACCGCATTTAAAACCCATTTTATTATTCTCCTAGTTAGGCTTGTAACCATTAATCATTGATGTTGCTTTAGAAACCCCATCTGTAAAGAGCTTGTCTATTGCTAAAAGAGCTTCTTCATAAGCATCATCGATAAGCTTCTTGTCATTAGCAGAAGGCTTACCTAAAACCCAGTTGATTACCTCATGTGAAGGTGGTTTACCAATACCGAGACGTAATCGGTAATAGTTTTGTGAATTAGATAAATTAGCAGTGATGCTGCGAAGTCCATTGTGACCTGCCAAACCACCGCCAAATTTGAACTTCATGTGACCTGCCGGAAGATCAAGATCGTCATGACAAACTAAGATTTCCTCAGGTTTAATCTTGTAGAAATTGCACAGGGCAGCTACAGAACGACCAGATTCATTCATAAAGGTAGTAGGGAATACCAGCCTTACTTCGTGATCTAAGATCATGCCTCTACCTAAAATTCCTGAGAACTTGCCTTCAGGACGCATGTCAATTCTGTATTTATCTGCAAGCTTATATAAAAAATCAACACCGATGTTGTGTCTGGTGTGTTCATATTCAGAACCAGGATTACCCAGACCTACAATCAGTTTGATATTGCACTTGTCGTTAGCCATTTATAACCTTAACGTCTTGTTTTTCCTTTGTAGGTAGAGCATCAAAAAGTTCTTTGATGCTCTGATTAAATTTTGTAACTAAAAAGTCAGGCTCAATGTCCTTTAATGGTGCCAGCACAAAAGCTCTTTTCTGCATTCTAGGATGCGGCAGAGTAAGCTTTTTATCATCACTTCTAGTATCTCCGTACGCGATGATATCTATATCAAGAGTTCTAGGACCGTCTTTGAAAAGGCGTACTCTTTTATATTTCTGTTCAAGTGATGACAGAAATTCAAGTAACTCATAAGAGTCGATATCTGTTTCAAGAGATAATGCTAAATTTACAAAATCATCCTGGTCTAAAAAGCCTACGGGTTTGGTTTTATAAAAAGGAGATACTTCTACCTTTTTAATGCCATCTTTTCCTTTAATGTCATCGATGGCATGATTTAAGATATCGATGCTGTCACCTAGATTAGAACCTAATGAGAGTAAAACTTTGGTCATCTTAGTTACCTAAGTTCATGGATGCTCTCCATGCTCTTGCTTTAGCTAACTGCTCTTTACGCTTAGCACTTAAATTGGTCTCATCCTCAAAGCCTTCTGTGGCTGGATTTTTAGCCCCTTTTTGCTTTTTAGATTTCTTTTTATTAGAAAACTTCTGCTGATATTTCTGATCTTTTAAAGCCTTTCTCTTAGCAGCAATTGCTGCTGATTTTACATAGTAAGGTTGCCAGAAATTAACGCATGTAGCTAAATATGGTTCAAACTTTGTGCGCAAGGAGATGAAATCAAAGGCTGCTCTAAAGATGGTTCTGTTTGAAACTTCATCATAGTCTTTTAGTAACTCTATTTGCTGCAGAACTAGTTGCATTCTCCACAATGACTTGATGCTGTCGCTTACAGCCATAGGAATGTCAGTTACTTTATCCTGATTATCAAATACAGAATCTAAAGCTAATCGTACAATGTCATTGTCTTCCATTGGAGACACCATAGATTCGCTGTAGCGTCTTAATCTGAAGACATTGTTCTGGAATACACCCCACAGAATTACTGAATATAAGAAATGAGGCATATTTCTCTTGTTCTCAGCGTATCTTTTATCAGAGCTTGAAAGTGCGTATTCAACAAAGTCGATATAGCTCTTGTTATCTAAAAAGTCTCCAGCATCAGGGAACAACAGTTCAAAGATGTTGTACTTTCTTAAAATCTTGAAGCTGTTATAGCCATGACCTGTAATAAAGAGTTTGTTAACTTCTTCAAACATACGGGCATTTGAAACTTCAAGTAATAAAGCTGACAGTCTCTTAATCGGATCAGATGTTCTCTTTGAGAGCTTAAATCCCAGTTTTGCGCTAAATCTTAAAGCTCTGATCATACGAACAGGATCTTCACTGTATCTAGTGTCAGGATCACCGATGATATCGATGATGCCATTTTGCATATCGTAAAGACCGCCGTTGTAGTCGTAGATCTCTTTTTTTACAGGATCAAGATATAAAGCGTTAATGGTAAAGTCACGTCTTTGAGAATCCTCAACAATGCTTTTACCGTAAACATTGTCTCTTAAAAGCATTCCAGACTCTGCTGACACTCTAGTTGGATTTATTTTACCTTTTTTTGCTGTGGAGTTACTTCTAAAGGTTGTAACTTCAATAATATTCTGTCCACTAAAGACAACGTGAACAATCTTAAATCTTCTGCCTATGATTCTAGAATTTGAAAAGATCCTATGAACCTGCTCAGGGGTTGCATCTGTAGATACATCAAAATCTTTAGGTTTCTTTCCTAATAGAAGATCACGGATACAACCACCTACTAAATAGGCTTTAAACTTATGCTTTTGAAGGGTAGAAACGACCTGAACTGCTGCTTTTGATAGAGATGATAAATCAAGCCCCAGTTCACTTGCTGATACTATGTTTTGAGCAAAGCCTTTTTTCTTGGCGTTTGTTTTGAATTTTTTTAGACTTTCTGTATTAAGTCCTTGCAATGGTGCAGTAATTTTTCTTACTCCAAATTTACTCTTTTAAAACGTGCGCATTATACCATTTTTAAGGCAGGCTTGCAGAAAGGACATTTTTGAAGAAAAATTATAAGTCTGATTCAAGAAGCCTCAAAAAGAGGCTGTTATTTCAATCTTTTTGAAGTTACAGCACAGCTCTTGCCTGCAAATGCAATTCCATAGGCAAAAACACTGGAAACAGTCTTGTTTGTCATCATTGGTTCTGCGTATTTCGTCTTTTCTATCTGAGAAAGCGCATTTTCACTTATAGTAACGAAGTCTGAGTCTATAGTTGCTGATTTTATTTCGATAACACAGGCTTTAGTACCGGTTGAATCTCTGAAAATGATATCAGCATAACCGTTGCCAGATTCAGCATTAGAGCGGAATTCACCTAAACTGTTTTTACAGTTTGAAAAGATTCCGTTTAAAAAGCCGTGATAGAAGTTTTCATGAGGTGCTTTTGTGGCATTGTCTCTTACAGAGACAAATGAACGTAATAAGTTTCTTAATTTTTCCTGAACAAAGTTGTCATCACCCTTTAATAAGGCATTGACAATATTTAAGGCTAGGTTGCCTTTTGTAAGCTCATTATCAAATTTTTCTTTAACATTGTGAGTAAAACATTTTAAAATTTCAAGATTTGGAATTTTTGCTATAACAACTTTATCAGAAGAATTGTCTTTAGACAGCTCTTTTTCATCAGTTTGTTCAAAATCAAGAGTTAAATAACCTGTATGCAACAGCAATGACCAAAAGTCATCTGACTTGTGTTCTGACAGACAGTCATAGTTCATGGATTCATTGAGCCTGAAGCTGATAGTCTTACCGTCAATAAGATCCTGCATCTTTTGAGTGTCGATGTCTGTTAAATATCCTAAATATTCATAGACTGCAGGACTTGAGGTGGAGGTTGACCAGTAGTTATCTGCTTTTATAACTTCATTTCCGTTAATGTTCTTCAGATAGTTGTCATCTACAAACTTTATAACATCCCATGGGCAGAACATCTCTTTGTCATAGAATCTGTAACCGTCATAGTTACTTTTTACAACAGATGCATAGTCTTCTAACTCATAGTCTTTTAGAACTCTTAAGGTCTCGTCCTTGGTAAATCCTATAATACCTGTTAAACCCTTCTTTTCAGAAATCACTGTATTTATATTAAGATTGTTAACACCTGTAAAGATACTGTTCTTTGCCACCTTTAAACAGCCTGTCATTACCACCTTGCTTATAATTGAGGTGTTCTTTTCAGGATCTGATGGAGGTGTTTTCAAAAAACCCAAAAAAGATGACATTAAGGTCACCATTTTCTCGTGGTAACCTTTTTCATGAGCTTTTGCTAAAGGTACGTCATACTCGTCTATCAGGATGAAAACCTGTTTCCTAAAGTGCTTGTATAGCATCAGGGCAAGATCTCTGATAGCTGAGGTGATGTAATATTTGGATTCAGCATTAAGCTTTATTAAAAAAGCATCATCACAGATTTTATCAAACTTTGCTTTTTCCTTTTCATCAAGACTTGGACTGTCTTTCAGAAAAGTGTATTCTTTAGCTTTTGCAGCTATAACTCCGGCAAGCTGTGAGAATGCCTCTTCAAAGTTATCACCTGATACGTCCTTTAAGGTAATAAATATTACAGGAAACTTACCCATGTACTTTTCACAGAAATCTTCGTCTTCAAGAATTCTGGTGTCTTTAAAAAACTCCTTCTGAAGAGAGGTATCTCCTGGATTTTTTTCACTAATCTTCAGAAAGTTTTTAAACATATCCAGAAGTAGAGTCTTGCCAAAACGTCTAGGCCTTGTAAAGAGAAGCACATCAGATCCGTCTATATCAAATACCTGCTTTAAATAAGATGTCTTATCTACGTAATAACGATTTTTATCACGTAGTTCAGCAAAATTGTCTTTACCAATTGGCAGTACTTTAAATTGTCTGTTTTTCATAGTGATTTCCATAGTCACCTGCATCGGTTAATATTGTACATCTGCCATTTAATTGTATGTTTACATTTAGCTGTATCGGCGGCATCAGAAAAGCTAAATTTTACTTTTGAAACTTCATTGTATTCAGAATGGTTAAAGCCTAATCACAGCATTGTCTGATACAGCTTTTATTGATGAGAGCAACTCATTTAGAAGAGTTGAATCACTGAATACTTCTCCAAGATTAAACTGATCAAACGGATTTTCAATCAGAATCTTATTTTCTTCTATAAGTCCATTCTCGACTACATAATCTATCACAAGGTTGATAAATGCAGATTGCTCTGCTGTCAGATTATGACTGTCCATAAATTTGGAAAAAGCATCCTTTGCAGCTTTTTTATCAAGACCTGAAATTTTCCTTATAAGAACACCGATGTTAGTCTTAGAGTAGGTTTTATCATACTCATCCTTGGTTCCAATTTTATTCCAGACAATGTCCTCAAGCTCTTTTATATCATCTGTGGCAAGCTTCTGATTATTGTGAATTTTACAGATCACGCCTTCATTGATATGCTCTCTTACATATCTTTCAACCCTGTTCTTATAAGGCTCAAAAGCACTTGTGTCAGCGTATCTTGAGACTCCGCTTTCATTTGTCTCAATATTGGATATGGTATCTTCAACATCAATGTAAATATCTTTTCCTGAGCTGTTGTTTTCTATGTAAACGACTAATTCTCTAAGCTGTTTTCTGATATCTTCATAATCCTTTAGAGTCATTGACTGAACAAATTCGTCTTTTAACAGTCTTTCAAGTAAAGCTCTATTCTTTTTTACAGCATCAATACTGTCACCAACGTTGTCTAAAAGAACTGCTGAAATTTTTTTCAGGTTGGAAATAAGTCTGTTAAACTCTTTATTGTTTTCTGAAACATATGACAATTCTATTCCGTACATAAGATTGTCAAAACGTCTTGAGCGTATATCATCTTCAGAAGGTACAAGAAGTTCACCTATCTGGCTGTTCAAATCCTCAATTATTTCATCAGTAAGCTCTGTAAATGTATTTTCATCTGAATACTTTCTGATAGCTCCCAAATGAGTTTTAGCCATAAAGGTTTCCTGATTTATCTCTCGAACCTTGCCTGTAAGCGCCTTTACAGTTTCATCACAATATTCTTTTGAATCAAAATTTCCATTACCAGTAAGAGCTTTAAGTAGTTTTGCACGTATAACGAAAGTTCTGTGTTCAAGTGAAATCTGTAATTTTCCATCAAGACCGTGAGGATTTTCTTCAAAAAAGTCGAAGTTTCTGCAGGCATCAATGATTACAAAGTATTTTTTATCATCACCGTCAATGAGTCCATCACATTTTCTGGTGCCTCTGCCTATCATTTGCCAGAATTTTGCATAGCTGTAGACAGGTTTGAAGAACACAAGATTCAGACATTCGGGCACATCTATACTGGTGTCCAGCATATCCACAGATACTGCAATCTGAGGATCTTTATGTGGATTTTTGAACTTGTCTATCAGGTTGTCATGAAATTTGATCTGATTGTCGATAACCTGACAGAACTCTCCTCCTAAATATGGATAATCCTGATTGAATGTTTCTACAATTTCTTCAGCGTGCTTATGATTTCTGGCAAAAATTATGGTCTTACCTACCTTGTCTCCACATTCAATTTTTAGTCCGTAGTCCATAAGAGCAGAGATGACCTTTCTTATAGTGTCCCGGTTAAACAGCCACTTATTGATGGCATCACTGTTAACCTCCTCAACGTAGTGTTCCTCGTCATCAGCAAAAGCCTCATCCCATCTTTCTTTATCCTCATCAGACAGCTCTTTGTATTTAATACCGTTGAGCATGAAGTCTGTATTAAACTTGATGGTATGAAAATCTACAAGGTATCCGTCGTTAACGGCAGTTTCAAGAGGGTAGTAGTAAGTTGGATCTCCTACATCTAAACCAAACTCCTGATAGGTATTTTTATCAATTTCTTTCTTTGGTGTTGCTGTCAGTCCCACCAGCAGTGAGTCAAAGTACCTGAAGATTTCTTTATACTTATTATAAATTGAGCGGTGAGCTTCATCGCAGATGATTAGACTGAAATGTCCACTCGTAAACAGTCGTTTTCCGTCTTCAAAGACAGTATCAATGGTACTTATCATGGTCTGATAAGTAGAAAATATTATTCTTGCCTTGGGATCTCTATCCTCTTTTTTCGATTCGCAAAGGTTAGCCAGAGTTTGAGACTTTAGATATGTTTTTGCAGCAGAATATGCCTGTGATACAAGTGAGGTTCTGTCAGCAAGAAACAGTACATTCTTAATCCAGTTCTTTTCTGCAAGTACCTTAATCAGCCCTAAAATAGTTCTGGTTTTACCACTTCCTGTAGCCATCACCAGAAGTGCTTTTCTGTAGTTCTTTGAAAAATGTTCACAGACAGAATTTATTGCTTCTTTCTGGTAGTATCTTTCACAGATGTCATTCAGACTGTAATCAGACAAAAGCTGTTTATGTGTACTTCTGTATATTAAAAACTGCAGATCTGTTTTTGAATAAAACGAGGATATTTCGCGCTCAGGATAATTCTCATCATAGAGAATATGAATCGATGAACCGTTGGAAGTAAAAATTACAGGTCTGACTCCATACTTTATCTTCATATTGTCAGCATAGATTTTGGCTTGTTCTCTGCCTGTTTCTACAGTAACATCCTTTCTTTTTGCTTCTACAACTGCCAGAGGTTTTCCATCATCGTCATAGAGAACATAATCCAGAAATCCAGTTCCGCTAGCATTGTGCATGCCTTCAACCAGAACTTCCTCTTTCCAGTCTATTCCTTTAACCCATCCGGCATCAGCAAGCATGATATCAATATAAGCACGTGTTTGAGCTTCTGTGAGAGGCGGATTTTTTGGTTCCTTGTAATTTTGTGAATTCTCTTTTCTTGCTGCTGTTAAGCGCTCTTTCTGCTCAAGGGTGATCTTGGAAAGAGCATCGTTCTGTTTTTGTAAATTCAGATTCTGCTCTGTAAGAGCTTGAATTTTTTCTTCATAGGAAATGACGAGTTCTTTTGACTCTGTTTCCTGAGTATTACCAGCATTGATAGCATTCTCTCTACTGAAAGAATGCGGTGTTTGATCATCACCGTAATTCTGATTAATCCAGTCAAAAAAGACAAAAAGTGTGTTTAAAACCAGAAGGGCAGTTTCCTGATTGAAATTTCTCTGACCATGAGCAGCCTGGTTACCAGCTTTTCTTATAAGATTCAGATTGGTGCTTAAAGATTCACCTATGATTTTTCTGAATCTGAAATTGTTCATGAGTCCGCACAGATCAGCACCTTCAGGTTTTAGCAGTTCATCATCAACGTTATACATCAAGTTGATGGCAAGCTCTAAAGCTCTTCTGCACTGAGTAATAGCTAAACTAGGATCAATGCTCAAACATTTCTCTGCATTCACAGCTGCAGATGCAAAGCTTTTAAATAAAACCTGTTTGGTTAAGAAATCAAAATTACTCATGCTTGACTACCAAAGTGAACTATACCTTACCAACTAAATCCTCTAGAGCCTTTTGGATTATAAGTTTTGATTTGTTTACCTGAGCTAAGAAATTTCTATATTCTTCTTGTAGTTTCATTGGCGGTACAGGAATTTCAATTTTAAGTAGATCTGATTTAGTCAAACTAGGAATAGTAACAGTCTTATTCAATCGCTGAAAATCAAATAGTTCGCAAAATTTATATAAATATTCAACATTAATATCTTTGTTATTAGGCTCTAAACCAAATGCTGTATCAACATTCCAAAATTTAGTTTTCATTAAAATGGGATTGTTTATATTGCCTTTTCTGCCTATTATTACTGAATTTTCTTTAGTTAAGTACTCATTGGTTTTACCGATTTTCCCCCCACTTCCACAAATTGGATATATCCCATTTTCGCATTCCACTTTTTTTTGATTTTTACCATTCACGATATTTAAAACGTCAGACCACCTTTTTGTTGGCCATGTTTTTTTATTATTAATTACATCTCCAAACATCTCGATAAATCGGGATTTCAATAGTGACATATTTCTCTCCCTATTTATCGGTGTTATAGCTGTTTTCAAGCATTTGTTTTAAAATCTCGAGCTCTTTATGATACTCAGCCTCGAGTTGGCAAAGATCTTTCATGATTTCTTCAGAGGAAGGAAGTTGCTCTTCTTCATAAACAACTTCTCTGTATTTGTTAAATGAAAGATCATAGTCATTTGCAGCAACTTCTTCTTTAGGAACAAGGAAACTCTGATCTGTTCTTGCTCTTTTTTCTTCATTTATCAGATCGCCATACCTTTTAATAACATCAGGAATATCGTTTTCTTCAATTGGCTGTCTTTTATCATCGAGACTGTAACCATCAGAGTGCAGATCGTAGAACCAGATCTTGTCGGTACCGCCATTGCCTGTTTTTACAAAGATTAAAATAGCTGTAGATACACCCGCATAAGGTTTAAATACACCTGAAGGTAGAGAAATAACCGCTTTTAGGCAGTTGTTTTCAATGAGTTCTTTTCTTATATCTGTGTGTGCTTTGCTGCTACCGAATAACACTCCATTAGGAACAATAACAGCTGCTCTACCACCGATTTTCAGTAATTTCAAAAATTGAGCAATAAAGAGCAATTCTGTCTTACTGGTTTTGGCTACTGCTGCCAACTCTGGATGAATTGTGTTTTTATCAAGACTGCCTTTAAAGGGCGGATTTGCCAAAATAACAGAGTACTTATTCTTTTCATCAACCTGATTTGCCTCAGGAATTGTAAGTCCGTTCTTATAGTTGATATTTGGATCTTCAATATGATGTTGCATCAGATTCATAGCTGCAATTTCTAGCATTGTTCTGTCAGTATCATAGCCAGTGAACATAGTAGAGTTGAAACGCTGATTATTCTCTTTTTTGAGTAAATCGTTTTTGAAGTTTTCTCTAATGTACTTACCAGCTTCTATAAGAAAACCTGCAGTACCACATGCAGGATCACAGATATTATCTCCTAATGTAGGTTTTATCAGTTCAACCATCATTCTGATAATATGGCGAGGGGTTCTAAACTGACCTAGTTTATCTGATGAACCTAGCTTGCTTAGCATATACTCATAAATGTCACCCATGGTGTCCTGATCTTTAAGCTCTTCTTTCATAGTCTTGTAAAGATCATCCATATAGGTGATAACGGCAACTAATTTCTGTGGAGAATCAATTTCAAACTTAGCATTCTGCATATACCTTGAAAAGGCAGTCTTACTGTTGCCACCTAATGTCTTTATGAGTGGAAAAATTTCATTTTCAACAGTGTTCTTAAGTTGTACTGGCTCCATATGAATAAGATGAGACCATCTGTAGTCTTCATGGCCATCAAATATGGATTTGTAAGGAATATTTAACAGGCTGGCACTTTTGGCCTTTGTCTCGTCCCAGTCTCCGAGATCATGAATGAACATAAGGTAGGTTATTTGTTCAATAACCTTTAACGGATTGCTGATACCACCTGAGTAGAAGATATCCCAAAGGCCATCAACCTTATTTTTCAAAGTACCTGTAATCATCATAAATTCCTAAATTTTTTATCGAAACATATAAAT
>ERZ1034842.511-NODE-511-length-14944-cov-4.057089_pt1 | contig 14944 bp, 8 predicted proteins | sample MGYA00520634_ERZ1034842 | MGnify/ENA primary metagenome ERZ1034842 (study PRJEB33766, sample SAMN09781734) | gut metagenome | biome: gut microbiome | host: Homo sapiens | place: Madagascar | study: EMG produced TPA metagenomics assembly of the PRJNA485056 data set... | reverse complement strand
GCCCGTAATGGCTCCGAGCACCATGTCCGGAATCTGGCTGATGTCATTTGCCGCCGCCTCGACCGCAGAGAACGCAAGGTTCGACACAACGTTTCTCATGCCTGTTCGCATATTAAACAGATGCGACATCGTCTGGAATGTTGCCACGCGCCGTGCCATAGAAGGCTTCACATAGTCCTTTGCGATCTGAAGATACTGCGTACTCGCCGCGTTCCACAGCCATTCGAAGTTTTGCTTCTTCAGGTTGTTCAATGTGGCGTTGCTCACCGGGGTCTTTCGGATCTTGGCCTGTCTCTGGATCACGTCGATCAGGGCGTCAACGTCACCCTCCTTGACTGCATCCAGCGCATCCGCCATTTCCGTCAGGTTCTTTGTGATCTCATTGGCCTTTGCATCGGAAATGCCCTTGTTCGTCGCCCGGAGCGCATCCAGACCGCCGTTCAGGATTTCATCCCGCTCGGCTTGCAGCTTCGCAAGCATATCCTCAAACTTCTGAATCTTACGCTCCTGTGACCTTGCGTCCGTCTGTTGCTGCTGCGTCTGCCCCTTCTGGAACATCTCGTCATACGCTGCCTTTGCAAGATTGATCTTCTTCTGCCACTCGTCAATGCGCTTATTATACGCATCCGTGATCCGCTTCATGGCAGCGTTGTCGGCCTTTTTCTGGCTCTCCCGTCCGGCCTGAACCGCATCGGCCAAGAGCTTGTCCCGTTGTTCATTCAGTTCCTTGATCTGATTCTCATACCGCTCTCGGATTTTCCGCAGCTCTGCCGCGTCCGCTCTGCCCTGTCCCATCTGGCCGGCGAGTTTCGCGTCCTGAACGGCCTGTTTCTGCTCGGCACGGAGATCTCGAATCTGCTCGGTGTACGAATCGATCATGGTCTGCACAATGGGATTCACGTTCTTCCGCTGCACAGGGTTCTTCGCCTTGTCCACCTCGTCAATAGCCTTGACCAGAAGGCCTTCCGGCGTCGTCCGGTTGTACTTGGCAAAGGCTTGCACAAACTGGCCACCCTTCGTGGCGTTCTCGCGGATCTTCTGCGCCATCTCTACGACCTTTGAATAGTCGCCGCTCTTTTGAGCTTCTTCACGGAATACGGAAAGTGCGCCCATCGCCGTATCGAGATCTTCGCCTGTCCAGTCCGTGCGCTTCAAAAGGTCGTCCACTTCGCCGTCAAAGTCCTGTGCCAGCCGCGCCGCAGCGCCCTCCAGAGACTCTTTCTCGCGGATGACGTCGTAGGTCATATCCTCCTCGCGCAATCCTTCCATGCCCTTCTCCGCTTCGGAGAACAGCTTTTCGAAGGTGTTCGTTCTGGCCTTGGAGGTCTTTGTCTGGGTTTCGTTGGCGTTCTTCGCCGCGCCGACGGAATCGTATGCCGTTTTAAGAACCGTGTCATTCCGGTATCGGTCAAGCAGCGTTCTTTGTGCCTTGTCAAATCCCTCCTGCGTGACCGCCGTCTGTCCGGGGTTCTGCTCGCGCCAGACGTCCATCAAGTCCGTGTCGACAGAATTTTTCTGCCGGTAGCTCTGAATCCGGTTCGCGTCCTCCCGGATCGCGCTCTGCTTTGCGGCTTTCTGTGCGTCGTTCAGGAATCCATCCGGCACATATTTCAGGAAATGACCGTCTGCGGGGTTGACATTGGCGAAAATCTCTGCTAAGTTGTAGCTAGAGATTGGTATCAGGGAGCGGGAGGTTCCATTTTGGTTCATCGTGCTCCCAAGGACGCCGGTCTCTATTTTTGTCATAGCGACCGTCATGTAAAGGGTACCGCCAGCATCGGCAGTATCCTTTATTTCTATCTGCGTAGGAATGAGCGAATCGCCATCACGGAATACGCCGACAAGTACAGATACAGAGTTTAAGTAGGGATTTTCTCGGACTGTCCCAGCATACTTGTCCTTATGCTGCTCGATGAGCACCGCGTTCTCGAGGATACCATCCAGATTGACAAGTGCCTTTGCAAAGTCTGCATACGTTCCGCCATAGCGGAGCTGCTTGCTCATACTCTCGCGCAGTCCCTTGTTCTTGGAGAACGTAAAATCGATCTCCACATCCGGCGTTTTCATCGACCGATTCAGAATTCCGAGACTTTCCGCCAGCGGTCGGATGACCTTCTCGGCCTTGCTCTTGGCCTTCGCGTTGAGCTGTTCCAGCGTGTGGATGCTTGCAAGCTGCTCGTCGGTGTACTTCGCCTCCGGCGTAACGGCCACAGTCTTTCCGCGAAGCTCCTGATACCGCTCGTCCTCGGTCATATCGCTGTCAATGGAATACCGAATATCACCCCTCGAGGCATTGAACCGCTCACGCAGCGGAATCACGTCTCCGCTGTCGTTCCGCGTCACCGGCTCCGCGCTCTTGATCTGCTCCGGCGTGAAGGCCACATAGACCTTTCCTTCGCCCTCGCCCTGAACCACACCATCAATTCCGGTGCTGTCCTTGAGCATTTGCAGATACGCCTCGGCCACTTCAGCGTTTCGGCCAGCCGTCGCATTGATGAACCCGGAGATTAAATCCGTGTCACTGTCATAGTCGTTCATGTAGCGCAGTTCAAAGTCCTTCTTGATGCTGTTGCCCTTCCACGCGCCGTCAATGTACTCGTCTCTGTACTCCTGCGCGTAATCAAGGAACTTGCCCCACTGCTCCGGCGTGATCGTCAGCTTTGTGGTACTCACGGGGTTCTGAATGTCGAGATAGACCGGAAGCACCTTTCCGCCGCCGCGCGCATAGTTTGCAGCGTCCGCTTCATGCTCCGCAAAGTAATACCCAACGCCGAGCATTTCGCCGTTCTTTCCTCGATTTCGAAGGCTGAACGTCCAGAAGTCGCCGTCCGTCCCGTGGTAGGCTTTCTTCGTGTACCCGGCCTCGCTTGCCGCCGCGTCCACCATCTTCTGAAGCGCCGCACGGTTCTCACGCGGATGCTCCGCCAGTCTGCGGTATTCTTCGTCTGTTTCTTGACTGTACCGAATATCCGTGGTGTTCGTCGGCGCATACTGCCCCTGTGTCGGATCAATCCACGCGACATCCGCCACGTTCACGGTTTTGGAATACACTTTCCCATCCCCGGAATAGCTCTCTGCCTCCATTCTGGATGGAGTGACAAACACGCCGTTTCCGATTTTATAGGAACTGTATACCGTGATCTTTCCTGTGCGAACAGCATCCTCCGCCATCTGCCGTGTATAGTCCGGGTCGTACTCGTCGTATTCTGCCCACTCCGGGTCAGCAAGCGTCTCGGACAATGTTTTGATTTCCGCCACACTGCGAATCCATGTGTGGTAGGCATCATCCGCCGCATTGCTGTCCCGGATGATCGCGAACTGTGCCGCCTTTCTGTCAGCTTCGTCCACAACCTCCGAATTTTTCTGCTTGACAGATTCAGTGTTCCGTGCTACCCTTGAATTACGCAAGTCACCATTATCCGACCGCGTTTCATTCACAAGGGATGAAACGAAAGAGTTGGTATCTGTGACTTGCACAGAGGAACCTTCCTTTATATCGCTTGTGGCATTTCTGCCTGCGGCGGTGGTGGAAGGTTCCTCTTTTATTTTGAAGTCTGCGGGCGACATATCGACCACATCGTAGAAGACATATTCTCCCTCAGAGGTAATGCCAACAACTGCTCTTGCGTCATATTTATTGCCACCTGCTTGAATCAAAACATCGCCATGTGCGAAATCTACGAAATTATCCGTTCTCGGATGCTTCAATTTCCCGTCGTTCGCCCAAGACGTAGTTGCAACAATAACGTCATCCGCAATATCTGCCATCCGCATTTTGTCTGCAAAGTGTTCCGGGTTTCGTCTGAACAACCGCTCTGTGTCTTCAGATCTGGTATATTCTCTGCGCGTAGTCCGGTTCACTTTATAGGTAATGTCGTTCACCTGAACTCCGTCTTTGAATTGCAGGAGCGCAATCTTGGCTGCTCTCTTGGCCTCGGCTTTTTTCTGGTTGTCCCATGTTGACGTGTCAAGGTCTTGCAGAATATCACTGTCCACAACGGCAACCGCTCTGCCATCCTCGGTGGCCTCCACGGAATTTTTCTGCATAGAAGAAGCAGCCTCACCATTTTTCGGTGATGCTGCTTTTATTTGCTCGAAAATATCCTGATAGGCCGTCACATTGACGCTGCGGATGCCGTTGAATCCGCCGTTCATATCCGCAAAGACTTCTTCCAGTGCCGAGTTGTAATCGTCCAGCGCCAGCTTTTCCATGTACTGGTTTACCAGACTGTCAAGGATCTCCTTGTTCCCGGTTGCCTCGTTGAACGCCTCGGCCATCGCTTGAAGGTCAACATCCCCGTTGGCCACTTCAATGTGGAACACCTCATGGTTGCCGATCTGGTCGTAGCTCAGCCGGAAATAATTCGCGTTCACAAACAGCCGTTTCGATTCCTGGTCGAACAGACCTCTGACAATGACGTCCCGGCCATCCTGCCGCTGCACGAAGTCTCCGTCAGTATAGACCACATCATAGCCATACTTGGCCTTTACATCCTCGCGGAACTTCCGCATCGGCTCCGCCTCGTCCTCTTGCAGGACTTCTCTGGCAGTTTTCAGCGTCGTGGCGTTCTTCAGGCCAAAGTCCCGGCTGCTGACAGCCTTTCCGCGGCCTTTTACTGGTTGAACTTTTTCCTGTACTCCTGCATCGCCGCTTCGATTCTGGCCTTCCGTTCCTCGGGCGTCAGCTTCAGCATTTCCTGTCGGCGCTGCATCTGTGCTTCCGTCAGACTGGCCATCGACCCGTCCTCCAGCTCCACGAAGTACCGCTTCTCCGGTTTGCTCATTCTCTGCTCCTTTCTCCGTTTCCTTCAGTTTACCATGCTCCATGAAATACTGCAACCGTTCATCAACGTCGCTCTTGGTCGCTTCAACCACGCGGTCTGCAATATCCATCTGCCGCATCTGCTCCGCTTCAAAGGCTCTCTGCTGCTCCGCTGCGGCCTGTGCGTCCTGCGCGGTGCGTTCCTGTGCCTCTGCCTTGATCTTCGCTTCAAAGCCGTCTCTGGCGCTCCGGTAGTATTGCATCAGGTCTTTTTCTTTGACCACACCGTCCGGGATCTCCACGCCGGTCAGCTCATAGAGCATCTGCTTTGTCAGCTTCGCGCCCATGTGGAGCTTTCGGAGTTCCGCGTCGCTCACGCTCTGGCCGAGGATCAATTTGTTCATGACCTCGGTGCGGTTCTTCGCGTCCCTGATGCCAACGCCATTTTCTGCAAAAACAGTCTGATAGTGGCTCAACGTTTCGCCGGTTGTGGTCTGCGCAGATTTCGCTTTTGTATTCGGCTGCTTCGCGGCTTCCTTGTCCGCTTCAATCTGGCTTTTCAAAGATTCCACAAACGCCTTGCTCGGCAGTTGGGCGCCGACGTCGTACTGCTCCGTCATCGCCATTGCCATCTTGAAGCTCTGCGTCTCCGGACTCATCTCAAGCGCTTGGTTGAGATACTTCGACGCATCCTTGATGACCTGATTGTTCGTCATTGCCGCGAACCCAAGCATACGGTTGCTCAATTGCTTTCCTTCCAGAACTTGGTTTTTAAGCTGCTCTGCTGCATACTTGCCGCCCGCATATTCTCCGGGGATCTGCTGTGACAGGAGTACGGTGTTCATCTCATCAACAGTGTACTGCGTTCCCTTGAATGTCTCTCCGGCCTTCATCTCCTTGCCATACTGCGCCGCCTGAAGGTTCGCAGAAACCACATTCCCGCCGATCAGCAGGAACGACGAAAGATACGCCGCCGCAGCCGCTTCGATGGAATCTCCAACAAAAAACTTGCCGAACGCTTCCATATCCGCCTCGGCCTTGCTCATTCCTTCTCTCTGAAGCTGTGCCGAATACTGCCGGAATTCGGAGTTGTCCTTGTTGTACCACATATCGAAGATATTATCTACAATATTACCGATAACTTCTTCATTGGCTTCCTCTAAACCCTGCTTCCGAACCATCTCTGCGATCTGCTTCACGGTCACAACGCCGCCATCACCGATGGTGTTGATCTTATCCAGCAAATGTTCTAAAGGAAGTTTCTCGGTCATGTACTCAATAAGGCCAGAGACCGTGCTTGTCACAGCGGCCTGTTCTTCAGAAAGGCCGGACTTCAACCCCTGATACGCGCTCTGTCCCGCTGCGCTCGCCGCCATAAACGGGAGGCTGGCCGAACCGAAAAGCGCGAACTGTACCACATTCTGCACCGAAGATGTCAGCGCACCGGATGCCAGATTCAGCGCATCCTCCCATTTCCCGGTCGTCGCATTGTACGCCTGCACGCCCTCCTGAAGTGCCGCAGCCGTCCGTGCTCCACGGTACAGGTCTCCGTTGACATCAGAGAACCGATATTCACCCCCACCTGTTACATCAACGAGCTTGTTGTTGATAGCGTTGAACGTGTTGTCGATCCACGCACCCGCCGGCGTCACTGCCCCGGCAAATCCAGCGCCGATGCTTCCTCCGAGTGCCGTTCCAAAATTCTGCGATGCCCAGTCCTTCAATTCCGAATACTGGGTGTTGGCGTAGTTCGCTGTCATCGTAGACTCATATGCTTTGTAGTAGTTCGCGGCAGAAACATAGTCCTTATCGGCAAGGAATTGCAGCATAACCTCTTTCGCATCATCCGGGAGATACTTCATGTTGCGGTCAACCTGATCCCGAAGCGCGATCTCCGTTGTATTCCCGGCGTTCTTAGCAATCCGTTCTCCGTTCACCATCTTCTCAAAGACGTCAATGAGATTCTGCCCCGCAAGGTCATACGTCGGTTTCGCCGCCGTTCCGTCTGCATAGGATTCATATGCGGCCTTTGCGTCATTCATTTCGAGCTGATTCAACGCCCTTTGAATGAGCCGTTTCTTCTCATTTGCACGGTCGATGGTTTCATCCGAAAGATTCTGCGTGTTGAAAACCGGGAGGCCCGTATCCGTCATATACACAGGTTTAGCTTTCGCGCTGTGGCTGATCGCGTCCAGCCGGTCATATTCCTGCTGAAGCTGATCTTTGTTCATCAGGGAATAGGAATATTTCTCTGCCCGGTCGATCTCCTCCTGATACTGTTCCCGAAGATTCTGCCCTGTTTCTGCGTTTTTCTCGCTTTCCCCGGTCTGGTCAAGCTGATCTGACAGCTCTGTAATATATTGCTGCATCCCGGCGTAGTCCTTCCCGGCATAACGCGTATGATCATCATACTGGTTCTGATATGCCGAAACCATGGAATTCACTTCGTCCGTCAACTCTGTGGAACGTTTTGAGGACATCTGAAGCGCTTCCAGTGCATGGTCAAACTGGTTTCTTGCTTTTGTGTACGCCAGCCGATTTTCCCCGTTCTGCTTTGTGTGATAGGCCATAGCCGCTTCTTTCAGCGCTTGTTGTGCCTCCTGATAATTCTTGTAGTCCGAATTGACAAGTTGGTTTTGTTCCTCCAAAACCTTCTTGTAGTCGCCAATCTCCTGCTCCTGATATTGCCGGATCTGCTCCGCGTCATAATGATCTGCCGAAGGTTTCTGGACTCTGGTCTGCTTCTTTTCCGGTCGATTGTCAACTTCCGGTTTCTGAATATGTCGATTTAAGGTTCCCATCGAACCATCCAGCTCTTGCACCGTGGTTTCTGGCTTCTGCATATGGCGAGAAAGACTGCCGAGGTTCGTAACACTAGCTGTTTTTTTCTCGGTTTTGGTTGTTTCTTTCTTCGCGCTCGGGATAATGCCGCTTTCCTTCTGCATCTGATTTGCCATCTGCTGTCCGGCAAGCCGCTCCTGCCGTTCTTTCCAGCTCTGTCCGCCTCTGGACGTTTCGCCCGGCTTTCTTGACGTGAAGTTTACGGTCTCCACATTCGCGGATTCAGTTTTCGGTTTTTGCAGTGCCGGCGTACCGGACGGATTATAGCTGCGAACGTCTCTGCTTTTCGGCGTGCTCTGAATGGTTTTTCCGCCGCCATTTGCAAAGTATTCATTCATCGCGTCAAGTCCGCTTCTCTTCCAGTCCGAGGTCTGCTGCGAATTCTGCCCAGTCTGCATACCGGACGGTTTCTTCCCACCATTCGCGAAATATTCATTCATGGCGTCAAGCCCGGAGCGTTTCCATTTTGCCATAAGTGCCTCCTGTTACTTCTCCAGCGGAATCCCATAGCCTGCTCCATTTAGAATTTTAGCAAGCTCGTTGTACTGCTTTTTACCTGTGGAATTCCCGATGTTCAGTTTCCCGACGTTCGCGAGGAACAGTTCCATCGCTTTCTCCGGCTGCCCCATTGCAATCCATTCGCCCATACCGCGTTTAAGCTGCGTATAACTCTGCGAAGTACCGTATGTGCCAGTCCCACCGGCATTAAATGTATCGTCGATATACCCTTTCCCGGTTCTGTCGTTGCTTCCTCCGTAACTTCCAGAAGAAGCCTTTCCGGAACTGCTGGAACTGCCAGACCCACCAGAAGCTCCCGCTGATTGTCCCGCCTGCTGTTGAGATAGCATCAACTGAAGCTGCGGAATTGTGTATCCCATCGCTTCCGCCTGCTCTGCACTCGGCAAAATTCCGGCAGACAGCAGCGCCTTTCCAGCAGATGCAAGGTCAGACGCCTGTGCATTTCTGGCCGAAAGCGTCTGCTGCCCATTGTATGTGCCCATCAGATTTGCCACGGACAGATCATATTCCTTTTCCCACTGCCGGACAGATTCATTGAACTGCGCCGCAGAGAGGTCATATTCCGCTGCCCATTGTTCCAAAGATACAAGCTGTTGCAGGTAGCTCTGCGAGATCTCCAAGAGCTTATCGGCTTTCTGAAACTCGCCCTGTGCCCGGAGGTCTGCAATTTGTCTCTGCGTATCCGTCGCAAGCTTCACCTGTGCAGAGTTGACGGTCTGCCGGTTCTGCGCCGCGTTGTTCTGTACTGAGGAATACTGCTGCTGCCCAATCCCCCCGCGGTCGCCGCGCAGTTCTGCATAGAGCGCCGCATTGTCAAGATTTCGCGCTTCATCCGCGTCCACTTGGTTGCGCTGCGTCTGGAATAGCTTCTTTGCGTCCTCCTCGGCTCTCTGAAGGTCGTTCACGCCTTTGTTGACCGCATAGTCGATCCGATTTGTCGCCTGATCGTTCGCCGCCTGACGCCACTGGTCAAGGTATCCCGAGAGGTTGTTGTCCCGGCTGAATGTTCCGCCCTTTCCGTCTCCAACCTGTCCCGGAGTATACCCTCCACTCGCGCTGCCATTCATCCTGCCGGTTCCATATCCAGCCATTCCAACACCGCCGTTTCCAGCGCCATTCCCCGGTGTCGCGCCCTGCGCATAGGCGTTTCCCCGGATCACGCCGTTGTTGGCGTCCGGGGCATTCTGATATGCGGGGTTCTGGTGTTGCAGCGTGTAATATCGGTCTGTGTTCTTCACATATTCGTCGATCTGTGCATCTGTCAGTCCGTAAATTCGTTTAGCATTCTCGCGGTCATAGTTCGCGATGTCGCCATATCCAAGGTTGGCGTTCTCGGTATACCATTTTCCGGTTTTCGGGTCGTATTGGCTCTCTACGCCGCCGGCATACTGGTTTAGCAGATTATTCAGTTCGAGGTTCTGCTGATGCAGATAGTCCTTTTCCTCTTTCGAGTCAGCCTTGTGCCAGTTCTGTGAGTTTTCCTGCATCTGTTGCCGAATGACATTTGCCTGAGACCGAAGGTTGTCCTGTGCATCATAGTTGTTGTTCCAATACTGCTTCCCGCCGAAATTGTATGTCCGGCTTGCGTTTTCGTTCCGGTAATCATCGAGGTAGTCCTTGACCTGCGAAGATGTCTGAGACGGACGAACAGAAGTGTTTCCACTCCCGTTCGCGCCGCCGGCATATCCAGCCTGATTTCTGACATTTTCCGCAGCGGCGTGCGCTGCCTGCATTCCGGCCGTGTCGCCGCGTGCCTTTGCCGCATAATATTGATCTGTATAACTCTGCACAGCGGATTGCTGCGCAGAGTTCAGTTTGTTTTTGTCCGTGGCGCTTACTGCCATGTTCTCACCCCTTCTTGCTCAAAATGGGAATGTTCCCCTTGTTGCTGACATCCAGATCGAGTGCCTTTGCGATGTCGCGAATTTTAATATAATTCGTTCCGTCTTTCAAAATGCGTTCGACCTCGATCTCCTTGCCATTGATGATCATCTTTGCTTTTGTTATCACCTCGTCCACCTCCTCCAAGAGCTTCTTAAAGTCCGCCCATTTCTTTTCATCAATCAGCGGCAGCGGACACAGCTTCATCGAAATGTCGTAGTGCCGGATTGCGGCCTGCACGCCCGGCAGCTGCTTCAACAGCATTTGATACAGCCGCGCCGCGTTTTTCATCGTAGCCTCCGGGATGAAATACTTGCCGGATGCGTCTGTGTGGCTCACCATCTCGATACTGACGGTGTTGTAGTTGCCGTACACCTTGCCGAATTTGCCGCTCCTGCCGTCGCCAACCGCCCACGCCACCACATCCAGCGGCACACACTGATAAACGGTATCACCCTCATCGACCACGAAATGTGCCGACGCAGCGCGTCCCTCGGAGCCGTTTGCAAAATACCGCGCATTGCCGAGCGCCGTTGCGTGCAGGCCGGTATTGGCCGTGTAATGGAATACGATTGCCCGGATAGCCGAGAGCGGACGCCTTCCGCCAACTCTCGTTGCCCGGATGGTATCGTTAATTTTCAGTGCCATTGCTGCCTCCGTAAAGCTCATGGTGGAGCGTAAGCACCGCAGATTCGATCATTTTATCCACGGTATCAGAATCAAACTTGATGCCTCTCTCGGCGAGGTAGTGCAGCACATACGCCTTTTTCTCCGCGCCCTCGTTGGCATTGTAAAGCTGTTCCGCCGCCTTGACCGCGATCTCCACATACGCCTGCCACTTTTTGAGCTTGTCCGCGCCGACGCGCTCCTTGATCCACGGGATCAAAAATGCCGATACCAGCGCCGAGATCAGCGCGATCACTGCCGAAATGATTTCTGTGTAGTCCATAGTTTTCTCCTTTCAGTCCTTGAGCACGATCTCCAAAAACCGTGCCTTTTCCTCTGCCGTATACGTTTCCGGCAAACTCTTGATGTACTTGATTGCGTATTTGCTGCGGTTCTCGTTCTTGGCCTTCCAGAGGTAAAACCCACTGCAAGCCGTGGTCTCCGCGATGACAGCCAATGTGATCTCCACCAGCGGCAGACCGAAGGCACAGAGAATGACCAGAATCACGCTCACAATGCCGCTGCCGAGCAGCCACTTCTTCGAGAACTCCATCAGACCGCCTCATGCCGGCCGGCCTCGCACTGCTCTTCGAGCTTATGGAGTGCTTTCTTCACGTCCCCATTGCCGCCGCGATTGACGTACTTCTTCCCGGCGATCAGCCGCTCCGACATGGGCATCTCGTCCGACATGATCGTGAGTCGCAGGATGCTTAAATACTGCTCATCCTGCAATCTCGTGATCTTGTCGATCTTCTCGTCGATTGCCTTCAGGTGGGCGCTCTGCGCGTCGCCCTTCCCTTTCTTCTTCTGGATAGCGCTGACGATTGCCTGAACGACGGTCGTCAGCGCAGACGAGCCGAGGATCGCTACAATGATCGTGGTTGCATCCATCTCTTACTTCCTTTCCCGGTTTTTTATGTCTGTTCCTGCCAACCAGCCGGATATGCCGCTGGTGAATATACATTCGCGTCAATCAGACTGATATAGTGCTTGCCCTCAAACGTCACCTTATCGCCCTTCTTGTAGGCGTCGTGCGCACCAGTAGGCTGCACGAATTCCGGCCATTCGTCTAGGGAAACAACTACGAACAGCGCCGGTGTAATATCCGGTGTCCAGTCTGCCTGTGAGGTATGCGCCTGAACCACGCGATATAGCACATTCTTATATTGCAGCCGCTCATCGACCGCATAAGCATGGCCTGTCACCCACTGGGGAAACAGCTCTACTGCTTGCAGCGCATCCTCATCGGGTAGATTGGTGGCCGCTCTTTCAATGTAGGGGCGAAGCTCCCGCGCCCGCTCCGTCAGCGTCATTCGCTCACCCCCAGCAGAATCTTTGCCGCCTGAAGCTCATCCTCCAGCGTCGTCAATCGTTCCTCCACGGTTGGTGTCTCCTGCGGTTCCGGTTCCTCCGGTTCGGTTGTCTGCTCCGCTTTCCATGCGTTCCAGGCGTCCACATCCGGCGTCACCGTGCAGCCGTTCTCCGTTTGCGTTACAGTCACAAACCCATTATATGCAAGCAGCGTCTCCGTCTGCTCGTCCGTAATGGCCACGCATCCCGGAAACGGCTTGCGCATTGGCGCGCCGTATGCACCGGACGGGTTCGGTGTCGATCGAATATAATACATTCTGTTTCCTCCTCTCATTCGCTCCGCAGTGCAATTACCCGGTACGGAATTGGCCCTGTCTCCGCATCCGCCGAGTTCAATTGCATCAATGGCCCCGTCGAGCTTGTCATCGAATGCGACATAAACACATTTGAGACCTGTGTGGAGCTGAATGCCAGCTTATACGTCGATTCCGCATACCACGACATCGTTTTCAAATCCTCGCTCCACGTCACCTTTGCCCTTGTAAAATAGTATTCACCGTTAACGTTCTGATACCAGTTCACGCGCTGCAATCCCGGCATAAATGTCGCCACCGGATACGACCGGTTCACCGTCATCAGCGGCATAATGAACACCATAATTGGAACGAAATCAAACGTGACAGATGTCGGATTATTCAAGCCGAACGTCCCTGTTCCGGAATACTCCGTCACATAGATCTGCTTGCCGCCCGCAGTCTCTTTGGCCATCCACATCCCGCTCGCCGCATCATAGGTAAGTACCTGTCCGTCCGCTTTTTCTGTCGGATTGTTAATCTTTGTCCCGTCGTGCGGATGCACATGATCCCCTCTGGCATACGCGCTTTCCGAACCAGCCGACGCCGTCCCCGGCGCTTTTGGGGTGGTGGCGGAAGCGCTCGGCACAGTGACCAGCGCCGCAGCAGCTTCGGCAATCTCGCTCTTGTCCGCAGCGGTAAAATAGTCCGTTCCCTTCACCGGCGTACTCCCGGCCGCGCCCTGCGCGCCGGGTGCGCCGGTGTCGCCCTTTTCCCCTTTGTCGCCTTTCTCTCCTTTTTCGCCCTGGATGCCCTGATCTCCCTTCACACCTTTCAGTGCTCCGTGGTTCACCCAGCATTCCTGCGCACCGTCCCAGAGATAAACGTCATAGGGTTCCTCCATACCGACAGCGTAAGCGTCCCCCGGCTCCGCATTCTGCACAGCCTGCTCTAACGCCGCCACCGTCGGATACGTTGCAAAAATCTGAAAGCCTCGTCCCGTGTCGCCCTTTTCGCCGGTCTCTCCTTTTTCACCCTTCTCGCCGCGCGCTCCGCGCGGCGCTGTGATGTCATGTTGCTCGCCGCGCGACAGCGCCACCGTATATACATTTCCGCCATCTTTGTCCGTCCGCTTAAACGTAATGCCCGCAATGCCGCTTTCCCGGAAGATTTCATTCACAGCCGCCACAAGCGACAGCTTTTCCGCCGTTTCCAGCGCCGCCGGGTCGCCGAGAATTGCTAAAATCTGCTCTGCCAGCGACGGCGAAAATTCCTCCGCCGCCTCGCCGGTTTCCTTCCCGCATGGCAACACCGCACTTGGCCTAAGCATCCGCGCCGTCCGCACGATCTCCGTTCTGCCGTCCTTCCGCGTCTTCGTGCCGCAGACGGAAACCGTCAGCTCTCCCGCTTGCAGAACCGGCAGCGTCACACCGCCTGTATACAGCATCTCCGTGCACGTCCCGCCGTTTTCCAGCAGTACCGTCTTTGTCAGCCCCTCCCAGTCCGCGTCAAACTCCACACGCATTGCATAGTGGTTCGCGACACCGGCCACCAGCGCTTGTCCGTCCCGCCGCGTGATCCGTTTGTCTCTGACCATAAATTCCAGCATTTTCATCCCGTTCACCCCAATGCTCTGTAATAGTAGGTATATCCGCTCCGATTAAACTGCATATCCGCGCCGCCGGCATACCAGAAGATCGTCTTGCCGTCCGCACTTTTCTTCGCATAGCCGGGGTTCGACGACACGTTGGTATAGCCATACCCGTCGTAAAGTCCCGTCCCCTCGGCATACTCCGTCCCGAGCCGCTCCGTAATCAGCAGCGGAAACACATTGATGTTTTGATCCGCCTGTTTGAACAGCGTTTTTCCGTCGGATACATACGAATATCCCACAATCTCCAGCGTTTTCGGCACAAACGTAAACTGTAAGCTGTTCGGCGCGCTCTCGCCGCCGACGCCTGTACCCGCATAACTGCCCACTGCGCACTTTCCAACCGCCGAGAGCTGGCTTGCCGGCGCAGCCACATACTTTACGTTCTCCACCCAGCCGTGCGCCGGATACGCCGTCTCCGTCTGCGACGATACAATCCCCTGAAACACCAGCACGCTCTGCATCCGCAGACTTCCCGGCATCGTCAGCCGGTATCCGTGGTTCGTCACCTGTTCATACTTCTCCGTCGTCTGCGCCGTCCACTGGTAAATGTTTGTATCCTCCACATACCCGGTCGACCGCCAGCACTTGCACTTGAAATACTCCCCGGCCTTCGGCGTCCTTGTCTCCGGCTCCGCCAGCGTCAGCTCACCGGTTGTCGGATGCATCGCAATCGCTGTCGCCGTCTGGTAGATAAAATATCCATTCGTCGGCGCCGCGCCGCCGAAGGCAATGTCGCCATACTCGGCATACGGCGTCCCGCCTGTGCTTTTCTGTTCCCACTGGTACGTATTCCAGACAAATCCCTGCGTCCCGCCATTGATCGCATCCTCAATCCGGGCAATGCTGTTTCGCACCGCAATCAGCGTCTCGCTCAGCGTCGCACCCGATGTCACACCGGCCAGCGTCGCCACCGCGTCCGTCACCGTCAGCTCGTCCGTTGTCTGATCCTCATCCGGTGCCAGCCGCTTCCAGTCACCTGCGCGCTGCTGCCCATAGAGTTCTAATCTTGTCTTTGCC
>ERZ1034842.508-NODE-508-length-15018-cov-14.620932_pt1 | contig 15018 bp, 15 predicted proteins | sample MGYA00520634_ERZ1034842 | MGnify/ENA primary metagenome ERZ1034842 (study PRJEB33766, sample SAMN09781734) | gut metagenome | biome: gut microbiome | host: Homo sapiens | place: Madagascar | study: EMG produced TPA metagenomics assembly of the PRJNA485056 data... | reverse complement strand
TTATTCGAGCAGCGGAAACAGTCTGGCTTTTAAATGCAAATCCGGAAACTTCACTCTTGTGGAGCTCCTCGTAACGATTGCCGTCATTGCAATCCTCGCCGGAATGCTGCTGCCCGCCCTGAACAGCGCAAAAGTAAAGGCGCAGACGATTACCTGTCTCAACAATCAGAAGCAGATCAGTCTTGCTCTGACGCAGTACACGCAGGATCACAGCTACTATCCCTGGCCGCAGGATAAAAATGGCAAAATAGACATCTGGGGCAAGCTGACCGGAAGAGATGAAAACGGCATCACCGGAACCCGCTATCTCGAAGTCATGAAAAACAATCCCGGCGTCCTGAAAATCCGCTGTCCGAACCGCATGAACCAGCGGTCTTCCGACGGCTCCGATTCCCTGATGAATTCATACGTCTTTCTCGGTACGAGCAAGAACGGCTGGACCGGATTTCTTGCGGCGACGAGCGCGGAAGTTCTTCCCGAGGGCGCGATGCGTCCGGAAAAGGTGCGCAAGCCTTCCGCCAAAATTCCGGTCATTGAGAATCAGGCGTCCAGAAACGACTCCGGAATGGGCTATATCTCCGATTACCGCTATCTTTACAACGGCGAGGGCAATAAGGATGAGGTTGAACCCGTTCACGGCAGACTTGCAACCGCGCAGTTCTATGACGGACACGCCGCAATGATCGATGTCGTTTCCGAACTGAACGCGTTCAACAACAATTCGCGCGGCTCTCAAATCTGGGAGAAATATTTCGCGACGAACAAAGACTGAAAAGGAGCCTGTCATGAAACATCTTCTCTGCTCTGCGTTTCTCACCGCTTCGCTCGTGCTCCCCGCCGGGGAGCTCCTCAACCGCAACGCCGGAATGGAGCTCGGAATCCCCGGAAAAGGCGCGCCCGGATACTTCCTCTGCGTCAACCGCGCCGCGCTCAAAACTGTTCAGGCTGCGCCCGATAAAATCTATACCTCCGTCACCGTCGGGGAGGGAAAGGACGGGCAGGGGCTGATGATCCCGGGTTATTCCGGCGTTTCGCACTGGCAGCTTGAGCTTGCCGATTTCATGCTGACCCGCGACGGCGAAGTGGAAATCTCCTTCGACGCCAAAGTCCTGCCGGACGAGAACGGAAAGCTTCAGCCGCTCCGCGCCTATTCCATCGATTTCCGCGCGTTTCCCGATCAGGATCGCGACCGCTATTATCCCATGCTGAAAGCCTTCTCCTTCCGTCCCGGAACGGAATGGAAACACTTTTCGAAACGCTTCAAAGTCAAGGCGTATACCAATTGCTACAACATCTGGGTGCTTGCTCCCTACGTCCCGAGCGGAACCACGCTCAATGCGCTCTGTCTTGACAATTTCCGCTTTGAATACGTCGACTCCGCCCCCGCACCTGTTCCGGAGGAGTACTCCGTCATTCCGGACCGCGGCGACCAGCTTTATTCGCGCGGGGACCTCGTCGCGTACACCGTCCGCGCGCGTTTGAACGACGCCCGTGAAACGGTGGAAGCGAAACTTGTGTTCAAGCGGGAATACAACGATTCCCCCGCGGCAATCGAGGCGATAACGCTCAAACGCGGAAAAGACGGAACCTATACGGGGGAAAAATCTTTTGCTCTGCGCGAGTTCGGTTCCTTTACGACCGAACTGATGATTGCGGGAAAGAAACTGCGCGGAATCGACACTTCGGTTCAGGTCATGCACCCCGCGGTAAAACACCCGTTCGGCTCGTTCGGCTGGGGACTCGGCATGAACGACGAGGGCGGTTTCCCGATCGGCCGCGCCGGAAAAGAGGGAGTTGAAAACTACAGCATCATGACAAATTCTTTCGAGCGCGAGTTCCGTCTGATGAAAGCCGCCGGAGCAAACATGATGCGCGTCTGGGCGCGCTGGCGTCTTATCGAACCCGAAGCCGGAAAGTTCACCGCCTCCCTCCTGGGACTCCAGATGGAACTGCTGAAAAAGTATGACATCGAACCGCTTTTTGTGCTCATGGGCGGACTTGTCATTCATGGCGGACAGGCGACGATGGACAAGTATCTTGCGGGGAACATCCGCGGTTCGCAATGGCCGGAACACCTCTTCCGGTATTATCATCAGTCCGAACGCAAAAACGCCGGTTCGATTCTTCCCCCGATGGATTACTATGCGAAATATCTTGATTTCGTTTATAAAACCTGGGGCGGACAGGTCCGCTGCTGGGAGATGACCAACGAACCCGGCGTGTTTGGCGTTCCGGCAAAAAACTACATTGATTATCAGAAGTTCACATACGATTATCTGAAACGGAAAAATCCGGAAAACCTCCTGATCGGCAACGGCGTGACGGGCGATTTCGGCATGAACGTCGTCAAATGGTGCGACCAGCTCAACGCCGTCGACCGGAACTATGTCGATACGCTTGACGGCGTGGCGTTTCACCCCTATGCGTGCGGACTCGACTACATTCACGGCGCGCGCGGACTGTATGCGCAGTGCATCCGGAACATTCAGAACACGCTTGCGAAACCGAAACCGATGTGGTGCACCGAACTTTATTACATTCAGACCGCGCGGCGCAAGCAGATCAATCATGGACGCGACTTCAGCCGTTACGATTCCAACGACCTGCTGCGTCATTTCCTCGACGGCATTTACAATGGCGTGAAAGCCTCGCCGTCGCCCGCCGTCGACTCATTCTTTCAGACTCCGGACCGGATGGTCAATCTGCGCGGCATGACTCAGCTCGCGGCCGCGATGAATTCACTTTCGTTCCTGCTGACCGACATGGTGAATTTCCGAAAAATCGACCTCGGTTCACTCGTCCGCGCCGGAATGTTCACGGACAAATCCGGAACAAAAGCGCTCGGCTTCCTGTATGACATGCGTCCTTCGGGCAGTCTTTGGACGCCCGGCGTGGGTTCCGCGCAGATTCTCGACCTTTACGGGAACCCGCTCGCCGCCGGAACGGTTCCGCTCGGATTTGAACCGCGCTATCTGACCGGCTCCCCCGCCGAAGTGGAACGGATGCTGAGCAAATCCGCCTTCAAGGTCGCGAACCCCGTCGAACTTTTCGGACGCTTTTTCAACGACGAGCTGTACATGGAAGCAGACAACCGCACGGGTTCCGCCGGAATCGTCGATGCTGAAGTCGGCGACCTCCCGGTCCGTTTTGCGTTCGAGAACGATCCGGAACATGCGGTAATCCGTCTGGCCGGAGTCAAAACCGCTCCCGCAAATGTGAAAACGGTTGCAAAAACTCCGGCGTACACGCTTCCCGCAACGGTGAAGCTTTCGCGCGGAACAACGGCGCATCTTTCCGCAGGGAACGGCACGCTGAAGCTCGAGCTCTCCGTCGCCGATCCGTCGGTGAAAGCCGCGGAAGGCAATTCTCTGTGGGGCGGTTCCGCCGTTGAAGTTTTTCTTGATCCGTCGCCGTTCCGCGAACTCAGCCGCGATGCGGTGAAGCCGTATCAGTATGCATTCGCCGCGGTACCCTCGAAGGGGACCGGCATGACGGCTCTTGCCATTCGCAATCCCGCGACAAAGGCGTCGCGCAAAGTCGAAAAGACGGCGGACGGCTATCGCATGGAGATTCTCATTCCGCTGGACGAACTGCCGCCCGCGGCGGTGTACGGATTCGATATCGAGATCAGCCGTCCGGGCGAAAAAACGAAAGAATCGCTGGGTGCGAACCCCGGCAATTCGTTCCGTTACCGTCTGCACTATCACCTCTTCCGCCTTCCGGATGCCTCTCTTCCGAACGGGGATTTTTCGCAAGTCTCTTTCGGCGATCCGGCTGCATGGTGTTACGAGATCCGCAGCGGCGTTTCCTTCCGGTGCGCTCCGGAGTTCGGACGGACGGGCAACGGCATGAAAATCGAGGTTCGCAAGCCGGATGGCAGACCTGCGGTCGCCGGACAGCGTTTTAAAATCGAGCCCGGCAGATTCTCATATGGAGTCTTCCAGATTCTCGCCCGTTATGAGAATGTGCAGACGCTCAAATCCGGACGCGGTCGGAACGGCGTCCGCTTCTCGGTCGGTTTCCCGCGCGGACGTGCGGAATATGGATACGACAAGCTCAAAACGGACACGACAGGCAGTTCGGACTGGACGCTTTATCAACTCGAATTCAAGATTCCTGCGGATGCGGATTATCTGGTTCCGGAGTTCGGCTTCGGTCCCGCAACGACGGGTGCCCTTTTTGTGGATTCTGCAACATTAACCCTTTACGGAGATAAAAAATGAAAAAACTTCTTGTTCTTTCCTCGTGTGCTCTCTTCACCGTCCTTTCCGCTGCGGATTTCCGCATCGACATTGTCGGCGGCGACAACTTGTCCTTTGCTCCGGGCGAGGTGTCGGAGAATGTGACGCTTGCTCAGGCCGGCTGGCTTGGCGCGAAAAAGGATCAGCGCCTCTGCGCCCAGGCGAAAGTTTCGGACGCGTGGCGGGAATACAGTTTCTCATTCACCCCGAAGTCGAGCGGAAAAGCGACGATTCAGCTGATGAGTTCGGATGCGAAAACGTTTGTTGCGTGCGACAACATCCGAATGAGTTCCGGCATTCCGAACGGCAGTTTTGAGCAGCTCCGTCCCGACGGAACGCCCTCCGGCTGGTGGAAGATGCGCGACGCCCGTGTGGTTGTCGACGGTTCCGCCGCCGACGGCAAAAACTATGTTCTTTCCGCCCACAACGACCGCTGGACCCGTCAATTTGATTGCACTGCCGGTGTTCCGGTCACCGTCAAATTCTCCGCCCGCCAGGAAGGTAAGTGAGTCTGCTATCTCCCCTGCAAGCGTGGAGCTTGCAGGGGGGAGGAAGGTTACTTGGTAAGGGGGGTAAGTAGTTCCCTGTTATAGACAATGATGTCTATGAGATTTTTGATGTATTTTGAGGTTTCAGAGATGAATTTTTTCTTCGTGTCTTTTAGGTCTAAATCCCATTTGTTGTAAAATGATTCGGCATCCCAATGAACAAACTCTTGGCTTGGCTTGAGGGTGATTATCCACTTTCCCTTCGGAAGAGTAGATTCGAAAATGTCTTTTTGAAGAAGCTGTTTGGGAATTTTTAAAGCTTCCCCAGAGCAGTTATTGGAATGTAATCCGTAACGGAGATCTCTGTAGTAAGGAAAACCTCGGTGGTGATTTTGAAATTCGAAAAAGAGTTTGAATCTATATTTATGGCTAGTGTAGTAAAAACCTGCGAATCTTCCATCTTTGTTTGGAGGAGTGATTTTGCATTTCCATTTTTCATTTATGCTATCCTCCTTAGTTGGATTACACTCTTTTGCAATTTCTTGAATAATTTTTTGATGGCAGTCGTTGAATGTTTGTGCAATATAAGCGGCTGCAAGATAGTTTTGAGCGTTGGTTGTTGTTGCGCTTGTAACGGCATCTTTCATAGAGGGGTTCATGTGTTCTCCTGTCAGTTTTTTAATGAGTTCTTGGTACTGCACCAAAGTCGCTTTGGTGAAAGTATTGTTTTTTTCAGCGATATAAATGCATTTTTCTAACCATCTGAGAATATCGTCTTTGTACGAAATCCTTTTGTAAGATATATCCCCTGGATTGCTAGCTTCATGACCATCCAAAGTCAAGTATAGGAGGACTTTACCATTATCTTCGGGGTGTTCGTCCTTCATCCATTCATCATAGTTCTGAAGTTGATCTTGGTGGTCTTTTGCATAGATTTTGTTTTCTATGACAACAAGTTCCTTGCTGTTTTTTATAACAATATCAGTTCTTCCATTAGATTCTTGACCTTCATTGTCCTTTTCTTGTTCCTTCTTTTTCCCTTTTTCCTCGCAAATCACTTCTGTCCTTACGGAGCATCCTTCAGAATGAAAATCTTTTAGCCCGATTTGTTCATAGAAAGCTTTAAGAAATGCTGACCCTAAACCATGTGAACCATGAGGATTAAGTAATTCTGCAAGAAATTTTGAGTGTATAGTTTCTCGTGCATTGATGCAGATGCCTACAACATCGAATGCTTCCGCTTTTTCTTGTTTGATGTCTTTCGTTGCCTCGTAAACATCTTTCAATAATTGTTGCAGTTCTTCCATTTCAACCTCTTTCTGTTGCTGGTTGTTTTCGTTCATCATTGTTTCCATCATCACTCCTCCAGATATTTTTTCACGGTGTTGCGCGCGAGACCGAGGGCGGCGGAAGTCCTGGTGAGATTGCCGTCGTATTTCGCGTAGACCCGCTTGACGTGCAGGCGCGCGGCAGACTCAAAATCATCCGGAATCTCCGGCTCGTAATGCGGGACCAGACTGCTGGACATCTCGCGGTGCTCGGCAATCAACTTGCTGAAATCGGTGATCTCAAGCACGCTTGCACGCTCCAGAATGTTGAACAGTTCACGGACGTTGCCCGGATAATCGTACAGCTTCAGCGCTTCAATCTGTTCCGGGGCAAGGTGACGCCGGTGCTGCTTGATCCAGTAGCCGTCCGCAATCTGCGCAATATCCTCCTTGTGCTCGCGGAGCGGCGGAACCCGAAGCTGAATGACATTCAGACGGTAGTAGAGATCTTCGCGGAATTTGCCGTCGCGCACCATCGCGGCAAGGTCGCGGTTGGTCGCCGTGACCAGACGGACGTCAACCTCAATTTCATCCTTTCCTCCCATCGGCGTGAACCGTCCGCCCTCGAGAACGCGGAGGAGAATTCCCTGCGCTTCCAGCGGCAGCTCACCGATTTCATCCAGAAAAAGCGTTCCGCCGTTCGCCTGCTTGAAGAGTCCGTCCTTCCGCTCGGCCGCTCCGGTGAATGCACCTTTTTCGTAGCCGAAAAAACGGCTTTCGAGCAGATTCGGCGTGACGCTTGCGCAGTTGAACGCCAGAAACGGCTCTTTGCTGCGCGGCGATTTGTTGTGAATCTGAAGCGCGACGGTCTCTTTGCCGGTTCCGCTTTCGCCGAAAATGTGAACTCGCGCGTGGTCGTGTCCGGCAACACGGTTGATGTTTTCGAGCAGTTTCCGGATCGCCTCGCTTTTTCCGACAAGCTCCCGCGAGCCGAAGCGTTTGTAGTGAGCGACCATCTGTTTCTCACCCGGACTCCACCTGCTGACCGGATCGGCGTTTGCAATGTGGCGGATTGCATCCCCGTAGGCGTTGTCGTCCTGATAGTTGCGGTAGTAAAACATCGCCGCCTCGATCAGAAGTTTGTACTGTTTGGAATCCTCCGTCGGTTCTTTCGGAAGCAGACGTTCGCGGATATCGCCGCCCGGAAGCCCGAAACAGGAACCGACAGCTTCGAGCAGCCCGTCCTCGTTGATGTAACAGTCAATTTTTGACCGGATTTCAGGATCAATGCCGTCCGGAAGTTCAAGCGCGCTGATCCACTTGACATGAACCTTCTTTTTCTCCAGCTGTTTCAGTGCAGAGAGCAGGTCGCCGGAGTTCCCGGTCAGACCGATTCCGAGAATATAGATGTCCTTATAGTTCCTTGCTGAATTCGAATTCAGATATTCCGGAAGACGCCGAGTGCTCATTCCGCGGATGTCTGCGGTTCTGCAGGCGCGGAGCGCAAGAGCGGCCGCCGCGGCGTAATCAATCCATCCCCAGCCGGTAAGAATCAGTGTGTCCATATTCTGGTCTCCAAAATTTGACAGGTTGATGTTCATAAAATAATCTACTCCATGTTCGGTGAAAATTCAAATTTCCGGATGAATTTTTTTTGCAGTCCGGTGTTCGCGACAATTCTCGCGCAGGCGATTGCATCGTCGAGCGCATCGTGATGTTTGAAGGTGAATCCGAAATGCGCCGCCACCGAATCGAGCGTGTGTGAGGGCAGGTCCGGCAGATGTTCCCGGCTGATTTCAAGACTGCATGCATAGGGAAAGGCGATCGCCGGGAGACTGTAGAGTTTGAGCGCGCATTTCAGGTGCCGCAGATCGAATTGCGCGTTGTGTGCAATGACGCATTCACCCGAAAGCAGAACTCCTTTCAGAGAATCCCAGATTTCCGGAAATTCCGGCGATTCGCGCAGTTCCAGATATTCGATTCCGTGGATTTCGGTAAACTTCGGCAGCATCCAGTCCACGGATGTGTGCGGACGCACAAGCCACTCGCATGTTTTTGTAAGTTTGCCGTCTTCCAGAAGTGCCGCTCCGACCGCGCAAATACTTCCGCTGTTCGGATTCGCCGTTTCAAAGTCCAGACCAACCAGTTTCATTGTTTGTTCCTTTCGCTGTCTGCTGATTTTGTAAAAATATTTAGCAGATTGCGTGCCAAGTCTCATCCTCCCTGACTTTCTTCATTTGCCGGCGCTCTGCTGTTCAGAAACTGAAAGGTTTTGTTCAGAAAATGACAGTTCCTTCCTGTTGCCCTGTTCCGTTTGAGCGTGAAGACGGGTTGGCACGCGATCTGCTGTTCTTTCCGGCAGAAACATAACAGGAGAAATCTATGAATCCTTCTATTACGCTGCTCGTTTCAGCCATTCTCGGAACGGAACCGACGGTTACAGTGGAAAGCCGCAAGGTGTGTTTTGAGGAGCTTCCCGCGGCATGTGCAGACGAATCAGAGTCGGACAAACACGCGAAGGTCATGAATTTTGATCTTGATGGCGACGGTCAGGATGAAATGCTGGTTGCTGCCGGTTCCGGTGGAGACCATTGGAGTGTCATGGCGCATACTGCGGAAGGCTGGAGGTGCGCCGGACGCGTCTCGGGTGAACTTTCGTTTGTCAGCCGTCCGGATTGTCGCGGACTTCTGGCCTGCCTTCCGCTGGGCGGGAATGAGGCTCGCTGGGATTTTTACGAACTCCGCAAAGGCGTTCTGCACAATCCGGTAAGCGCAAGCGTGCAATACGCGCGGTCGGGGAACGGTGTCCATCGCGCCAGACCGCTGAAGATTGAGGTGAAGACGGGAAAATGAAAAAGGAACTTCAACAACAGCTTTACGAAACCGCGCCGGTCCTTTACGGTCTGGTGAAGGATTCTCCACTCTGGAAGATTTCTGCTTCGGATGATCTGTTTCCGTTTTTGCTGGAACTTTCAACGGCGATTGAGAAATTCAACCGGCGGTACCGCAAACGCTATGTGCGAGTCATGCGGATCCGCATGGTTGAGGGAAAGCTGGAGTTCCTGACGCATCGCCCGGTCGCGTGCATCGAAAAACTGATTGCCGCCACACGCCTGCGAATCCGTCGGTACCGGAAAGAAATCCGGAGCAATTTCATCCGCCGGGCGCGGAAGATGCAGAGCACGGCGCTGTTCGGTTCGTCGCTGCTGCCCGAATGGAACGCGCTGATGCCGGATGAGCTCCGGACTCTGGAGTGTCTCCTCGGCTATGCGGAACGTTTCGCGGTGTCGAAGGGGGACTGGCTGATGATTGCGCACTGGTACCGCCGTTATCTGCACGACGGCGACAACGAGTTGCGCTGTCTGGAGAACAGTGAACGCTGTGAGTGAGGCATGTCATGTTCAGCATAATGAAAAACCGTGAATTGCGGACCGCCGCCGCGCTGCATTGCGAGGATAATATATATGAATTGAAACGCACGCGGATTCTGCGTGTCGTCCGCGAGTACGACGGCAGTCTGGAGCTTGCCGCGGAGAGACTCGGCTGTTCGGTCGGAACGGTCCGCCGTTCGCTGCGGTTTGTCGCGTTTGAGCATCTTTTGAAGGATCCGTCGCTTGCGGACCGTTTTGACTGGCGCACGATGACGCGGCGGAAATGGCGGCGCCTTCTGATCCGCCGCCCGGAGTTCATCACCCGTCTTCCGAAACGTGCGGACGGGAATGTGTTATATGAGATGGATGTTGCAGAGATTCTTTGCCGCCGTCCGGAACTTGCGGCGCACTTTGACTTGAATTATTGGAATGAGCTGAAGCTGGACTTCTGCTGGTCGGAACTGCTTTCGCATCGTCCGGAGTTTGCGCCGCAGTGCGATTTTTCTGTCTGGGAGGAGGGGTGCGCAGTGAGAGATCTTCTGTGCTGCCAGCCGCAGTTTTTTGACCGTATCCGTCTTGACCTTCTGAAGCCGTATCACTGGGATGTTTTGCTCCGGCATCAGCCGCATCTGCTGCGGCGCATGGAAGCGCGGACGGAGCGTCCGTTTGGTTATCGGGTTTATCATCTTCTTCATCATCCGGAGGACGAGGCGGAATTTACGGAATGGGACCGGGTGGAGGAAGAGGACCGTCTTGACTTTCGGCGTGAGCAGCCTGGGATTTATGCGCGTCATTTTGTTCAAAAAACAAGCGGAGGTGATTAAATTTTGACCATTAATGGAGTTCCGGTCCGCTTTTTTGAGTGTGAGGCGGGTTGGCATGAGAAATGCTTTTACGGAATCATCCAATGCTCATTGCAAGGGCTTGCAAATCCGGCGGATTTTTACGGAAAAATACTTGACAAATGTCGGTGTTGAAGTTATAGTAAATGTCTAAAGTCAAACAAAAAAGGAGACTTGAGGCAAGAGACGAAACGACAGCGCGACATTTGACAATTTGTACGTAAATTTTACCGTACCATCGAAAAACTTGCAATTTTGCTTTGGGAGAACGGAAAGTAGAAAGAACGTACCAAACATAGTTTGGCACGGGTTCTTTCCTTGTGTTCTTCCGGGTTTTGCAAGTACCTTCGATGGGCATGGATTGATTCCGTGCCTTTTTTTGTCGGGAAAAACAGCAGAACATTCACGAAACAGAAACTCGAGGAGAACGAAATGGAAAAAAAGGAATTGACAGCACTTGAGAATGAGCAGAGCGCTCTTCTGAAGGAGTTTGAGGACTCCAAACTTGGAGTGGACGAGTTTATTCTCAAATACTTCAAAGAGAAAGGCGTTGCCGATCCGGAAGCGACCCTGAAGCGGATGGACGAGACGTTTCGCGTAATTGACACTTGCTATGATGCTCTTAAAGCCGCAAAGGAATCTGGAGATGACAGGAAGGTTATCTTGCGGGGAATCTGTGACAAGGCTTTTGAAGGACAAGATCCGGAAGTTGTGGGGCGATCTCTTTCTCAAATTATTTCTTCTCTCGGAGGGGAAGTTGACCTGCAAAATCCCTTATCATATGAAGGTTTTGACTCTATTGAGTTGATTGATGCTTTTGATAAGGCTCTTGCGAAGTATGAGCTTTCAGCTTTAATGAAAAACGGGGAGACTATGTGAGTATGAACGGAGATTTGGCAAACTTCCGAAAAGTAATGGCGGCACGTTTTGTGGCAGAGGAGGGGTTTACTCCGGAAGAAGCTGCGACGACTGCAGATAAAGGGACATTCCAGGCTGAAATCGCTAAGGCTGTTGCGGAAGAGCAAATGACCGCGGAGGAAGGCACAGAATGTCTGCTTGACCGAATGGCGGCTTCTGCTGCGGCAATTCTCAGCCCGGCGTTTTGCTCAAAGTATGGATGTAAGATCGGGGCCGCTGTCGGAGCTTTCTTCGGCAATAAACTCCATGCATCACAATCTGTTTGTGCCGCAGTTGGCAAAGCTGTCGGAGCTACAGTTGGAATGGTCGGTACCTACACAATCGCAAAAGGACTTAAACTGGTTGCAACAGCTGCGAAAAAAGTTTGCGAGTGGGGGCGCAGTTTATTTGTGGGCAATTCGGAAAAAGAGAAAGTTCAGGCTTGAAAATGGAAGGAAAAAAATCTCCAGTACAGCTCCTGCAGCAGTATATTTCGGCACGGCGTCCGATCATTTATATCAACCACTTTGACTTTGAAGCGGTTGACCGCATGATAGAATCTGCGTGCAGCTGCATCGGAAAACGCGGTTATGAAATAGTTGAATTTTCTCCGGCCGCTGGAAGAGTGGATTTCCGGACAAAGAATAAAAAGGGGGCTTCGCCGGGAGATTTGGCTGATTTTCTTCAGAAATTCAACAGTTCTCTCTACAAAGATATTGCCAAAGAAACCATTGTGATTCTGAAAGAGGTTCATGACGACATCAAGGATAAACGCATTTACTCTGCGTTGCAGACAATCGCCTGCAGGAAGAATATGTCTCCTGATATCCCGGGAGATTATTTCCGGATAACGATTGTCATTGTTGACAGTAAAATGGCAATTCCGCCGGAGCTTGAAAAGTTCGTCTCCGTCATCAATTTCCGTCCTCCGACGGATGTTGAAATCGAAAAAATCTTGAGAGAAACTGCGAAAGCCAACGACGGTGTCGTCGATGAAGCATCCCTGAAGGATTTGACGATGGCTCTGAGCGGTCTTTCCGAGTTCGAAATTGTTCAGATTACAAAGCTGGCGCTTGCAAAGCACGGAGAGATCACAAAGGACGATTTGGAACTGATCTTTGATGAAAAGCGCCAGGCGATTCAGAAATCCGGATTGCTGGAATTGGTCGATACTTCCAAAAAAGTTGATATTGGAGATTTTGACAACCTTGGAGAGTATCTGAAGGGAAAAGCTGCCATCTTTCAGGACCTTGTGGATGCAAGGGAACATGGAGTGGATGCTCCGGCTGGAATTATCTTGGTCGGTATGCCCGGTTGTGGAAAGAGCCTTAGTGCAAGATATGTCGCCAAGAAATTCAATTGTCCTCTTTTAAAATTTGATGTCGGCCGTCTTCTTGGCAAGTATGTTGGCGAGAGTGAAGGAAATCTTCGGAAGGCTATTCAGGTGGCGGAAGCCGCTTCTCCCTGCATCCTTTGGATTGATGAAATTGAAAAAGCTTTTGCTAACGCTACTAACGGGGATGTGATGACCCGAATGTTGGGCTATTTTCTTACCTGGATGCAGGAAAAGACCCTTCCCATCTATGTGCTTGCAACAGCAAACAACATTTCCAATCTTCCGCCGGAGTTTAAGCGGCGCGGTCGTTTTGATGAAATCTTCAAAGTCGATCTGCCGAAGGGAAACGGTATCGCTTCTATTTTCAAGATCCATTTGCAAATGCGAATGAAGAAGCTGACTGGAGGTACAATCCCAGAGGATATTGTTCTTGATGACTTGGTTCAACTGTGCGAAGGAAAAATGTATTCAGGAGCGGACATAGCCAGTATCGTGAAGTCTGCTGCTGAAATTGCTTATCTGGATGGAAAACGCTTGATTTCACAGGAAGATCTCGAAGAGTTGATTGAAAAAACTCCTTCCAGCTGTAAGTCTCAGGAAAATACAGAGGCATACAAAGTCATGGTTAAGGCATTGAAAGAGCTTGATTGTAAACCTGTGTCAAGGAACACTTAAAGGAGTATGTTGAAATGGCAAAGTTTCCAATTCAAATGAGCGGCGTAGAGGTTTATGATATTGAAGGCTTGAAAAAGCATTTTGAATTAAATGCTTTACTTGAAAATCGTCATAGGCTTTCCGCTTGGCTGAAAGGCGCTGATGAAGAAGAGCTGGCTCAGAAAGTTAAAGCTCTTTCTCATGATCTTTCCACCGGTGGCTGGCTTGATGCAGTTGCTCCCATTTTGGGAATCGAAGCAGAACTTGCACATGCACGGGAGTTGATAGCGGAAAAACAGCGCGAGGAAGAAGCCCGTAAACAGCGAGAGGCGGAAGCGCGCAGACTGCGAGAGGCGGAAGCGCGCAGACTGCGAGAGGAAAAAGCGCGCAGACAGCGCGAGGAAGAAGCCCGTAAACAGCGCGAGGAAGAAGCCCGTAAACAGCGCGAGGAAGAAGCCCGTAAACAGCGCGAGGAAGAAACAAAATTGAAAAAAGCTCTTAAAATAGGGGCAGTTGCTACCGGTCTTGTTTTAGGGGGACCTATTGTCGCCGGTATAGTAGGGGGAGCTTTAGCATTGAAAGCTTTGGATAAAAAAGGAAAAACAAAAGAGGAGTAAAATATGCCGGCTCGAGTTAAAATCGGAGAGAAAAAGTGTGCGTCTTGCATCTGTTGGGAAGGAGAACGGAAAATTTGGTCCTGGGGACAGAAACCGCACAGCGTCGATGCGGAACACAATGGGTATTGCCCTGGCCGGAGGGGAACTGTTTCCGCGAACTTGTCGTGTCCGCGCTGGAAAGAGTGGGAAAAACTTTGAATCGGGTCCGGACGGCAGTTTTTTACGGTCACCCGGGAAATAAATGAAAAACAGATAAGAAAGGTTTGACAATGACAAAATTTCCGCTTCACATGAATGGTGTGGATGTCTATGATCTTGATGCGCTGAAGAAAAGTTTTGATATTCGGGCGTTGCTCAAGAATCGGGCAAAACTTGCCGGTTGGCTGAAAGGTGCTGATGAAGAGGAATATGCTCAGAAAGTTAAGGCTTTATCTTTTGAACTTTCTGATGGAGCTTGGCTTGATGCTGTCGCTCGGATTTTGGGCACTGAAACAGAGCTCGCAAATGCACGAAAGTTGATGGCTGAGGAACTTCAGCAAAAGCGCGTTGAAGATGAAGCTCGCAAACGGCTTGCTGCAGAAAAGGCTGCAGAAAAAGCTCGACAGGCGCAGAAGGCTGCGGAAGAGATGACTCCAGAGAAAATCGCATTGCGGGAAAAAACGGAACATGCGATGGAGCTTGTTGAAAAAACGGAAGCTATAGTGGATACTGGCTTTGAGGAAGATTTGGTTTTTGCTCTGAAAAAGTGGCGGTATTTTGCTGTGACAGGAGATCTTGTCGAGCGAATAAGAGAAATACTTTCTTTGTCACCGGGAAAGTATGAAAAGATAAAGGATCTCTTTGATGACGTTTGTGAAAATAATGCATTGGGAGGCCCGAAGGAAATGTCGCGGGCGTTGAATGCCTTAAGTTCAATTGAAATTTTGTCTGAGGAAGGTATTCGATTTGCCATTCGTCTTTGCCGTTTTTCTGGCGAAACAGAGGTTTTGGACGCTTTGTATCTCTGTACTCTCTTGGATGAAGAGGAGGATATCATTCTCTTGGAGTCGACATATCAAGCTTATGATCTAAGAGAAGCGAAGACTTGCTTAAACTGTTCATTCTGGAAAGGCGCCCGCTACAATCTTGAGTCTAAGGGTTATTGCTCAACATGGAAAGGAGAAGTGTCTCCGTCTTCACCCTGCTCAAGTTGGACTCCTTGCGAGTAAATAGCTCTTGGAAAGGAGAGATTGCTTTTATGAAAGAGAAATTCCGCTTTTTGACTTCGTTTTTGCACAGAAAAACTTCTCAAGAAGGAGAAAATG
>ERZ1034842.502-NODE-502-length-15057-cov-15.619317_pt1 | contig 15057 bp, 15 predicted proteins | sample MGYA00520634_ERZ1034842 | MGnify/ENA primary metagenome ERZ1034842 (study PRJEB33766, sample SAMN09781734) | gut metagenome | biome: gut microbiome | host: Homo sapiens | place: Madagascar | study: EMG produced TPA metagenomics assembly of the PRJNA485056 data... | reverse complement strand
CTTATATATATCGCAAACAACGGAAAAATCAAGAGCACAACCTGAATTATTATACTATTTTAATCTTTAACGACGGCCGCCTTTCGCCAACCGGCCTCCTCTCTTGCGCTTCGGTAAAGCACGGCGATTCCACGCAGAGTGAAGAGTTCATCGGCAAGTTCGAATCCGGGAATCTCCCGCAGGAAAAATCCGGCATCGCCGCCGCAGGCCACACGGCGGATCGGCACTCCGGGATACGCAAGTTCCATCCGGCGGAGCAGCTCGCGGACTGCCCCCAGCGCCGCGCAGTCGGTTCCGAGGTCAATCGCATCGACCGTGTTGTTCCCCGGAAATGAAGGGACACGGGAAGTCACCTCCGTCACCGGCAGTTTCGCCGTGTAATCATGCAGGGATTTGCGCAGAATCAGACGGCCGGGAAGAATCGCCCCGCCGCACATCCGGCGGTTGGAATCGACGAATTCAAGATTGATCGCAGTTCCGAAATCAACGCACAGAGCGGGCAGAGCTCCTGAAAAAATCAGCTCCGCCGCATTCGCCAGCCGGTCTGCGCCGAGTGTCTCCGGATGTTTCATGCACGAAAGATCAACCGGACAATCCGGCATCTGCGAACTCACAATAAACGCGCCCGCATCGCGGAATTCGCGTTCCAGAGCGGGAACGACCGAAGCCGCGGCCATGTTTTCCGATGCGTAATCCGCAACCCGGAACTCCGGAGTCGCAACCGTGTCGAGCAGACGCAGTGAAGCGCCGGAAAGCTCCGCCACCTGTACGTGCGTGTTTCCGGCGTTGAAAAGACGGATGATGGACATGTTCCGGATCAGCCGCCGAGTTTTTCGATGATGCTGATCAGCGGCATGAACAGAGCCATGACGATACCGCCGACGACCACAGCAAGGAACACAATCATCAACGGCTCAATCATCGAGGTCAGCGCGCCGACGGCGTTGTCGACTTCTTCGTCGTAGGTGTCGGCGATCTTGTCGAGCATCTCCGGCAGCTTACCGGTCTCCTCACCGACCTCGATCATACTGATCACCATGTCGGGGAAGATCTTTGTGGTGTTGAGCGGTCCGGCGATCGTTTCACCTTCCTTCACGGCGTCGTGCACTTCCTGAATCGCATCGCAGACGATTTCATTTCCGGCGGTCTCTTTCACGATGCTGAGCGCGTTCAGGACCGGCACGCCGGACCCCATCAGCGTTCCCAGCGTTCGCGAGAATTTGGAAATCGAGGATTTGGATACAATCGGTCCGAACAGCGGCATATTGTACTTGATGTAGTCCAGCCAGTAATGTCCGAACTTGGTTTTCGCAAAGAGCTTGAAGACAATGACAATGCCGACGATGCCGCCGACGAGCACGAGAATCTGCTCCTGCATGAACCGGCTGATCGCCATAACGATCTGCGTCAGACCGGGCAGCGGAGCGCCTTCGAGCAGTTCATTGAAGATTTTTTCGAACTTGGGAACGATGAAGATCATCAGACCGGCGGTAATGGCGCCCGCAATACACAGAACGATGGTCGGGTACACCATGGCCGACTTGACTTTTCCGGCGATTCGCGCGGCTTTTTCCATGAACGATGCGAGTCGGTCGAGAATCAGTTCGAGCTTACCTGCGGCTTCGCCGGCGCGCACCATGTTGAGATAGAGTTTGTCGAACGATTTCGGATGCTGGGCGAGCGATTCGGAAAAGGTGGAACCGGCTTCAACTCCGTTCGCGACTTCCCCGAGAATCTTCTTGATGATCGGATCTTTCGACTGTTTTTCAAGAGTCCGGAGAGAACGGATGAGCGGCAGACCTGCATTCAGCAGAATGGAAAGCTGACGGGTGAAAATCGTGAGCTGTTTTGTTTTAATGACTGCGGGACCAAGCGAGATGTTGATGTTCATCGCGCTTTTTTTCTTGGCTCCGGCTTTTTTTGCGGGCTGCGGGGCGGCCTTTTTCTTTTCAATCTTCCGGACCTGCTTGATGGAGGTCGGGAACATGCCCTGATCTTTCAGAAAAGCGGTTACCGCTTCTTCGTTCGCGGCCTCTTTCTGACCTTTCCGCTCTTTTCCCGTGGCGTCCATCGCCGCATATTGGTACAGAGGCATAGGGATCTTCTCCTTACTTACGGTGTTAAATAACTATTCCTCTGTATAATAGCATCGAACAAATGATATTTCCAGTGACAAAAGCGACTTTTCTTCAGAAAATTTTAAAAAAAATAAAAAAGTCCGCTTGATTATTCGCGAAACTGGTGTATCTTATGGACACTCAAGCGATACGCCCCTATCGTCTAGAGGCCTAGGACACCAGGTTTTCATCCTGGCGACACGGGTTCGAATCCCGTTGGGGGTGCCACTTTTATTTCGCTGTGGCACTGACGTATTGCCCCTATCGTCTAGAGGCCTAGGACACCAGGTTCTCATCCTGGTAACACGGGTTCGAATCCCGTTGGGGGTGCCATTGATATCGCTTTTGCCCCTATCGTCTAGAGGCCTAGGACACCAGGTTTTCATCCTGGCGACACGGGTTCGAATCCCGTTGGGGGTGCCACTTTTTCCCGCACCTTGTTGTTCAGACTTTCGCTTCTTCGCCGGTCTTTGCCATTGTTCTTAATTCAGTGTTTCCTCGGCGAGCTTTATTCAGCGATGAAAAGCGATTCTGGCATGATAAGATGTCTGGATTCTTGAATAAATTGTCCGCAAAGCCTCTTTGAACATATACGCATCACCAAGCTCCTGGAATTCTCCTCGCATATTACGCAGAATGATTTTGGCATCCTCCGGCAAATTTTCATTATTCTTCAGGAAGATAAAGCGCAAGCCCTTCAGCAGCTCTTGTTGAGTTATGTTTAATTTTGCAGTAATTCACCTTCTTACTTTATCAAGTTTATCATTCATTAACTTAATCACATGAAAATGATAAAAAACAATTTTTACATTCGGAAACTCTTGAGAGATCCAGCCGTAATAAGCATTCGCCATATCCATCGTTACAATTTTTAACTTTCTTCGTTTTAATTTGTTAAATACTCCGGAAAGAGCTGAAACACCTTTCCCTTCTCCGACGTGAATACTGCTCCGGATTGCAAAAGCACAAAGACTACTTCGCGGCAATTTCCCATTGGTTCCCCATGTACTTGCCGCTTGCTGATTGGCCTGATCGTCACTTGCCTGGAACCGCATCGTGGACACTCAAACTTTGTCCGTGTCAGCGAAAAATGTACACTATTTTCCGTATATTTGACTTTCTGCTGTTGAAATCCGCGGATTTTCTGTGTATATAAAGATTGACCGGCATTATAACCTCCTATCGTTTTTTGTGGTTATTAAACAATAGTGGCAATGTCGGTCACTTTCCACTTCATCGCTGATTTTTTCTGTTTTTGCCCTCATCTATGGCAAATAGCACCGATGAACCGATTTTAAGCGCCCTCTCATGCGGCTTTCTCAGAAGCTCATAAGAGGGCGTTTTCATTTAGAAGTGACGTTATTCAATCACAGCCATTGTGTGGCAGGTGAACTCCGGTACGGTGAACGTCGTTTTGCCGTCTTCAAGCGCAAACGGAAGTTCTCGGTTTTCGGGCTGGAGGACAACCCGGCGGACAGGATCGGCGGTCTTCACCGAAACTTTTACGTTGTACAACGGCACAAGATCCTCGATGATCTCTGTCGTGTTCAGCTCGCGCTGATTGCCGCCAAGCTCCAGTTTGCCGCCGCGCAGAACCGTCGGCGCATAGAGAATATGGCAGACTGTGCGGTTCTGGGCATCCTGGCGCATCAGAGTGACGCGTCCGGTCGAAGGCAGATTTTCCGTCTCCACCTGGATATCCTTGCCGAGGAAGGCGCGGAGCGCATTCACAAAGAGCTGTTTGTGCATCACTGCGCCCGTTGCACGGTAAAGAGAGAGAACCGGATGTGCAAAGCAGAGAATTCTGGCGTCAAACACAACCGCATCAAATCCGGAGGGTTCCGGCTTGTTCGGCGTGTGCTGGTGGGAACAGAAATGCTCGACCGTACGGTTGAAGTACGGGTCGTAAATCTTTGCAGCTGAACGGCCCGTTGTCGCCCTCATCCGGCGCGAGGGCAGGTGCATGAGGAACGGAGTTTTGAAGTTTCCGGCAAATTCACTTTCCATGCAGGCATAGTCGGGATTGAACGGAGATGCTTCGCCGAATTCCGCGCCGAACGCGAAACGCGGCTCCGCTGATCCGGGTTTCAGCAGAGCATCTGCAGAGATTACAAGTTTTCCTCCGTTCTTCAGGAACGTCTCGAGCTTTGCCGCAGCATTTTCTGAAAGAGATTTTTCGTTGGCGGCAACAATGACTTTGTAGCGTTCGAAATCCATAGTCTCATCGATGAAATCGAAGGGAAGATGGGCTTCAAGGAGGAGACGCGAAGCGCCGGCGGAGGCGTCTTTCACCGATTCTTCGGCGAGGACGGCTATTTCCGCGAGAGAACGTGCATCGCGGCACCACTCCTCCTTCTTTTCTACTTCGGAGTAGGCCGCGCCGATGATTTCATATGTGGTCTGATCCAGTTCGCCGTCCGGGTGGAGCTGATCGCCGATGCTGCATTTGGAGTTGTTGGCGAGCATTGCGGCGCATTCGTAGCGGAGCGCGTTCGGGTGCTTGAATCCGCCGAATTCGCCCCAGGTGCAATGGAATTTGCCGGTCATGCCGAGAAAATCGAGTCCGAGGTTGCGGCTGTATGCGGCGGACATCGGGTAATGGTCGTAACCCCAGCCGCCCGTCGGGAGCGATTCGAGCTCCAGGTGGCTGAAATACGGCAGAATCTCCTGGCACCCCACGGGGACGTGTCCGCTGTTGTGGAAAATCGGCATTTTCGAGTCAATCGAACGGACCGTTTCAAAGGTGCGGCGGTAATAGTTCATCAGAACTTTGTGCGCAAACGCGGCGCGGTCTTCGGGCTTCTGCGGGTCGTATCCCTCCTTGTACATTCCTTTCATGCAGGCGGGACAGCAGCACGGAGCCTGATTGATGATGTCAAGGAAAATGCCGTCCGCATCGGGGAACATCCGCATGGTTTCGGCGATGTGGTCGCAGAGGTAATCGAGATACGGCGTGTTGAAGCAGAGTGTCCGGAAGCCGGGTTTGAGCGGGCTCGGTTCCCAGCCGACGTAACGGCCGTCTTCGTTGATTTCACGCCATTCGGGGTGATTCTCCGCCGCGTAGCTGTTGATTCCGGCGGTCAGGTAAACAGGGACATTGACGCCGATTTCCTTGCAGGCGTCAAGCTGGGCGCGCAGGAGGTTGAACTTGAGATTCGGGTGCATCATGCCGACTTTGGTCGGATGGTAGCTCATGCCGTGGTGACAGAGCGAAAAGCAGGTGATGGAATCGACATGTGCGGCTTTCAGGCGTTCCTGCCAAACCTTTTTATCGAACTTCTCCCCGATCCCGGGAATCTCCGGTGAAGTGTGAAAGTCCAGATGAACCTGTCTGAAACGAAGTTTGTACATAAGCGCCTCCTTAAAATTTTTATCGGTTGTTTAAGATGTAATATAGTCATAAAAAGAAGAGCTTGCAACACCTCTTTCCGGAAAAAACATGAAGAAACGCCACAAATTCCATGAAAAAAAGCATTTTTGCAGAGAAATACGCTATTTTTTATCGCGGAAAGGTTGTAAAATGCCGGAAGATGTGGTATGCTATCTGAAATAATGGAGGATTGTTTATGAGACTGATGTGGATCATGCTTTTTGCGGCCCTCGGACTCGCAGCGCAGACGAAAATGCCGAATCTGGCTCTCAACTGCCCGGCCGAAGCAAGTTCTGTTGAAAATCAGAACCTGCTCCCCGAATTTGCCGTCGACGGCAAAACGAAAACCCGCTGGTCCTCCGCACACAGAGACGATCCGCAATGGTTCAAAGTTGACCTCGGAGCCGTCAAAACTGTCGGACGAGTCGTCATTCTCTGGGAAAATTCCGCGGCGCTTGATTACAAAATCCAGCTCTCCAGCGACGGTGAAAACTGGATCGACGCCATTCACAAAAACGATGGAAAGGGCGGAGAAGAAAATCTCTCCTTCTCCCCTCAGCCCGCCCGCTTCGTACGCTTCACCGGACAGTTCCGCATCCAGCAGTACGGCGGTTACTCGTTCCGCGAATTCCAGGTCTTTGAAAAATGATGAAAGCCATGCTCATTCTCCTTTTGCTTTCCGGGACGCTTTCCGTGTTCCATGCGGAGGCGGAAGAGAATCTGGCTCTCAACCGGAAAGTCTCTGCAAGCTCGATTCAGTATCTCGGGGTCGATGCGCACTGGGCATGTGACGGCAAATCCCGCACCCGCTGGGCGAGCCGCTTCTCCGATCCGCAGTGGCTGACGGTGGATCTGGCATCCGTCAAAACTGTCGGACGCGTTGTTGTTTTCTGGGAGACTGCCGCGGCGAAAGCGTACCGGATTCAGCTCTCTCTGAATGGGAAAGACTGGACGGATGCATCCGTCAAAAGTGACGGATCGGGCGGAATTGAGGAGTTGAAGTTCGCTCCCGTTCAGGCGCGGTTCGTTCGCCTCTATTGCGAAAAACGTCTTACCAAAGCCGGATATTCCGTCTTTGAGTTTGAAGTATACAGTGAATAACAAATTTAGAAAGAAGGTGTTGGAAAATGATGAAGAAAGCAATTCTCGCAGTAATCGCAGTCGCGGCAATCGGCGTTTCCGCAGAGGACGCCAACCTGGCCCTGAACAAAACTGCCACAGCAAGTTCCATCCAGATGAAAGGTGTGGAAGCGGCAAAGGCTGTTGACGGCAAGCTCAACACCCGCTGGTCTTCCAGCTTCCGCGACAACCAGTGGATCATGATCGACCTCGGTTCCGCTCAGGAAGTCGGCAAAGTCGTTCTCCGCTGGGAAAACGCCTATGCAAAGGAATACAAAGTTCAGCTTTCCATGGACGGCAAGGAGTTCAAGACCGTTTCCGAACAGAAGGACGGCAAGGGCAAGACAGAAACAATCACCTTCCCCGCCGAAAAAGCACAGTTTGTCCGCATTCAGTGCGACAAACGCGGAACGGGTTACGGCAACTCCCTTTGGGAAATTCAGGTTTTCGCAAAGTAACCGCGTATTCCCATGCTCGCCTCACTTCAAACGGCAATACTCGACTGGCTCGCCCTGTACGGCGCCGCGGCGACGACTCTGTGGCTTGTTTACAGCTTCATCCTCGGCGCCTGCTTCGGGAGCTTTACGACGGCCTGTGTGTGGCGTATTCCGCGCGGAATCTCCATTGTCTGGCCGCCGAGCTCATGCCCGAAATGCGGACACAAGCTCGGACCGCTGGAAAACATCCCCATCCTGGGCTGGCTGATTCTGCGCGGAAAATGCAAAGGCTGCGGTCTGCCCATCTCGCCGCGTTACATTCTCATTGAGCTGGCAACTGCAATTCTGTTCACTCTCACCTCGTACCTTGCGCTCCGGGCGGGAGAACCATTAGCCGTCCTGATCCCGTGGACTCTGATTGTGCTTTCAGTCGGGAGCACCTGCACCGACTGTGAGCTGCGGATCATTCCGGACAAGTTCACTTACACAGCGATGATTCTTGCGCTTCTCTGGAGCTTTCTTGTGCCGTCGAAGACGATGCCGCCGTTCCATTCGTTTCTCTTCACCTTGGCTTCGATTGCGGCAATCGGACTTTTCTGCAGCTGCGCCGCGTGGGCGGGCAAACTGCTGTTCAAACGCGACGCTCTCGGCTGGGGCGATGTGAAATTTCTCATGGCCGCGGCAGGGTTCATCGGCGTTTTCGGAGCGCTTTTTGCGATGTTTGCGGGAAGCCTCTTCGCATTGCTCTGGCTGCTTTTCGACGCGTGGAAACGCGGACGTCTCCGCCGCAAATTTGCCTTTGGTCCCTTCCTTGCCGCCGGAGCAATTCTATGGCTGCTGATCGGCCCCTTCGTGCTTCCTCTGTTCCCGAAACGGTGAATTGCAGATCTGGGGAAGGGAGTGCTTAACTTTTCAACGCACACCTGCAGGATAATTTCATTGACAGCATTTGACATTTACTGAAACGGCGACTATATTAAAGATGGAAGTCAATCGTTTGAGCAAATTATCCGGAGCGGGACGTGAAACCAACGTTAAAAGATGTGGCGAAACTTGCCGGAGTGAATTTCACTCTGGTTTCAAAGTATCTGAATCACAGTTCGCAGGCGCGCATGACGCCGGAGACGCGGGCGCGCATCGATTCCGCTCTGAAGGAACTGAACTACCGTCCTTCCGCTTCCGCGCGCACGCTCCGCAGTGGAAAGAGCCGCACGATCGGGCTTGTCTGCGGTGATTTGACGAACGCCTACAGTGCGCATTTCGCGAACCTGATTCTGAATTTTCTGCGCGAACACGGCTATCAGCTCCTCATCGCGGTGCGTGGACCGGAAGCCGACTGCGCCGCTCTGGATTTTCTCACCGACCGCGATGTGGACGGGCTCATTCTCTCCGGCGCCGACCTTCCGGAGAACTATTTCCCGAAACTCCCGACTGCCGTCTATGATACTTCCGTGAACCGCGGTTCGGTGATGAATCCCGACCTCGGACGCTCTCTCGACGCCGCGCTTGCCGCAGTCAACGGGCGGATCGCAGGACTTTTCTTCCGCAACTCCGCATGGAACGGCGCGTTCCAGCTTGCAGCACACCGGCGCGGACTCGATGCGGAAGCGCGCATTCTTCCGTTCGATTTGGAAACGCGTGCCACGGAGCTTCGCAAAGTCTGCCAGGAAAAGCCGGAATGGATTCTCACCAGCGGCTGGCAGACCCTTCTCATGCTTCAGGATTTGCTCGGTGACGAGTTTCCCGGTTATCATCCGCATCTGCTTGTTCATGCAAACTGCCGCGGACCTTTCATGAACGCGCCGGAGATTGCCGGCGTGATTCACTCGAACACCAGCGACATGGTCCGGGAGCTCTGCACCATGCTTCTCGGACAGATTGAAAACAGCGGATCCGTCCCTGAAAGCCGTCTGTTCCCGACGGTGTTCCGTCCCGCCGGTTCCCCGGAATTCGAAGCCTTGAAAACGAGACATTTCCAGCTTACGTAAAAATTTTTGAACTGAATGGTCAAACGATAGAGCAAATTATGCTTTACAACAGGAGGAAAAGCAGAATGCTGACAAGTGAAATGGTGAAAGCGGCGGCGCTTGCCGCCGGAGCCGACGTCTGCGGAATCGGCGACATGGCGCGTTTTGAAGGTGCGCCGCCGGAGATGGATCCGCGATACATCTTCCCCGAAGCGACCCGCGTCATCGGCATGGTCTTCCGGATTCCGCGCGGAGTGCAGCGCGGAATCGAAGAGGGAACCCAGTTCTACCAGTACCCTTCGATGGCGTACGGCGGAATCAATGAAATTTTTGCGCCCGCCGTTCTCTACCACGTCGGAAAGCTGATTGAGGATCACGGCTACGAGGCGGCGGTCTACCGCAACACCGGCGCGCGCGGATGCGTTTCGGATATGGACGCCTCTCCCGGCAACACGCTTTCGCCGGAAGAGCAGATCAATGTCATGAATCAGGAGAAGAACAAGACGGCGCATCACCGTTCCGTGCAGTTTACCCGCGCGGTCAGCCCGAATCAGATGCCGCCCGACCTCCAGTTCCATTTCCGTCTTGCTGCGGTTGCCTGCGGACTCGGCGAGATGGGCTGGAGCAAAATGTTCCTGACTCCGCAGTTCGGTCCGCTTCAGCGCGTGGCGTTCATCTTTACGGATGCGCCGCTGGAACCCGACCCGATGTATTCGGGGCCCGCACTCTGCCGCCGCTGCATGGCGTGCGTCCGCGAGTGTCCGGGGGGCTGCCTCAGCGCAAAAGAGAGCGTCAAGGTCAATCTCGGCGGAAAGATCTGCGAATGGGGCAAGCTCGACGAGTGGAAGTGTTACGCCTTTTACACGCACGGCGGACGCCACTACAACCCGTTTGTCCCGAAAGCCGTCTGGGACAAAAATGAGAACGGCGATCTGAATCTGCTCGAAGGCAAATGCGCCGCAAGCGAGGCTGAAATTATGAAGGTCTACACCGCGCTCGAAAAATATTTCCCGACCTGGGTTGGCTACAATATGGCGAAGTGCGGCGGCTGCATCCGCGCATGCGTCAGCATGCTCGAAAAGAAGGGCGGCTGCATGAACGGACGCTTTGAAAAACCGCTGCGCCGCACCGGGAAAGCCTGGAAAATGGATCGCTGAGGAGAACTCTTATGCTGAATGCAAAAATCATCAGGGAAAAAGCTCTTGAATACGGCGCGTCGCTGGTCGGAATCGGCGACATCGCGCATTTTGCGGGAACGGATCCCCAGCGGGATCCGAAGATGATTCTGCCCTGCGCGACCTGTGTCATCGGGTTCGCCTTCCGCGTTCCGCGTGCGCTCTACCGCACGATGAACGACCGTTCCCAGTACAACAACTACACGCAGATAGGCGTCAAATTCATTGACGAGGATCTTTCGGAAATCTTCCTGCTGAAAATGGGCGCGCTGATCGAAAACGAAGGCTACGATGCGTGTCTTCAGCGCAACATCTCGAATCTGCGCATCAAGGGCGACCACTCCACCAATCCGGAACTCGTGGATACCTACGAACTCGTTCATGCGGAAGCTGTGGAGCCGGGCAAGCCGGTTCCGGACATCATCATGGACTTCAATCAGGCGGCGCAGATCTGCGGGCTCGGCGCAGTCGGCGAATCCGGACACATCATCGTTCCGGGGCTCGGTCCCTTCGTCCGTCTCGTTTTCATTGTCACCGATGCCCCGCTGGAGTGCGACGAGCCCTTCAAAGGAACACTCTGCGACCGCTGCGGCGAATGCATCCGGGCGTGTCCCGGCCATGCCGTTTCCGAACACGGAACGGATACCTGGCAGTGCGCGGTTTACTATCGCGGCGCGCATAAATCCAATCCGTTCATGACGGATGAATATCTGAAAGACGAACCCGACCGGGAAGCCATTCTGAACGGCGAAAAGCGGTTTGACCGCGAATCCGCGCGCGCCATCTATCCGAAGCTCGATTTCCTGCCCAGCCGCCCGACCGGATACGTGGCGTGTCTCTGCGGCAAAGCCTGCGACACCGCATGCTATAAACATCTGAAGGAGAAGAATCTCTTATGAAAACGCTCAAGGAACAGATTGCCGGCATCATGAAAGCCGAGGGCGCCGATCTCGTCCGTTTCGGCAACATCGAACGGTTCCGCGACCGCACTGCGCTGAAGCTCATGCCGGAGGTTCGCACGGTCATCTGCGCGGCGTTCCGCCAGCTGCGCGGTTCCCGCCGCGGAATCGAGGAAGGCTCCACCTACTACCAATACACCACAACCGCCGTCGAAACGCTGGAGGAAGTCATCATGCCCGCCGCTCTTCTGCGCGGATGCTGCGTGCTTGAGGAGAACGGTTTTGAAGCGCTTCCCCAGAAGCGCAGCCAGCTGATCATGCAGACGGAAAACGACACGAATCCCGAAGTCGACTATACGGAGATCTACCGCGGGAAATCTGCCGAAAACCAGCTCGACTTCGAACTCTGCGCCGTCGATTGCGGACTCGGCGAAAAGGGGCTTTCCGGTTCCATCCTGACCGATGATTTCGGTCCGTTCATCCGCTGGTGTTTCATCCTGACCGATGCCGTGATTGAGCCGGATCCGGTGATTGAACCGCATCTTTGCGACCGTTGCGGCGAGTGTGTCAGGGCGTGTCCCGGACATGCCATTTCAGAGAATGGCGCGCTCAACCGCTGGCAGTGCGCCGCCTACTACATGGGCGCGAACCGCAGCAAAAATCCCTTCATGCCGCCGGATGCATTCGCCGGTGACCCGGATCGTCTTGCGATTATCGCAGGCGAGGCGCAGCTTACGCCGGAGCGGGCGCGGGAGGTGATTGACCAGATTCATTTCTACCCGCCGATCAAACATGCCTATCCCGCGAGCATCTGCGGGCGTGCCTGCGATACCGCGTGCTACATTCACCTGGAGGCGAAGAACGCGCTGAAACGCAAATTCGTCTCCCCGTTCCGCAAGCGTCCGGAGTGGAAGCTCCCGAACGATGATCTGAAGTAAAAATGAAAAGGAGCCAGTCATGAAATTCTCGGTCGGTTACCAGCCGGATGAACTGTTCCGGCAAAGCGTGCTCCGTCATGCTGATACGGTTCGTGAACTCTATTTCCCGTGGGGCGGATTTTCCACGGGACGCGGCGTTTCCGCCGATTCCGCGTTCCAGCGGAAGTTGGAGGAGGATCTGACGGAGTATGCCGCCGCCGGGCTTTCGATGAACTGGCTCCTGAACGGCAACTGTTACGGCCGTTACGCGCAGTCCCGCGCCTTCTTCCAGAGGGTCGGCGACTGCGCGGATGAACTGACGGCGCGGTTCGGTCTGCGCACCGTCACAACCGCGTCGCCGCTGATTGCCCGGTTTCTGAAAACCAATTTCCCGGAACTGGAAATCCGCGCATCGGTGAACATGGAGACAGGCACGCCGGAGGCGGTTGAATATCTGCTCCCGTGGTTCGATTCGTTCTATCTCAAGCGCGAATACAATTACGATTTTGCGCATCTGAAGCGGATGCGTGAATTCACCAGGTCGCGGGGAAAGAAACTGTTCCTGCTTGCGAACAGCGGTTGTCTGAACTTCTGTTCCGCGCGCACCTTCCATGATAATCTGGTGGCGCATCAGCACGAGATCGCGGAAATGGACAATGCACTCGACTTTCACGGAGTCTGCCATTTGTTCCTCAAGGATGAGGAACACAGAAAGAATTTTCTTTCCCGCACGAATTTCATCCGCCCGGAGGATGCCTCTCGGTTTGAGCCGTGGTGCGACGGCATGAAACTTGCAACCCGCACGAGCCGGAATCCTTCGCTGATTGTGGAAGCGTACACCTCCGGCTCCACACATGGGAATCTGCTGGATCTGACGGAACCCGCGCACGCCGGGCATTTTCATCCGCGCATTCTGTTGAGCGGACGCATTCCGGCGGACTGGCTGGACCGCCGCTGGAAGTGCGGAAAAAATTGTGAAATCTGCGATTTCTGCGCGGAGATCCAGGCTCGGGCAACGGTTTCTCTGAATCCGGAATTCTGAATTCAGCGTGCGATCCGTTCCAGCGTTTTACGGATGTGCGGTGTTCCGTTGCTGAATTCCCGGTCGGTGGTCTGAATGAGTTCATACGGACGCACCCGAAGTATGAATTTCCCCTTTTCGGTTTTTAGGCTGATGACGCCTGCACGGACTACTTTTTCGGCAGAAGAGCCGCGGTACTCTTTGTCCAGCTGTTTTTCCAGAACATTCTGAACGGCGGTGCGCGGAACCGGAAATGCGCCTGCATGACAGGAGACAATCTGCACATTCAGTTCGCCGTTTGTCACTTCCGCATAAAAACGGATGCGGAGATTGATGAAGCGTCCGAATGGAGTGTTTCTGCCGAGATCATACGGATAGAGCAGAGTGAAGATGCCTTTTGAAAGTTCAAGTCTGCAGTTTTTCAGTTCCTGCGGAGCTTGGGTCGCGGTTGCGGAGAGCATGCTGGTGTTGGCGAGCAGGGCATTCACTTCAGCTTCGGTCAGCTCCAGAACGGTTTCGCTTCCAGCGGGTTTGCGCGCCGCCTCCTGAACGCTCCGGTTGAGCGACTGCATTGCGGTCATGGTCGACATGAAATCAAGCGGAGCCGGATTCTGCGAAGTGACGGCTGTTTCATCAATCAGCTTTGCCGCGCAGAAAGCTACTCCCGCGAGGAACAGAAACAGCACGAAGAGCGGAAGCAGAACACACAAAAACAGTTTGCGAAGCTTCATCAGCAGATCTTTCTCGGGATGCGTGCTTCCACGAACACTGCGGCGCGCAGATAGATCAGATCGGTCGGCGATGCGCTGAAGTTTCGCGGATCATTGAAAATCAGCTCTTCCGCATTGATGGAGGGCGCGAAGCGAATGTCGTCAACAAGTTCGGGAGCGAATTTCGCAATCGCGGCGCGGTCTTTCTCCAAAGCCGCGGCGGAGCGTCCGGCGAGGATTCCGGCGAGCTCTTCAGGCTTCTGCAGAACGGCGGTGAAGCCGTCGTGTTGATATGAACCGTTTTTGAGCTCCATGCCGTAGACAAGCAGTTCGGAGCGGCGTCCGTCGAAGATTGCCGCGACCTTTTCAGGGAAGTTTCCCGCAAACGCAGTGCGGAGGAGTCCGGCTGCGGAGGGAACGCCGCGGACTTTGACTTCCGGGTGTCCGTAGGTGAGTCCGCTGACGAGCGCTGCGGCAACGCGAAGTCCGGTGAATCCTCCGGGACCTGTTCCGACGCTCCATTCGGTAATTCCGGCGAGGGGCGTTCCCGCATGTTTCGCGGCGAGCTCAAGACGCTCCGGAAGCGCGGAGGCGTCATGTCCGTTCAGCATGATTTTTTCGGTAAAGAGGATATTATTCTGTTCATCGGCAAGCGCGAGGGATGCTTCGTTCCAAGAGAAATCCAGTGCCGCCCGAATTGTTTTCTGTTCCATGATAAAAATCTCCGTTTCCGGTAAAGATAGCTCTTTTTTGCGGAAATTCAACTGCCGAAGTTCAGAAAACGACGACTTTCAGCAGCCAGCTGAGCGGGACGACGACCATAGCGAATGCGGTTGATTCGGGCCATGTGCGCGCGTTTGTCATAACAGCGGTAAAGCGCAGAAGGAATATGGTTGCGAGAATCCATCCGGCATACGGAATGAGAAAGAGTACGGTGAAAATCAGAGCGAATGGAGCCGGCGCTCCGATCGGAAATTTAATTTTCATCTGCTCTGCCGTAAATTTGGAAAGCATGAGTTCAATGATGAAGAAAACCAGCGTTTTCAGAAGAAAAAGAACAACAGCCATGAGACACCCCGTTTGTTTCCTTATTAAAGTTACATCGAAAAAACGGAAAATCAAGCAGGAAAAATAAAAAAACGCCGCGAAAAGAAATCTTTTTCAGACCTCTTTTCGCGGCGGGCCGTTCTTCCACCCCCGCAGAAGAACGACACTCCCCCCTGAAAAAACAGGCAGTGTTTCCGAGCGGCTCTGAAGAGCAGAGCTCCCAGAGCCGCCGTCCGTGTTCAAAGCCCCCCCGACCCGTCATCCGTCCCCCCGAATGG
>ERZ1034842.500-NODE-500-length-15158-cov-5.424882_pt1 | contig 15158 bp, 18 predicted proteins | sample MGYA00520634_ERZ1034842 | MGnify/ENA primary metagenome ERZ1034842 (study PRJEB33766, sample SAMN09781734) | gut metagenome | biome: gut microbiome | host: Homo sapiens | place: Madagascar | study: EMG produced TPA metagenomics assembly of the PRJNA485056 data set... | reverse complement strand
CGTTGAACCTATTTTCTTTGTAAACACTACAGATGTTGCTGATTACTTAGCAACTGCACAGATTACAACACAGAACGCTTTCGGGTTTAAGTACGTTGAGGACTTCTTAGGCCTTGGAACAGTTGTTATCGATCCATCTGTTACAGCTGGTACAGTTGTTGCTACAGCAAAAGAAAATATCAACGGGGCTTATGTTTCTGCAGATGGTGATGTTGCTGATACATTCGGGCTTACTTCTGACGAAACAGGCTTAGTTGGTATGACTCACTATGTAAAAGGTGACAATGCTTGTATCGACACATTAGTTATGTCTGGTGTTGTCTTCTATCCAGAAGATGCAACTGGTGTTGTAAAGGCTGCTATTGCTGTTGCTGCTAAATAGTCGGAACAAGGAGGCATGATATATGATTTCTGAAATTGCAAAGCGTATTGAGTGCCGCATGACAGGCGAATTATGCGACAAGGCGGTTATGGGAGAAATCTCTCAAACCGTCCTTGATCGTATTTGTATCCGCCTTGGTATTTCAAACGAACAAGAATTTCCTGCTTTATTTTTTGGTATTTGTGCGGAGGCTTCTATTAAAGCATACCGCAGACGTTACTACGAGGGAATCCAATCTGAAAGTGCTACTGGGGTTTTCTCTGATACATTCGTTGAGGATATTCTCTTAGAATATGAAAGTGAATTCACGGCATACCGCAATAGCGATAATGTCGGAAGTTCGAAAAGGGTCCATTTTCTATGATGTATAAAAAATGCCTATTGTTAACACCAAAAGAGATAGAGGACGAGTTAGGGAACGTTACACCCAATGGGTGGGATATTAAAGCAACTTGCCCAGCAAGGTTTTCACCATGGACAGCGGAAGAAATTTCTTTATATGGATCAGATGTAACACGCAACACTTCAAAATATGCCTTATTGATTCCGCGCAAGGTATTACGCGGGGTTGATTCGGTTCTGATCGACGGCGTGAAATATTCAATTGAAACGATCCTGGAATTATCAGAACGCTGGGTTGTAATTCATGCGAGGGCACATAGAGATGAAAATTAAGTATTCTATAGATATTACGAAACACTTAGCTACTAAATTAAAGGCGCTTTCACAAGCAAGCTTTGAGGACGTAGTAACGAAACAAATAGGACAAATGGTACAGCGCGCACAGCGAAAAGGCAAAGGCGGAACTCCAGTTTCTACAGAGGCCACTAGACCAGGTGGTCCGCATGGAGAATTAAAATCTTCTGTCAGATTTGAAAAAAACACAATGGGTTATACAAAAGAATATGCCCCACACGTTGAATATGGGCATAGAACAAAGTCTGGGGGATTCGTACCTGGACAACACTTTTTAAAAAGTAACGTAGATATACAAGCACCAAAGTATAAAAAGGATTTAATAGACGCAATAAGAAAAATAGCGAAGGGGTGATACAGCATGTTGAAACAATTTCCACTTACAGAACTTGTGAAGGCGGTAAAAGCAAAGATTGAGGCGAACACAGACATGAAATGTTACGATGTTGTGCCAGCTGATGCGGTATCCCCTTTTTCATATGCGCAGGTTGTTAGTGTGGAACCTGCAGACACAAAGACAATGTTTTGTAAAAACTACACCATTTGGGTTCATGTTATAGCTGACGCAGTAAAGTCTTCTGTCCCGCTTTATAAGCTTATTGAAGACATTGAAGAGGCTATGACAGAGGACATCACTATCCCTGCCCCATATGTCCTAGTAATGCAATCTGACGAAGGATTGCAAACTATCCAGGATGAAGAGACAGGGGAAAAGCACGGAGTTGTAAGTTTTGTATTTAAAATTTCTTACGGCTTTAAGATTAAATAATTAACAGGAGGTATCGAAAATGAAATATATTTCACAGATTTTTGAAAGTGAATTTGACGGCGGTGTATATTGTGACTTCTCTAGTGAAGCAGCAAGCGCTACAGCCGGTAAAGATATTGTATTAGCAATTTGGGATGCTACAGGCGCTAATTTGCTTGCTATTGAAGGTCAGCAGTCATTAACAATCAATCGTTCTGCGGACACAATCGAAGTCACTTCCAAAGATACAGAGGGCGGATGGAAATCTTCTATCGCTGGTATGAAGGAATGGTCTATCGATAATGGCGGTGTGTATGTAAAAGACGGTAACGCACACAAAGCACTTACTGCTGCTTTCGAAAAGTCTACACCAGTATGTATCAAAGTATACGATCAGAAAGCAGGAAAAGGTCTTTTTGGTGGTCTTGCTTGCATTACAGAGTATACATTGGAAGCACCATACGACGACGCTATGACTTACAGCGTTTCACTTCAGGGAATGGGTGCACTTGTAGATCTTACAGTTAACGCCCCTTCTGCTGACACAAAGCCACAGTAAGCTAAACGGCGGGGATAACACTAAAGTAGTTGTCTCCGCTTTCTTTATATAAACATGTAATAAGCAAAGGAGAACAGAAATATGTTTGAACACAACGGAAAAAATTATGTATTAAAGTTTAATATCGGAAGATTGAAAATGATCGAAAACGCAGCTGGCGGAAAGTCTAGTATGTCTATGATGCTTGCAGATAACAGCGGTCTAATGTCTATTACAGCCACAGAGGCGTTTTTTTCTTACGGTCTAAAAGAAGATGGTGCCGACGCTTTCACCGCCCCTAATAAGGCAAAAGAAATTTGCGACGAACTTATCGAAGAAAAAGGATACGTTGCTGTCGTTAGAATGATTCAGAAACAGTTACAGGCGGACTGCCCTTTTTTATTCCGCGTAGGCTAATCGAATATCAATATTTTCAGACTGATAAAAGATCGGCCGACGAAATAAAAGAAATCGAACCATACGCGGATGAAATGGATTTCGCGTGGTTCGTCGTGCACTTTAACTATTCACGAAAGCAATATGACGAACTAACGCCTACGGAAAAGGCCTTCATTAGAAAAGCATACGAAGACAAAACCGTATCTGATACTACTCTTATTCGTAACGCGGTATTAAATGCCGTTGTAAATGCGAATAGGAAAAAGGAAAAACGGTTCCGCGAATTATGGCGTAAGAAAATGCCAGTAGTGAATAAAAACGATAAAAAGAAAAAAATCTCTTCTATTGAGGAGATTGAAAAACGCGAGGCCGGATGGATTAAAAAGATCTACGCAGCAAACGCCGGCAAAATCACAAGGAAAAAATAAGCCAGGAAGGAGGTTAATGTATGGCGTCAAATTATACACTTTCCGTAAAAATCGAAGGCGATGAATCGGACTTTAATGATGCGATGAAAAGAGTACAAGATTCATTAGAAAAAACAGATGACGACTTAAAAAAAGGAAGTAACAACGCCAGCATATTTGGTAGTGTCTTGAGGGCTAATTTAGTGTCTAGTGCTATCACTGGCGGACTCAACTTATTGAAGTCAGGTATTCAGAATGTCGTTAGCGCGATTGCTAGTTTATCAGGCGATCTTTCAGAATCTTCTAAAGCATGGCAGACGTTCGAGGCAAACGCGAGTACAAATCACAGCCAAAGCGAAATTAAAGCAGTTAAAAAAGAATTGCAAGATTTCGCTACAGCGACTATTTATAGTTCGTCTGATATGGCTTCTACATATGCACAGTTAGATGCGGTAGGCGTTGCTAGCGCACAAAACCTCGTAAAGGCTTTTGGTGGTCTTGCCGCTGCTTCTGCTGATCCAGCACAGGCTATGCAAACATTGTCACAGCAAGCCACACAGATGGCGGCAAAACCTAAAGTCGCATGGGAAGATTTCAAGCTTATGTTGGAACAATCCCCTGCTGGTATGGCTGCCGTTGCCTCTGAAATGGGAATGAGTGTCCAAGAACTTATCACTAACATTCAGGCTGGAACTGTATCTACTACAGATTTCTTTAATGCTATTGAAAAAGCCGGAACGTCTGACAAGTTCACAAAAATGGCGACAGAATACAAAACTGTTGATCAAGCAATGGACGGGTTAAGAGAAACGGTTGTAAATAAATTACAGCCTGCTTTCGACTCTGTTTCACAGGTTGGTATTGATGCTATTTCAGGTATTGCTGATAGCTTAGATGGAGTTAATATTGATGGGCTTGTAACAGCAATGCTTCCAGCCTTTCAGGCGTTGGGAGATGCTTTTGTACAAATTACACAGCAAGCGATTACCTGGGCACAAAGTGTTGACTGGGCTTCAGTAGGACAAAGTGTCGCAGATACAATTGTTGGAATTGTAAACGGCCTTTTATCGTTCGACTGGGGAGGCTTCTTCTCTACTGTTGCATCGGGAATTACAGGGTTAACTGGGGCTATTTCGTGGATTATTAACAACTGGGGGGCAATACTTACAGGGCTTGAGGCTTTTGGGGCACTTATCGCTGCTATTCAGATAGTCGGATTTGTTAACGGCATTATGGAAATGGCCACTAATATTGGTGGGCTGATAGCAAGCTTTGGAGGGCTTTCGGGAGTATTAACCGGTGTTGTTTTACCTATCGCCGGTGTTGCTGCTGCTATCGTTGCGATTATTGCAATTATTCAAAACTGGGACACAATCACAGAAACAATTGCTACAGTATGGGAAACGGTAAAAAATGCCGTAGTAAATACATGGAACAATATATATTCGAAGTTCGTTGAGATTTTCACCGCAATCTTAAATAATCCGGTCGTGCAGTTAATCGTAGATTACGTAACAACAAGATTCAACATCATGAAAGATTTAATCACAGGAATTTGGGACGGAATCAAAGATATTGCTTCTGGTGCTTGGGAGTTGATTAAAAATATCGTTCTAGGTCCCGTACTCTTATTATGTGATCTTGTGACTGGAAACTTTACAAAGCTAAAAGAAGATGCTTCAAAAATCTTCTCAAATCTTGGAAATGCGCTTTCCTCAATTTGGAATGGTATTAAAGGAATCGCGTCCTCAATTTGGACCGCAATTAAAGAAAATATTGCGAATACAGTTGGCCGTATGGTTGACGGGGTAAAATTCGCAATTCAAAAAATCCCTGGTATTTTTTCTGATATTTTCGGAAGAGTGAGAAACTTTGTTACAAGTTTACCTGGCGAAGCTTTACGTTGGGGTCGTGATATCGTCGATGGTATCGCGGACGGTATTAGAGGTGCTATAGGTAAAGTAACTAGCGCTGTTAGCGGAGTTGCTAATAAAATCAGAAGCTTCTTACATTTCTCCGAACCAGATGTTGGACCACTTAGCGACTTCCACACATACATGCCGGACATGATGTCAGGACTTGCTGGCGGTATTAAAGCCGGTATTCCTATGTTGCAGAAAGCTGCAGGACTTGCAGCGGGTGCAATTTCAGGAGGCTTAAACGGTACAATTTCAACCGATGGAATTGTCGGTGCTTCTACTGGATCTTACTATAGCGAAGGATCAGGAAATACAACGAATTATGGGGCTACTACTATCAATGTATATGGCGCACCTGGGCAAGATACAGAAACACTTGCGGACAAAGTGGCGGAAGTCATTTTCGACCGAGTAAGAAGGGAGGCCTACGTATAATGGCATACGATAACATGAAACAATTCCCATTCAAAGATGGGTATAGCTTTTTAGAATTTGACGGCGTCGATATTGGCGCCGCTTGTGAGATGTTCATTCTTGGGAAGGGGACTTACGGCGCCCCTTCACGAGATATCGACCAGATCCACGTACCAGGTCGAAACGGTGATATCTTAGTAGATAACGGCGGTTGGAACAATATTACGGTAAAATATCCGGACTGCACTATTCTCAGTAATTTCGATGAAAACGTTGAAAAGTTACGCGATTATTTATTTAGTAAGCCTGGATATCATACGCTGGTTGACCAATACCACCCGGACGAAGTGAGATATGCTGAATTTAGGGGTCCTTTTAACCCAGAAGCACACACGGGAACAGGCAACGACTCAGGATCTTTCGATCTCGAATTCAATTGCAAGCCTCAGCGTTTCCTTCGTGAAAGCTTTCGTGATAGAAGTTATTATTTATGTCCGGAAAGAGTGACCAGCACAGTTAATAGCAATCATTACGCATATAACGTTGAAGCAAAGGACTGGGGGTCAGAGGGTGGATTGATTGAGTTTACATTTACAACTAAAGAGGATATCACCATTTCAAATGGTTTTTTTATAAAATACAACGGCACAAAAGTTGCATATGATGGAAAAACAGTATTTAAAAACGGTGTTGTTTCTATCGAACTTGTTGATAAAAAAGGGACAAAATATGAAGGGTTCAAAGGTGAAATTCACGCAAATAAAATGGCTAATTTTAGAATGGAATCTTCTAAAGTTGGAAATTCCCGTAGCAAATATTATTACTACAAAGATAGAAACGATTTTTGTTTCCCATTTACTAATCCAACCCAATATGACGCATATCCGATAATCGAAGGAAATTATACGCCGTCTGGTTCCGATGATACAAAATTTATTTGCGGCGGAAAAATACTTTCTGTTAGTAATTCTGATCTTGGATATTCTACATCTACGACTGTAAAAGTTGAATTTGACGGGACGAATAAGATTTCAAAAACATACGACTCTCCATACAGTAATACCGCTAATTATGCTGGTATTACAACTGATTTCCCAGTTATTGAAGGCGGAGGATCTAGCGTTCTTGTAATAAGAAATGCGGCTTCTATTGGTGATTCCTTCAGTATCCGCCCGATGTATTACAGAATCTAGCGAGGTGTGGAAAATGGCAAAAAAGATAATTGATTTATATAAAAGCACTGGGGCAAAATGGAAGACTGAAATACTCCAACCGCCAGAACAGATTATCAGCGCAGAGGTTACAGAAAAAATAAACTATAGTTTAGCCTTGTCTATGGTGTGCGTATGTACTGATTACAACGCAAAATATCTGACTGTTGGTAACATGCTGGTATGTAACAAGGACACATTATACAGTGGGTCATCGTTCACTTTTGAAATCTACGACGTCAAATACTCTATCGATGGAAGAATTACGATTAAAGCGGAACATATTTCATCAAGGTTGCGATACATTTATGTGCAACCAATTACAAAAGCATTCTCTGCCTACGAGTTATCTAAAATATTGTCTGGGTCTGAAGAGAGTGGTACTCCATATATGCTAATCAATCGAAAACCCCATACATTCTCTCCGATTATAATTCAAATTGATGATGTAATCCATGGAAAAGTAATGACAGATAGTATTAAATCTATCTCTGATATTATGGCTGGAAGTTCCGGCAGTATTCTCGATGTATGCGGAAGTGGCTTCTGGGAGTATACGGGCGATTGTGAAATGACATTTAGAGAAAAGAATTATTATTCTCAAAATGGCAAAAACCAGCTTGCACCAATTGTATATTCTTACAATATGTCAGATTTCAAGCGTGAAATTGACATGGACAACGCAAAATCTAATCAGGTGTTATTTTGGAAAAAAGAAATTGACGGCGTAGTCGAACAAGTCTGGGCATGTAATAGAAAATTTGACGACGAGTATTATATGCAGGCCTCACAGCTTGTCGACTTGTCATCAAAATTTGATACAAAGCCTACAGAGGCGCAGTTAATTGCTGCTGCCCCTACGGTTTCTACAAGCCCAGAAGTAACAACTACCTGTTCCGTTGTAAATTACGAAGATAAAAGTGCTGTATGTGGAAAAAATGTACGTGTTATTTTTCCTAAATTAAATGTCAACGAAGAAATGCAAATAGTAGAAACGGTTTATAACGTATTAACAGACGCTTACAATTCAATCAAGCTAGGAACTTCAAAAAAGACGCTTTCAAAAACAATTGCAGAGATTGCAGGAAAGACAGGAACCAGTGTTTACTAAGGAGGTATAAAAGCATGGCTAAAGTATATATGAATGATTTTCGTGTAACAACATCTGTTGTACCGGTTCTCAGATATTTAGATGGTAATAAAACAGATGAACTTGTTATCTTTACAGACGATAAGATGACAGACTTCGATACGCATATTGCTTTGATTGACAATAATGTTGTTAAGCTTTTTGCTAATGAAAGCGGTTTTGCTGCCATCATTGATAAAGATATCTTTAATGAAAAAGATGTTTGTCCTATTAGACTTGTATTCAGTAATAGCGAGACAGAAAAAACAAAAGGCACAAATACTTTCTATATCTGTAACGATAGAACTGGATATGTCTATGGTGACTATATCGAAGTCCCAGACGATATTATCACGTACAGAGAAGCGTGCCGCGCATATGCAGAAGAATGCGGACGCATTGTTGACGCTGTAAAATTTGATGTTGGCGCTAAGGTTACACAGGACGAAGACGGGGCAACGATTACAGTAACAGACACACACGGAACAACGCAGGCGAAAATTCTCAATGGGAAACGAGGCCCAGTAGGTGAACGAGGCCCAATCGGTGAGACGGGGCCAGAACCAGAGATCACAGCGCGAGTAGTTGGAGACAATACAGAGATCTTATCTAATGGTGTTGTTATTGCGACCCTTGCTAGTGGTAAGAATGGTGTTGATGGACATACACCGGAAATTACAGCAACAAAAGAAAACGCCACTGTTACAATTTACGCCGACGGTGTAAAGGTCATTGACATTCACGACGGAGTAGACGGGGAGACAGGTCCACAAGGTGAAAAAGGGGATCCAGGGCCTCAAGGATTAAAAGGCGACACTGGAGAAACAGGCCCTAGAGGTGAAACAGGACCGCAAGGAATCCAGGGAACCAAGGGCGATACAGGATTACAGGGACCAGCAGGAGAAACAGGACCGCAGGGGCCTATTGGAAAGACAGGACCTCAAGGACCAGCGGGAAATGACGGTCACTCCCCTATCGTTACAGCAACAAAAACGGGAACAGTAACAACGCTTTCAATAGATGGCAAAATAGCAGCAACAATCAATGACGGGGCGACAGGTCCGCAAGGTCCCCAGGGTTTAAAAGGAGAAACAGGGGCAACTGGCGAAACAGGCCCACGAGGCCCTCAAGGTTTAAAAGGTGACCCTGGAGAAATGGGACCTCAAGGTCCAATCGGTGAGACAGGGGCTACAGGTCCAACGGGACAAGCTGGCCACTCTCCTATTGTAAAAGCCTCTAAAACAGGAACTGTTACAACTATTTCTATTGACGGAGTAAACGTTGTTTCTATTAATGATGGCGAACAAGGCCCTCAGGGTATTCAGGGTGTAAAAGGTGATCCTGGTATTCAAGGCCCAGTCGGTGAACCGGGCGCTGCAGGACATTCCCCAAATGTAACAGCAACAAAGGCTGGGACTGTAACAACTGTAAAAGTTGACGGTGTAGCAATTGCAACAATCAATGACGGGGTAAAAGGCGAAACAGGAGAAACGGGGGCACAGGGAATTCAAGGCCCTATTGGCGAAACTGGACCGCAAGGACTCAGGGGAGAAACTGGCGCAGCCGGTAAAGATGGACACTCACCGAGTGTAACAGCCACAAAATCCGGGACTGTAACAACTGTAAAAGTTGACGGGGCCACAATCGCAACTATCAACGACGGAGAAAAAGGCGAAACAGGCGCACGAGGTCCACAGGGACTTAGGGGAGAAACTGGGGCAACGGGCCCAGCTTATACACTCACTGAGAGTGATAAAAATACAATTGCTAACGCTGTATTGGCTTTAATGGTCAATGCAGAATCTACGGGAATGTAAGGAGGCGGGAACATGGCAGACTTAATTTATATGACTAAAGCGGCATGGACCGCTATTACTGACACAGTGAGAAGCAAGGCTGGGTTAACTGGTCTTCTCAAAGCTGGGGAAATTCCTAATGCACTTAATGGGCTATTTGGGATAAGCGCATTACTTGACGGGTCCGGGGTTACAAGGATTTCAAGTCCAACTGTCGCTTCTATCCGTCCTAATTGTTGTGGTTATTTTAAAAGCTTGAAAGAAGTAGACATTCCCGCGGCAAAAACAATAAACCCAAGCGCTTTTGAGGGGTGTACTTCATTAACACGCTTAAACGCCCCAAAAGCGACTTATATATATCAGGCGGCTTTTGCTAATGGTCCAGCGATTAAAAATCTGACACTGCCAAAAGCTGAATCAATCCAGCAATATGCTTTTGAGTTACAGCCATCGTATCAAACAGCCCCAGCAACACTACAGGACCTTGGAAAATTAACGCTGGGCAATATTAGATATATTGGCACGATGGCCTTTGACCTTTGCGGATATTCAGAAGTTGACATTACAGTGAACGCAAATGGTGGAAGTATTGCAATACAAGCTTTCAATAGATGCTTAAACTTAAAGAAAGTCACTATTAGAGGAAAAACAATGCTTAAGAATGAAGAAGGCTTTGTTTTCTCCGATTCCCCTATTGAAAGTTTAAACGGCGAAATCTTTGTTGATGCTTCTTTAGTTGAATCATATAAAACGGCGACAAACTGGAGTAAGTACGCTTCTATTATTAAGGCAATTTCCTGACATATATATAAATGGGGTGTAAAACTATGATTAAGACAGAAACACTAGAAAATGGATATATAAAAACATATTCTGACGCGGGCTTCTATATTCACGGTGGCTTCCCGGAGGGCGATTATGTCCAGGCTATAGATCCGCCAGAATTCAATAGAACATATACAGAAACAGATAAATGTATCAGTGAGGCACAGACAGTGAAAGAAAAGGCTGCTGCCTATGATGTGCTTATGGGAGGTGTTGGCGATGAATAAAACAAATTACTTTTTAGAGAAAGCTAAACGCCTACGCCCAATCATCGAAAAAGCTGCAGTGGGACTTTCCGATGCAGAGGCTTTGCAAGCCCCAGAGATTTTCCCACTATGGGAAGCTGGGGCAAGCTATGCTGTAAATGATAGGGTCCAATATAACGATGTGCTGTATAAAGTACTACAAGCACACACTAGCCAGGCAACATGGACGCCTGACACTGCAATGTCGTTGTTTGCAAAAGTTCTTATTCCTGACGAAAACAAAACGCCTGAATGGGAACAGCCAGAAAGCACTAACCCATATATGAAAGGCGACCGTGTAACGTATAACGGGAAAACATACGAATCTACTATAGATAATAACGTATGGGCCCCTGGTGTTTACGGTTGGAAGGAGGTGTAACCTTTGACACAGGATGTAATTATAGCGGTGATTAGTTCCGGGGCATTCTTTACATTCATCCAGTATTTGATCACTAGGCATGATAAAAAGGACGATGAAAGCGACACACGCTACAAAGAATTAAAAGACGGGCTAGAAAATCATGACGAAACGATTAAGAAGTTGAGTGAAATCCTGGTCGAGACTCGGAAAGAGAACGACGGGATTAAACAGCTTCTGATCGGTATAGGTCACGACAAGCTGGTGTATATGACAGATAAAATTGCAAGACGTGAGGCGATCACGCTAAAAGAAAAGGCCACGCTTAACGCTATCTTTAAGCCTTATAGTTTACTTGGTGGAAATGGCGACGGTGAGGCCGGATATAAATATTGTGTTACATTGCCCGTGGTTACAGATGAAAGCGCAAGAGAAAAAGACAATTCGCTTTTACGTGAAGACATGGGAATTAATAATAAATAAGAAGGAGGTTCTATTATGAACAATATGAACAATAAAATTTATGACATTTTGAAATGGGTTGCTATTATCGTGCTTCCCGCTGCTGCTACTTTCGTAGCTTCTATTTTTCCGTTATGGAATTTACCATATGCGGATGCAATCGCGCAGACTATTACAGCAGTAGGCACTTTCCTTGGTGCGGTACTTATGGTCTCTAATTTTAAATACAAAAGCGGAGACAACGCAGGGGATGAAAACGGGAACAAGTAAATATCCCTTTTCGAAACTAAAAAAGGGGGCAAAATTAGGGATAATTTTATTCCTGGTTTTGTCCCTTACTTCATATACATTTTTATATACGATATCAGACTATAAAAATATGCCCTATTTCGTATACAAATTTATATATGTTATTACGCAAAGAGAAAGAAGGAATGAAATCATGCTATTAGATACAGACAAACAAAAGTTTGTTGACGATATAGCAAAATGTGTGAAGAAGTATGCTGGTTCATACGGTATCAATGTTCACAGTCCTATCATCGCCCAGGCGATTTTAGAGAGTGGATGGGGCAAAAGCAAACTTGCTGCTGATTATCATAACTATTTCGGTATGAAGTGTGGCACAAAATGGACGGGCCCTAGCGTTAATATGACAACGCAGGAAGAGTACGCGGCAGGAACTCTTACCACTATTAAAGATAACTTCCGTGTATATGACAACATGGAAGACGGTGTTAAGGGGTACTTTGAATTCATCCAGCTTTCAAGATATGAAAACTTGAAAGGAATTACAGACCCTCAAAAATACATTGAGACTATTAAAAATGATGGATATGCCACAAGTTCTACATACGTTAATAGTCTTATGCAAATTATTAAGCTTTACAATCTTACATCATACGACAGCGCAGAAGGCGCAGAAAGAGAGGACATTATGGGAAGTAGACAAGCAATGGTTGCGAAAATGAAATCCTGGATCGGAAAGAATGAGGTAGATGGATCATTCAGAGAGATCATCGACATTTACAATTCACACACACCAAGGGCAAGAGGTTATAAATTAAAATACTCTGATGAGTGGTGCGCGGGTACAGTTAGCGCCGCCGCTATTGCAACTGGTAATACAAACGCGGTTCCGCTTGAGGTATCATGCCATTATATGATCGAAGGCGCAAAGGCTAAAGGAATTTGGGTTGAAAACGATGCTTATGTTCCACAGGGTGGGGATATTATTCTTTACGACTGGCAGGATTCCGGCGTTGGAGATAATACCGGAAATCCGGATCATGTCGGCGTTGTTGAGTACACATCTGGCGGTGTTATTCATGTTATTGAAGGCAATAATGGAGAAAAAGTTGCCCGCCGTGAATTATCTGTAAACGGCAGATATATTAGAGGGTTCATTGTTCCAAAGTATAGCAACAATACAGCGCCAAGCGGTGGTGTAACTCCTACTGTATCGGGAACAATCGACGAATTAGCAAGACGTGTTATTGCTGGCGAGTTCGGATCAGGTGACGCACGTAAGAATGTACTAGGCGACAAATACGACGCCGTGCAAGCAAGAGTTAATGAAATCTTAAGCGGTACAGCTTCTACACCTAGTAAATCAGTTTCAGAAGTTGCGAAAGAGGTGTTAGCTGGTTCATGGGGCAACGGGGCGGACCGTAAAGCAAAATTAGAGGCCGCTGGGTACAACTACGATGAAGTACAAAAAGCAGTTAATGCTTTATGTAATAAGCCTACTCTCAAACCTGTTTCAGAAATTGTAAAAGAAGTACTTGCTGGTAAATGGGGCAACGGTGCAGACCGTAAAAACAAATTGACTGCTGCTGGATACAACTACAACGAAGTACAGGCGGCCGTTAATTCCTTGAATAAGAAAAGCGTGACAACTATCGCTAAAGAGGTCATTGCAGGTAAGTGGGGCAATGGTTCCGACCGTAAGAAAAAGCTTGAATCAGCGGGATATAACTACAACGAAGTACAAAAAGAAGTAAATAGACTGCTTTAAAATAAGAAGCCCGGGGATAAATTCCCTGGGCTTTTTTTTGCGTAAATTATAGATGCACTAATTCCAAAAGTGCGCGGGTACGTATTGAGTATTTATCGCGCGCATTAAGTGTTCAACTTTTTCATAGAGTACACGTGCGCGATACAGTACAACGCAGGACGCGAAATCCGCCCGATATAACGACTTTACTTATTACCCTATAACTTGTTAAGACGGTCGCGTAAAACATCAATGCCGGGCTTGCTGAGGGCCACGTAGTACTTATGAGTGACTTGTGAACTAGCGTGCCCCATTTGCGAACAGAGAAGATATTCAGGCGTATTCATTGCGGCCATCATTGTTCCATAGGTATGTCGTAGCCAGTGATATTTAAACTCTAAGCCCTCTCCCGCTAATTTCTTGCTGTGGTATTTCATAGAATTGTTAGTTTGTATTTTTCCGTTAAGCTGGCAGTTGACGAGGGAAAGAGAAGAAAGTTGTTTTCCGTCTATGTCTATGATCATTGTCTGATTCTGTTCTCGTTCTGCTTCATTTTCGAGGCTGTCTATCTTCTGTCTTAATTCTCTAAGATATAGAACTAACACATCGGGAATAAAAATGGACCTGACGCCGTTTCTCGTTTTCACAGGAACTAATTTAATCAGTCCTTCCTGATACTGCATTTGGCGATCAATTCTAATTGACCCATCGTCTAAGTTTACATGGTCCCATTTAAGCCCATAGCATTCATTGATACGTAGACCGCAGTATCTCCCCAACATGTAGGCTGTTTCTGCGTTTGTACCTTTGAAGTACTCATCAAGTGTGTTTAATTGGCTTTCATTAAAGAAGCGAATGTCGTCATCTTCATCAACTTTCTTATTTGGCATATGAATCTTTGATGATTGCGATTTTGTCATGTGTGCGTGAAGATCAGCGCTTATATATCCTCTGGTGAAAGCCTGCCCATATAATAGGTAGAAAAACTTAATGAAGCTTTCAACGTATCCGTAAGAATACCCTTCCTTATAATATAGGTCTGATAAAAAGTCATTAATCTCTGCTGCCGTAATTTTCGATATAATGCGGCGCCCGAATTTTTCCTTTACGTGGTTCTCCCAGAGGGAGTCCTGTTTTAATAAAGTAGTGTAGGCTTTTCCAGTAGTTCCATTCTTTCGGTAATCGTTATATACTTGTGATATAGTTACGCGCGGGTATGTCTTTGGCTTGTCAATGACTCCCGCTTTCGTTTTTTCGATATCAACGGCACGGGCGTTGGCGGCCTGTATTCTTGTTTTGAATGGGTTGCCGTTTTCGTCCTTCACTTTCTTACGTGTCTTTTGATGTCCGCCAACTGTTACAACGAACCGATAACCGAAGTTGCCTTCTTCAGTTTGAAAAACGCCTGGATACTGTTTCTTAGTTCGTGGCATATTGTTTCCTCCTTTATGTTCCTTTTTTCGTGTTTTTTGGTGACTTTCTTTGTCACTTTGCAATTTTAAGGAAATTAAGGACTATGGCATTGTCACTCGAAAAGTTGTCACTTTTTATAGAAAAATACCCAGTTTATGCGGATTTCTAAGCTACTGATCTTGACGCAATTCATGATACAGTACACGAAATGGCTCGT
>ERZ1034842.499-NODE-499-length-15201-cov-13.034597_pt1 | contig 15201 bp, 13 predicted proteins | sample MGYA00520634_ERZ1034842 | MGnify/ENA primary metagenome ERZ1034842 (study PRJEB33766, sample SAMN09781734) | gut metagenome | biome: gut microbiome | host: Homo sapiens | place: Madagascar | study: EMG produced TPA metagenomics assembly of the PRJNA485056 data... | reverse complement strand
GGACTACGAGGTCAACGAGGGCGACGGCGCCTTCTACGGCCCCAAGATCGACTTCCACCTGGAGGACTCGCTCGGCCGTACCTGGCAGTGCGGTACCGTCCAGCTCGACTTCCAGATGCCGCTCAACTTTGACCTGGAGTATGTGGACGCCGACGGCACCAAGAAGCGCCCCATCATGCTGCATCGCGTTTGCTTTGGCTCCATCGAGCGCTTTATTGGTATTCTGATTGAGCACTTTGCGGGCAAGTTCCCCACCTGGCTGGCTCCCGTTCAGGTCAAGGCACTTCCCGTCTCCGAGAAGAGCCGCGACTACGCTCACGAGGTGTGCGCCAAGCTGGAGGAGGCCGGCATTCGCGTGGTCTGCGACGACCGCGACGAGAAGATCGGCTACAAGATCCGCGAGGCCCGCAGCATCGAGCGCGTGCCCTACATGCTCATTCTGGGCGAGAAGGAGGTCGAGGCCGGCAACATTTCCGTCCGCGATCGCTCCAACGAGACCGTTCAGATGAGCGTTGACGAGTTTGTTGCCAAGGTGACCGAGGAGATCAAGACCCGCGCCTAAGGCAAACTTCACAACAACTAACAAAGGCGACCGTCCACAAAGGGCGGTCGCCTTTTTTAGTGCCGAGATAAGAAAAGCCGCTGGTTGAGCGGCTTTTTTTGTTGCACAAAAAGGTACAGGTTTTTGTAGAGGGGTATGGAGATGTATCTACGGGCAGTACATTTTGCGTAATCTGGGCAAACGCGGATTAATTGCTCGTATAATGGCCTATGTCGAAAGATACAAAAACCTGTACTTTTGCGACTGCGCCTAGCTGCGAGCGAGAAGCCTGTTCTAAACGCCCCTGCATTTGCGTGTGCCGCAAAGCAAGAAAAGGGGGGGGGCGAGAACATGGAACATACGGCACGGCGCCAAGAGCAGCTGCCGGGCGCATTTAACGGCGCCACCACCAATAGCCAGCACGGCCGCGTCCGCTGGTATCTGGTCCACACCCCCAATGGAAAAGAGCGCGAGACCTGCGAAAAGGTCCGCTGCATTATCCCGCATGAGCTGATGCAGAACGCTTTTGTGATGCAAAAGGAGTTCTGGTTTAAGCGGGACGGCGCATGGTCGCTCCAAACCAAACCCATGTACAAGGAATATTTCTTCGTCGCCACGCACGATGCCGCTGCGCTCGATAGGGCCCTGGCCCAGTTGAGCTTTGGCTGTCGCATCGCCGGTAGTAAGGAACGGGCGTACATGCCCATGCCGGACGATGCGCAGGATTGGTACCGCAGCGTGCTGGACGACGACGGCGTGGTGCGCAACAGCATTGCGCGCATAGAAGGCGGCGTACTGCACATAGAACAGGGTCCCTTGGTGGGGCAAGAGGCCCGAGTTAAAAAGATCGACCGTCATAAGCGCTGGTGCCTGGTAGACGTGGGCGAGGGTGACTCCACATTTAGGGAGCTGCTTCCGTTAGACGTGCCCAGCAAAACGTAAGGGAGACGTTGCGCCGGCAAATTACTTGATTTTGGATTCATAGATGGGGGGGGGTTCCTGGGGACAGGAACGTAAGTTTGACTGTGGCTGCTAAAGAAGTAACAGAGAGCTGTGTATCTGTGGGGGATGCACTGGCTATTAAAGAGATTAAACCGAGCGGTACGCTTGGCTACCGCTTATTTAAGAGGCTGTTTGACCTTGTATTCAGTCTTTTCATGAGTGTGTTGCTGCTTATCCCCATCGCCGTCGTGTGCGCGCTCATTAGCCTTGAATCACCCGGCAGTCCTATGTATACGCAAGAGCGCGTCGGCAAGGGCGGAAAGATCATCAAGATTTTCAAGCTTCGTAGTATGGTCGCCGATGCGGGTGATGTGCAGAAGTATTTGAGTCCTGAGCAGCTACATCAGTGGGAAGTCGAACGCAAAGTCAACGATGATCCCCGCATTACCAAGATTGGTCAATTCATTCGTAAATGCTCCATCGATGAGATGCCTCAGTTTCTTAATGTGCTGAACGGCGATCTTTCAGTCATTGGACCCCGTCCCATTACTAGAGATGAGCTTGACCAGCATTTTTCGGATGAAGAAAAGGCCGAGTTGCTCTCTGTCCAGCCTGGCATTACAGGCCTTTGGCAGGCGACTGACCGAAACGAGGCAACCTTCGACAGTGGCCTGCGACAGAAGATTGAGCTTCGCTATGTGCGTAATCGCTGCTTCTGCATGGACTGGAAATGTTTCACCGGCACTTTTGGTGCCATGTTCGGCAAGAAGAGGACGGGGCGATAAATGACTAATCCTATTCGTGTCGCTCAGATAGTCGGAAAAATGAATGGCGGCGGAGTCGAGGCTGTTGTCATGAACTACTACCGTCATATTGACCGCAGCAAGGTGCAGTTCGATTTCCTTGTCGACTCAGATTCGACGCTTATTCCGCGCGAAGAAATCGAATCGCTCGGTGGCAGGGTCTTTGAGGTTCCGCCCTATCAGCATGTTGTTGAATATCAGCGTGAGCTTCAGCGTCTCTTTAAACAAGAGGGCTGGAAGATTGTGCACAGTCACATTAATGCGCTTTCGGTCTTTCCGCTCCGTGCGGCAAAGAAGGCGGGTGTTCCCGTGCGGATCGCCCATAGTCACTCTACGAGTGGTAAGGGCGAGTATGTCAAGAATACTCTGAAGGCCGTGCTAAAAACGCAGTCAAATCGTTATCCGACGCATCGTTTTGCATGTAGTAAATTCGCCGGTGAATGGCTTTTCGGTAAAGCTGCACATTTTGAGGTTGTATACAACGCAATTGATTTGGATCGCTTCTGCTTCAATGCAGAGGCTCGCGCGCAGGCGCGAGCCGACCTGGGCCTCGTTGGCAACCAGTTTGTCGTTGGACATGTGGGGCGCTTTACTGCTCAGAAGAACCATGCGTTTTTGATTGACGTTTTTACTGAGGTCGCAAAGCGCCGCGACGATGCCGTCCTGTTGCTTGTCGGTACCGGCGAAGCCGGTGCCTCCGTAAAGGCCTTGGTGGACGAACGCGGTCTCACGGATCGCGTTAAGTTTCTGGGACAGAGAAGCGATGTCAATCGTTTGTATCAGGCGTTTGATGCGTTCGTTCTGCCAAGTCTTTACGAAGGTCTCTGTCTCGTTGGCGTCGAGGCACAGGTGTCTGGTTTACCTTGCTTGCTGAGCGATACGATTACTCGTGAAGTTGACGTGACTGGTAAATGTAAGTTCATGCCTATTAATGATTCATCGATATGGGCTGATGCTATTTCCTCATTGACCAGAGTGTCAAGTGGGGCTAGATCTGAGCAGTCAAAAGGTTCCTTTGAAAACTATGATATTTGCACTCAGTCACAGAAACTTACCTATAAATATGAACATTTATGGATGAATATATGAAAACTGCAATTTGTTTGCCTGAATATACGTTTATTACTTCTGGGATTCTTCCGGTTCCTGCTACCGAGGGCGGTGCTGTTGAAGGCCTAGTTGAGCAACTTATTTACAACAATGAAAGGTCTCATCGTTGTAATTTTAAGGTCATAACAATATGGTCTGCACAGGCAGAGATAGCTGCCCGTAATTATTCTAATACTCAATTTATTTTTCTGCGTGCTCCGAGAATCATTTTACTTTTGGATAACCTATTGTTCTCCATCGCAAAAAATACTAATGGCAAGCGTAATATATCAGCATATCGCTATGTGTTTCAACGCTTATGGTATTTATGGGCTGTCAGCGCGATTCTTGCAGATGAGGATTGTGGCAAGCTGATTATTGAAAACCATCCAAGTCTATATCTGACTTTAAAACTGCGTGGCAACTCAACAAAATATAGGGGAAAGTACTTCTATCATTTGCATAACGTTTTTGATGATTTCTACGGTTGCAAAGAGATAGCAAAACAGGCTAAGGGTGTTTTGTCTATTTCCAGGTTTGTGCAAGAGAGTTATGCTTCCAGTCTAAATGGGCTAATTGATAAGCAGAAACTGATTTTCAGAAATTGCGTGGACTGTTCTGCTTTCTCAAGGCAATTTAGCGCAGTTGAAATTAGTGATTTTAAATTGTCGGTCGGGTTGAAGAGCGATGATTTTGTATTTATGTTTAGTGGTCGCATAACACCAGAGAAAGGTGTGCGCGAGTTGCTAGAGGCATTTGCTTTGGCTGTTCCGTCAATGCCGAATGCTCGTCTACTGATTGTCGGTGCAGCGTTTTTCGGATCCGATGTTAGTAGCGAGTATGAAAGTTCAGTTCTAGAAATAGCCGCAAAGCTTAGAGATCTGGTTGTATTTTCAGGATATATGGAGCATGCCAATATCAATATTGCGTATGCATCTTCGGATGTTTGCTGTTTTCCGTCTATGTGGGAGGAGCCAGCCTGCCTTTCTGTTCTAGAGGGTTTGGCATCGGGGCGTCCAGTCATCTCTACAATTTCAGGTGGCATTCCAGAGTATGTTGGCGAAGGTAACGCTCTTCTTCTGGATAAGGGACCCGGTTTTGTTAATAGGCTTTCAGACGCGATGATTAAACTGTACAACGATTCAGATTTAAGAGACCTGCTTGGCAAGCGAGGCAGGCGGCGCGCTTTGAAGTTTGACTCTGATTTATATCTGGATTCATTTTTAGCTTGCATCGAACATGTCGAGGATTATTGATGACTGTCTATTTCATTACATTTGGATTGTCTATTGCGTTGTATTGCCTTTTAACTTTTAGGAAGACAATACCTTCTGCCCCTTATGATTATGTAAAGGGAAGGGCTATATTTCCATTTGTTGTATCGGCTGCTCCTTTAGTTTTAGTTTCTGGATTGCGCTATAACGTTGGTACAGATTATTTCAATACTTACTATACGGGTTTCTACAGGGTTCTAAATGGGGTTAATTTTGACCATTTTGAAATCGGTTATTGGATTCTTACTAAAATTGTGCAGGTTTTTTCCGATAACGCCTTTGTTATGCTATTTCTCGCATCATTGATTACGATCGGATTTATTTTCGCTGCTTTTAGATCTCTATCGAACAACGTTGCGTTCAGTATTTTCCTGCTATTTATTAGTCGATATTATTTTATTAGCATGAATGGTGTCCGACAGATGATGGCATGTGCTGTGCTTCTTTTTGCGCTGAAATATGCTATAACGCGTAGTTTTAAAAAGTATTTTGCCTTGTGTTTGCTAGCTACGTCATTCCATTATTCCGCGATCATTGTATTCCCGGTGTATTGGCTTATGAATATTGAGTGGAATAGAACTAGGCTTGCAATTGTATTTTCTGCTTCTGCAGTGTTGGGGCTATTTGCATTTCCCGTGCTTGTGCATATTGTTCCTGCCGGTTCTAAAATGGGCGTAATTCTGCAATCTTATGGGTTAGCTGGGCCGCTATTTACAATCGGTACCATTTTATTAAATCTATTTATTCTCACTGTATATTACCTTGCTCGTTCTGAAGGAAATGAGAGTCCTTGGTTTAGATGCTTTTTTACGCTTCAAGTCTTTGCTTGTGCAAGTACTTTGTTTCTTCCGAGTATTCCAGTCGTTGAAAGAATTTACTGGAGTTTCTCTCTCCCATCGGTTGTCGCAATTCCCGGGATATTGAAAACGATTTCTGTTCAGTGGGTACGGATTATTGGTACCGTTGCTTTGGTCGCTGTCCTATTTGTATATACAGTCTTTGATATTGGTTATTTAAAAGACCATCAGGTTGTTCCCTATAGTTCGATCATTGGACATAAAGCTGTTCATTCTTCAGATTTTTCTTACAGAGAGACTCATGGTTTAAATTGGTGGTGAGCATGTCGATGGTTTCGGTCATTGTGCCTATGTATAATGTTGCGCAATATGTGGCAGATTGTATCAACAGTATTATTAAGCAGTCCTATACAGACATTGAAATCATTTGTATTGACGATGGCTCCACGGACGATACGTTGTCGATTGCTGAGGGCCTAAGTAAGCTCGATTCAAGGATAATCGTCCTTACACAGGAAAACGCAGGCCTTTCCGCAGCGCGTAACGCTGGACTCTGTAGGGCCATGGGCGAATACGTGCTTTTTGTTGATTCCGATGATATGTTGCCAATCGATGCATTGCTCCAGCTTATAGGGGCTGCATCTAAATATAACGCGCAAATCGTCTGTTCTGGTTTTTCGTACGGTTCCGATTTTATGGATGGAATTCAAAAAGGCGTTTCATTCCCAAAAGCGTCCTTTTATCAATCGAGTGTTGAAGACTTTTATTTTCAGAATCGTATTACTAATCATGCCTGCGCGAAATTATTTTCCAGGAATCTATTTGTGGACAACGGAATATATTTCCCAGTTGGCAGATCCTATGAGGATGTCGCAACCGTCTACTTGTTGATGGAGGCGGCAAATACGATTGCTAGTACCGACGCCCCTCTATATTATTATCGCCCTAATAGTACGAGTATTTCTCATACTTATACGCTTGATAAGGTTTTCGATCTGTATTCTGACTTTAAAGAAATTAAAACTCATTTTGGAGATTCGCCTAGTCCTTCAAAAAGGTTTTATTTACTAACGGTTTTATATACTACTCTTCGCCTGCTTAATAAAGTCGCACCTTCAATTCAGTGTGCGTGTTTAAGGCATTCTCTTTATGCTGAATATGATGCAATATTTAAATTTTCAGCATTAAATTTTGTAAAAAACCTTCGCTTTAGTATCAAACTGCTAATGAGACGATTCTATCTAAGTCGGCTCTTGCTTGAATTTGGAAATAGATAATGTCAAAACCACGACTAAGTATAATTATTCCTGTATTCAATACCGTTCAATTTCTACCTGAGTGCTTAGATTCAATTCTGTCGCAAGATGACTTTTCGTTTGACGTATTTTTGATCGACGATGGTTCTGATGATGGCTCTGGGGAAGTTTGTGACGAATACTCTTGTCGCGATTCAAGAGTTCGAGTTTCACATATCGCAAATAATGGCGTTTCTCATGCTCGGAACTTGGGCCTCGAGATGGCTGATGGTGATTATATCTGGTTTATTGATAGTGACGACAAAATATCAAGCGATGCTATTAATAAGCTACTTCTGCCGCTCCAATTTGACCCAGAAATGATTGTCTTTGGCGAGCGTCTTATGAAATGCGATGACACTTTCGTCGGCGCCATTTCTTGTCCTTCTAATGATGACTATCGTAAATATGGTCCTCTTGTTTGCGGGGATTCGATGTATCCGCATTGTAGAGTGTTTGCTAGCAAGCTATTAGGTGATGTTAGGTTTAACGAGAATCTATGTTTTCTTGAAGATAGAGATTTTGTATACAGGCTATGTCAACACCTGTCTCAACCGGTTTACATACTTAACGAATCCTTGTATGAGTATTCCGTCTCCAGGTGTGGTTCAGCTATGAGCACCCTTTCCTTGGAAAGGGAAACGGCTGGGCTGTCTGTTCATAAGAACATACTTGTTTCTGAGCTTTCCTGCGGAAGAGTTATGCCCTCGTATGAAACATATATCGATTTATGCATCGGTATTCTTGGGCGTATTTCGAAGGAAAGAGGTTGCATTGCTGATTTCGATAGAGTGCGGAGTGCAATGATATGTTTCGATAGATATTCAAGATGCCTACATGGTGTTCTTGCTATTAAATATCATTTATGCAAGTTTTCGCCCTCGGTATTCAGATTTGTATACTCATTATTCGCTCAGAAATGAGCAAATCCTTAAGATTCATTGCTCCGTTTTAGTTATCTAAACTATAAAGACTATGACGATTGGGTTGGAGGTATTACTTCTTTTGCTCCTCATAGTTTCTCGTTATTTGTTTTTCAACTTCTGGTAAATGAATGACGAGAGCGTGCAGGGTATTGAATAGTTTGCGGGTTAATCGAGCGGAGTCTTTTGTGTCATAGAAGGGTGAGCTCAGTTTGCTTCTAAACTAATTATTGGATATCCCGAATTCAAATTGTTTTCCGGCAATTTGGTATTTTTCATTTGGTTTTTGTCACCATTTGTTTCCAAGTCGGTATTGATCTCTTTGCTTTCAGTGACTATTTAATTAAGGATTGAGTTTCAATGAATATTGCAATCATGACTATACAAAGCGTTAACTACGGAAATAGACTACAAAATTATGCGCTCCAATCTGTTCTGGATGGATTGGGAAATCAGACTGAATCCGTTAGACGTGACGCTGGCTTTAATGGACCGTTTGGATCGAAAATGCGTGCCCTTAAACGCACAATCGGCATGTTTAAACATAGGGCAGATAGGATGGCAGCGTTTAGACGCTTCGATAATAATTACATTACATTTTCTGATTTAGTTATTTCTAAAGAATATGTCTCCCCCAATATTGATGCCGCATACGATTGCTTTGTTATTGGTTCCGACCAAGTTTGGAATCCCGATTTTGAATTTAATAGCGAGCTGGAGTATTTGCCGATGGTGTCGTGTGGCAAAAAGATTGCTTACGCTGCTAGTTTTGGCGTGAGCGAGATCGCTGAAAATTGTGAGAGGACCGCCACGCTGCTTAATGATATCAGCACGATTTCAGTCCGCGAGGTGGCTGGCGCCAATATTGTTCGTGATCTTGTTGGCAGCGATGTTCCGGTTGTGCTTGATCCAACGCTCCTGCTTGGACCTTTAGAATGGGAAGCAATATCGATTGCGCCAGAGAAGCTGGACCTTAGACGTCCTTTTGTTTTCAAATATGTTCTCGGTGACGACGTTAATAACAAGCGCATTGCTGCCCTTGCAGCGTCATGTGATTGTGATGTTGTTGATGTGATGGATGAGTCTCTTGCTATCGGTCCGTCTGAGTTCGTGTGGCTTATCGCCCATAGTTCACTTGTCTGCACCGATTCTTTTCACGCTAGCGTCTTTGCGTTGCTGCATCATAAGCCTCTTGCAATCTACGAGCGCGTTAGTTCAGATGCCGATATGTCTTCGCGTTTTGATACGCTTTGCTCTAACTTCGGACTAATGGGACACCGCTCCTCCGAGGCATTTTTCGGTGAAGATGCAATTTTTGGTACCGATTGGGATGATGTTGACGCGCGGCTACAGTCGCTTCGTCTCTCTTCTCTTACTTGGTTAAAAGATTCTCTTGGGTGCGTCGGGCGTGGTTAGTCGGCGCTTCAATTGAGCGGAGCCGTATTTCTATTTTGGCATCTGGAGGTCTGTCTAAATGGGTAGTGATTGCGATCCTTTTGAGGCGAAGATTCGATGTTTTCTTCTTCGATTTGCCCATATTGCGCATAGGGGTTGGCATGAATTTCGATTTATACCCAATCGAGTAAAAGGGGCGATTGCCTGGAAGTTTGCGGATAATAAAGAATTTCCGCAGTCCGATTTTAGCGTTCTGGTCGAACAGCTTGAGAACTTTACTTGTACAAATAGAAATACCCGTTACCTGCTTAATCTCTCCGCTCCCGTTGGTGTTGACGGCGAATTCGATTATGTTGGAGTTCAACCCTTTCACTCCAGCTCTGGCGTCTGCGTGCCAAATGGAGCTGATAACTTTGCAATTGTTGATTGTAATGGCTCGGTCGAACGAATCGCATTTGATAAGCGTGGTGAGGTAGGACCCTTTCGTTGGACTGGGGGTTCGTTGTGGAACGGGTCTCTTGTTTGCTTTCCGCGGTCCAGCAATAAACTATTACTTTTTGATTTGGATTCGCGCAAATCGAGATTAATTGATTTGGGTCAGAAATATATTCGTGAACATCATTATGGGGGCGTGCTAGTCGGGGATAAGGTCTATCAACCTCCGCGTGATGAAGGCCATATCTTGCGTATCGATTTGAAAACGATGGAATGTAAGCGCATTTCCATTGCTCCCGAAGCGATTGACTTTAAGCCGCGTTACTGCGGTAGCGTTTTGCACCCTAATGGTCTTGTGTATTTTCTTCCCGAGTGGGGGCGCGTAATCGAGTTCGATCCAGCTACGGATGAGTTTCGTTATATAGGCAAACCAGTAAATGCGATGACATTTTCCGCCGTTATGGCGCCTGACGGTTGTCTTTACGGTTTTTCTGCCTATTCTCGCGGTATCCTTCGCGTTGATCCCAAGAACGGGTCTGTTGGAATGGTTCGTCGCGATATTGGTTGTCCTGGTGCATATGGCACGCGACTTGGCATCAACGGGAAACTATATAGCGTTCCTGGGGATGGGGATGCTGTTTTGGAGTTCGACTCTTCAACGTTGGAGGTTCGAGAACTGTGCGCTCTTGGTGTACCGGGTGTCAAAGCTAAGTGTGCTGGGTCGGCTACATTGCGCGACGGTACGCTAATTTTTGCGCCTGCTTTCGGGAAAGATGCCTATTTTTTGAAACCGGATAAGCCAACCGAAATCCCCCAGAAGATTTTTGGCTTATTTAACGACTGTTATTAGCCGAATCGTGGAAAAGAGGAAGTGCTGTGTTCCGTAGACTCTATAGAAAATTTGACACCATTTTTTCGCGCCTTCGCGGCTTACTCTATTTTAAGAGAGTCAAGAGCGGAAAGCTGATTTTACGAGAAGGTTCGCATGTTGCGTTTTCCGAAGGCTCATCCATCGAAATCGTCGGGTCGCTTGATTTCGGTTCGTGCTATCGCTGTCGCTCTGGCAGGTCCTCGCTGCTTACCGTTGGTAAGGGTGCACGTATTGTCGTAAATGGTAATTTCGACTTTTATTACGGTGCAGATGTGCAGCTCTTTGAAGGCGCGATGCTTGTATTGGGTAATAGTTTTATCAATTCAGGTTGTAAGATTCGTTGTCACAGTTTAATTAGTATTGGGAATGACTGTGCTATTTCACATGATTTTACCGTTATGGACTCTAATGCTCACGAGTTGAATGGGAGGCGTGAGACAGCTCCCGTCGTTATTGGTAATCATGTGTGGATAGGCACGCGCGTGACGGTGCTGCCGGGCGTGACCATCGGCGACGGCGCCGTGCTCGCCGCGGGCGCCCTCGTGACCAAGGACGTGCCCGCGGGGGCACTCGTGGGCGGGATTCCGGCCAAGGTCATCCACGAGCACGTCGAATGGGAGAAATAGGGATGAAGAAGGAGCTCTGGCTTCCCGAGAACGAGTGCACGGGTTGCGGGGCGTGCGAGAACGCTTGCCCGAAGGACGTGCTAAAGATCGAGCTTTGCCCGGGCGGCCACCTGCTGCCCGTGGCCTACGACGGCTGTGTCGGCTGCGACCGCTGTGTCAAGGCCTGCGAGGCCAGGCTGGTTCTACCCGCGCGCGGGGCCGAGGAGCCGGCAGTGTACGCCGCGTGGTCGAACGACTCTGACCTGCGTTACGCGAGCACCTCGGGAGGGCTTTTCAGCGAGCTAGCGCTCCCCGTGATCGCGGCCGGGGGCGCGGTGTACGGCGCCGCCTACGGCGAGGCCTGCCGCGTGGCGCACGCCAAGGCCGAGACGCCTGAGGAGCTGGAGCGCCTGCGCCAGTCAAAGTATGTGCAGAGCGAAATCGAGCTTACTTTCCGCGCGGTGAGGGATGACCTTCGGGCCGGCAGGAAGGTACTGTTCTGCGGCGCCCCATGCCAGGTGGCGGGCCTTCGCGCCTATCTCGGCAAGGACTATGAGGGGCTCTATCTCGTTGATTTTGTATGCCGTGGGGTCAACTCGCCTCTTGCGTACCGCTATTGGCTCGACGGCCTCGCCTCCAAGCAGGGCAGCGAAGTCTCTCGCGTTTGGTTTAAGTACAAGGATGGCGGCTGGAAAACATCTCCTTTGAGAACACGCGTCGATTTTGAGGACGGCGAGCACGTCGTGCTCGAGGGCAAACGCAACACCTACATGTGGGGCTACCTCGAAAGCAACTTGTACTTCAGGCGCTCGTGCGCGCAGTGCGAGTTCAAAGGCTTTCCCCGACAGAGCGACGTGACAGTTGCCGACTTCTGGGGTCTCGACCCGGTCCTCGACGACGACAAGGGCGCGTCCATGGTACTCGTCTCCTCGGACAAGGGGCGCGAGCTTCTTGAGGCCGCCGCCCCGCGCGTGACCATGGTCGAGCGAGCTTTCGATGAGATCTTCGCCGGTAACGTGTGCATTGGCGGCAGCGCCCCTCTCAACGAGAGAACGGCGGACTTCATGGCAGCCCTCCCCGAAATGGGCTTCGAGGCAGCGCTATCCAAGTACGGAAGGAAGAGCCTAGCCGAGCGCTTCGCTGGCAAGGTGAAGGCAATCGTCAGGAGGCTGGTGCGACATGGATAGCAGGTCGGCGCTCGCAAAGCGAAATATCGTCATGGGCTTCGTAAACAAGGCGTGCACGCTGCTTTTGCCCTTCGTCACGCGGACGGCGCTCATCTACATACTCGGCGTGGAGTACGTGGGACTTAGCACGCTTTTCGCATCGATCCTGAGCGTCTTGAGCCTCGCGGAGCTCGGCGTGGGGACCGCCCTCGTCTATGCCATGTACAAGCCCATGGCGACAGGCGACGACGCGAAGGTGCGGGCGCTGCTCGCGCTGTACAGGAAGTGGTACCGCGCCATCGGCGGCGTCATCCTGGCGATCGGGCTGTGCCTCGTGCCGTTCTTGGACGTCCTCGTGAGCGGGGACGTGCCCGCCGACATCGACCTGAGGGTGCTCTACGGGATCTATCTCGCGAACACCGTGCTGAGCTACTTCATGTTCGCCTACAAGCAGGCAGCTTTCACGGCGTCCCAACGCTCCGATGTCGTCAGCAACGTCGGGTCGGCCCTAGCGATTGTATCGGCCCTGCTCCAGATAACCGTGCTCCTGGCGCTGCGGTCCTTTTACGCCTACGCCCTCGTCCTGCCGCTGGTCACCGTTGGGCAGAACGTCGCGCTCTCGGTGCTGTTCAACAGACGGTACCCTCAATACAGGCCGTCGGGCGAGCTCGCGAAGGACGAGGTCAGGGCAATCAGCACCAACATCCTCGGCCTCATGATCCAGAAGATCGGTACCGTGTTCCTGACGTCGGTAGACAGCATCGTCATATCCGCATTTCTTGGTCTGACCGTGCTGGGCGTCTATAACAACTACTGGACGCTGGTGACGGCCGTCGCGGGGTTTGCCGGCATGCTCACAATGAGCATCATCCCGTCTGTGGGCAACAGCATTGCGGTCGAGGACAAGGAGAAGAATTTCAGGGACTTCCGCAAGTTCGACTTCCTGTACACGTGGCTCATCGCCTGGTGCGGGTGCTGCCTCATGGCGCTGAGCCAGCCGTTCGTCGAGATCTGGCTCGGCGAGGACAACATGCTAGAATTCGGCATGGTGGCGCTCCTTGGGGCGGTCTTTTTCACCAGCCACGTGAACGACATGACCTACGTCTACCGCGATGCTGCAGGTCTTTGGAGACAGGGGAGGTTCGTTCCCTTAGCCGCTGCCGCCGTGAATCTTGCGCTCAACATCGCGCTCGTGAACGTAATCGGGCTGCCGGGCGTGGCGATTTCCAGCATCGTGGCGCTGCTCGCGGTATACACGCCGTTCTACACGAAAATATTGTTCCTGTCCTATTTCGAGGACAGGGGGGCTTGGCTGAGGTACGTTGCAGGCCAGCTCGGCCGTACGGTGGTCTTTACGGCGATGGCGCTGTTCTGCTCGTGGGCGGTCTCACTTGTACCTATCGGCGGTGCCGTGGGGCTTGCGGTGAAGTTCGCGATCATGCTGGTGCTGCCCAACTTGCTGCTGCTTGCTGTTTACGGCAGGACCGAGGGGTTCAGGCTTGCGAAGCCGTTCGTGCTTGGGTTGTTTTGGAGATGACGGCGGGAGGCCGATCGATATGGGTCTGAAGAGCAGGATAAAGCGTGTGCTGCGCCCCGGGAGGGCCGTGGAGGTACTCCCCACATCGCAGGACAAGGTGATGGCCGGCAGGCGCGTGCTGGTGACGGGCGGTACGTCCGGCATCGGTCGCGCGGTCGTGGAGCTTTTGGTGCGCTGCGGGGCCGAGGTTGCGTTCACCGGTAGGCCCGGCAACCGGGGGCTCGCCGAGATTGAGGCCGAGTTCGGCAGGGCGGTGCACGGAATCGAGTATGACGCCGGTGAGCGTCCTGCCGGTGCCCTGCTGGAACGTGCGGCCGATGTGCTGGGGGGCTTGCCTGACTGCCTGTTCGCAAACGCCGGGGTGTACACCGACGGCGAGGGGGTATGGGATGCCGAGTCGGTGGATCGCGTGCTACGCGTGAATCTGATAGCTACTGTCGAGCTCGTGAATGAGTTCATCACGCGGCTGATCGCCGAGGGACGGCGCGGCACCGTCGTTGCCACGGGGTCGAATCGTGGGCTCATGCCGGACTCGGTGCCCTACGGGCTCTCGAAGGTGGCACTGCACTCCTTTATCCAAGGCGTGGCGCGCGAACACTACCGGGACGGCATACGTGCAAACGTCGTGGCGCCGGGGATGACCGCCTCAAACATCAACGGGGTTGATCCCGACGGTGACCTTGCTAAAGGCTTCGCGACCATCGGCGAGGGCCGTGTCATTCGCCCCGAGGAGATTGCCGAGGTTGTGCTGTTTCTTCTTTCTGACAGAAGCCTCTGTGTTAATGGTGCGGTTATTCCGTGCGATCTTGGCGATTCGTTAAGGTAGACGCCAATCGAAAATTGACTAATTTGTTAGATGAAATTTGTGATTTGTTGCATTTGATCAGTGCCGGGCATAATCAATTTGACCAGCGCTGGCTTGAAATTGGCCGCTATTTCGGCGCTATTTCAAATTTGCTGGCAAGCGTTTTGCTCTTAGGGTTTGTTTTTGGTTGTTTTACCACCTGCACCTACTTGTGTATCTGTAATCGTATGGAGTTGGTAACAGAACTCAAGTGGAAGAGCTGTTTCGAGGACTGCGGCGTCGATGGCTGCTGTGTCGACGGATTGCTGCGTCGTTGTAAGGAGCTGTGATTTTTAATGAGCCAGGGCTAAAGTATCTACTATACGTTTCGGTCACACGGTAGTGCACATGCAATAATACCGACGGCTTTAGTAAATCATTTCCCCGGTATGGGGATCGAAGAAATGAATCTCTCCCTCGATTATTTGCTCGCCGAAGCGCATCGATCCGTCCTCGCCGTAGTAGACCCTCTTTCCGTACGGCAGCGTGGTGAGGCCCGTCGCCATGGCGCCGTCGTTGTAGTCGAAGAAGTACCACTTGCCGTCGATCTTCTGCTCGCCGAAGCGCATGGCGCCGTCCTCGCCGTAGTAGACCCTCTTTCCGTACGGCAGTCTCGTGATGCCCGTCGCCATGGCGCCGTCGTTGTAGTCGAAGAAGTACCACTTGCCGTCGATCTTCTGCTCG
>ERZ1034842.495-NODE-495-length-15284-cov-433.618819_pt1 | contig 15284 bp, 27 predicted proteins | sample MGYA00520634_ERZ1034842 | MGnify/ENA primary metagenome ERZ1034842 (study PRJEB33766, sample SAMN09781734) | gut metagenome | biome: gut microbiome | host: Homo sapiens | place: Madagascar | study: EMG produced TPA metagenomics assembly of the PRJNA485056 data... | reverse complement strand
ATAAGTTTAAGAAAGCATGAGAATAGCCGGGGTTTATGCCTCGGCTTTTTTATTGAGCTTGCCGAATATTTTATTTTTATATTTTTTATTTTTTATTTTGTAAGTACAAAGACGAGAAATAAATTTTTGTGTATGTACAGAAACATGAAACAAAAAATATTTTTTATATGCATATAGAGACACGAAACAGTGAAATAGTGCTCCCCCTCACAAGTACGCGATCCGGGATACCCCCATCAAAGACTCTGGGCACCTAATAAATCATCTACGCCTTTCAAACGATATTAACACTTAAAACATAATCAATATGAATAGAACTCTTTGCACAATTATAGCAATAGCTATCATTGCTTTTGCTATCGCTATCAATGTATTTCTTATTGCGTCATATTCACCAACAATGTTACTTACTATGGGTGATCGTATTCTCCTTTGTGCAGTGTGGGATGCATTGTTTGGTTGTATGGCGTACTGGATATGGGATTGCAGGGCTTTATAAGCCTTGCTCCCATTTAGCTAAGCAACTAACAAACACATTCTTCAATCAGATGATAATTTAATTACAAACAATTTAAACATTACAATTATGAAGACAAAGACTGTTTATCGCTGCTCTATTAAGCAGGGGAAGAACTATTGGGTAGCTAGCCCACAGTATGCAAGTATGGAAGATATGATGGCGGTTATGATGCCTTGGATAGCAGCAAACAAAGACTGCACAGTTCACTTCTTTCAGGAGCAAGTTATTATCCCAGAGACTGGTCAGGCTTAATGCCTGGCTCTTAGCCTCTTGACAGCTAATAAATAAGTTCTTCATACAGATGATATTAACATTTAAACATTTATAATTATGAAAAAGACTATTATTGCATCTGTTCTATCTGCTTTTGCAGCATTCATTATTGGTGCCCAGTGTGGTTATTACGGTTGCGAATCTAAGTATAGACTCATTGAGGCTAATGCTAACACAATACCTTATAAGATTGAGGTTATTAATGCACAGCGTGCTGCGCTCGATGCAGCGGACCACGTTATAGGTGAGCATAACTTATTTGATACCGATGGAGGAGATATAATGGCCAAGTATCTTGATTTGGCACATAAAGTTGACAGTCTTTATGATCTAGAGAACTAGGGCTTATGCTCTAGTCTCTTTAAACAACTAAGAAATAAATTCTTCTTACATTCGAGAGAGATGGTAGAGAATACTATGAACTACAGATATTGTGGTCATATGACTCGGCTATCTCTCGATTAATCTTATAATTGCTCTCTAACGTGTGATCTCAGTACACGCTGGGTAATTGTCCAGGCAAGCTATTAGAACGCGCTGTAGGTACCTTAAAATGCGTCTGAGGACATATTGTTGTACACGCTCTACTTGGGATATACCACATTCTCCCTTAGCATCTAATAAACATCTACTCCTTACTAACGACACAGCAAACTTAGAAAGTTTGTTAAATCAGCATTAATTAGTAAGTAGGATATGAATGATAGTCAAATTATTAATTGGACTGCAGTACTTGCAATAAGTGCTGTTATGACATTGTGTGAAGCATACATACTTGTAAAGTATGATATGCCTGTAGGTGATATAATACTAGACGTGATAAGATTGATAGTATTTTCATTTATAGCAATATTAGGACTAGTAGGACTATGGAGGGAGTTAAAATAAACTCCTTCCTCCCACAATTCACACCCCTGCTTACATGGCATTCTTGCTTGACAACTAATAAACAAATTCTCCTTAAAGACGAGATTAAACAAATTAAGTTGAGAATTGAGGACAGTGGGTATAGATGAGGGGAATTATCTCACCCGACACACTATTGCTCCTTTTCCTCGTCTTCTTTTGTTTATGCCTCATTAATATATAGCGTAATCATCAAAAACTGCAGTTATGAACACAATTATTCCAGGTTCGCAGATTGGCGCCTTTAAGACAATCTCCTTATCTATTGGTCAGGCTAAGAAGACTAATAGAGACGGTAAAATTAGCAAGTTCTTAGTAATTGGTATGAAGAACAAGAAGTCTTTGCTCGGAAAGAAGCAGAATGTCATCTTGTTTGATGATGATCTCAGTCCTGAGATATTCGCTGTTCTTCAGAAGTATGCTACACCATCAAACGATCCTAATCATCAGGGAGGTTTCGATGTCAATCTCGCAAGCTTCAAAACTGGACCAGAATTTGCTCAGGATCCAGATACTTGGGGCCAGTTGCTCGAATTCCCTGGTGGATGCTTCGAAGAGTATGAGTTCGCTAAAGGACCGTGCTATGCTAATCAGATTGATGGTAGTCCAACACTGGATGGTAACAGTCAGAAGGTAATCCGCAGCAGTATATCTGTCTTTGTACAGATTGATTTTATCGATGCTAACGGAGTTACTCACTACATTGAGCCATACAGTAAGAATGCACAGGGTGCTCGTATGGAACAGCGCTTCTTCCGCAATCCTGTTGAAGGAATAACTACACAGCAGCCTGCATTCGACCCAACATCGCTTATGGGAGGTGGTCAGCAACCAGCTCCACAGCAGCCTGGTATGGCAGCAGCTCAAGTTCCTCCAGCTCCAGGAGCTCCAGGTGCACCAGTTACAAATCCACCGTATTAACACATTGTCTCCTTAGGGAGACTTTGTGTTTGGGAAAAGTAGAGCGAAATTGATATAGTACGCGTAATGTTGTAATTAATATGGATAAATTCTGTTTTGTAGCTATTATGTTGTTCGCCATTCAGCGCGATATGATTAATTACTCAATTGCCGATGTAATCAATTACATTGATTGCGAACGCGATATCTTGCCACGTGCCCATTTTCTTGAGCTTGAATTTGCAGACGCCATGTACATGCATATTATGTACAATGTGTCATTCGGCATATATGACAAGTACTTCGATAATCAGCAATTTTTAGAGAGAATATGGCCACTATAATTTGGAAAGACAAATAAAGACGTAAGGTTCCATATAAATGTATGTCAAGTTTTTAGTGAATGTAGGTTGTAGTTGTTAAGTGTAACAGCGATAGTCTTGTATATACCACGGTCTGTGAAGATAGTGGTATATTTATTTCGCAAAACAAATAAAAAATAAAATACAATGAATACGATTACATTTGGCAAATATAAGGGAATGCCAGTTACAAGTGTACTTAGGATCAATCCAAGTTATTTTGGATGGTGTAAAAACAATGTAAATTGGTTCAAATTCTCAAAAAGAGACTATGAAATATATTTGGAATGGTTATCTTTACAGCAGAATCATTTGCAATTCACAGGTTATTCTGATGATATGGCAAATATTAGATTTCTTTTCAGAAAAGTGGAAGAAGGTAAGTTTGATGCTTATTCTGACAAAGAATATCTTACTAAAGAGACATGTGGAGAATACTTAAAAAGTACAAAAGAACATTATTTCAACAAACATTCTTAATTGCCATTCAATATAAATATATTCATTAGTCGGAAGTAATACAGAATAAAATGGAAACGATGTTCTTGTTATTTACTTGTTGATGGGATAGTTTAAATCAACTGTGCTTCATAGGTGGCGATTATCCGAGCACATAAATATATGGTGATATACTCGCACAACCAACCATTGGTGATTTATAAAATGGTGACAACTTGAAAGAAAGCGGCAATCTGGAAAGACAGGTAATTTAAACTCAGCTAGGGAGAGTCTAACATAATCACTGATGAGACCTAGACGAAACTACAGTAAACATTACGCAACTAACGTTGCTCCAACAAATGCATCATAGTGTAGTCTGATTTTCATTACTCAAAGCGCAATTAATAGACCTCATAATACAACGGTCTGTGAAGATAGTTGTATTAGACCGTTATCTCATGCGGTATATAAACTAGGATGACGGAGCGCCTACGCTAACGTGATAAATCGTAGGCAGTAATGTGGCGTTCATGGTCCCAAGCCCATGACTATAACACGTGCTTATGGTACTTGCAAAGCTATAAGATGTCGATTGTAGGACACAGAGGGTGAGTCGTCTATAGGCAAGAGGTTTACATGTAGATTTGAATGTCCAACATGGCTTTGAGAACGTATGCAAAAGAGGCTGCGGATATTCTATGACAATCTGGAGAGACGGATAGTGGTGATATGGTACACATAATCTTGATCTTATGGATACAGATCTTGCAACAGATTATGGTAGCGATTACTTGGAAGCAAAATCAAAAGTGGACGAATTAACTGCAGAATAATATGATGACGTATGAAATTACCAACGACATCTGGTACTCATAAGAGTTATAAACCAGGACAGTTAATTACAATTTGTAAAAATGTATTTAGAATTGTAAAAAATATATCTAGTTTTACAGATTGTTATATGTGCGATTTGGGTTTTCAAGAACAAGAAAAATGGTGTAAGTATTGTCTTCATAACTTACATTGTTGCTATTTTGAATTAATTAAAAAACATAAGGGTTGAGTTGCATCAACCCTAAGTGTTTAATGTAGCCGTAGGGAGTCCAAAGCCTCCAAAGGGAAACCGAATTACAGATGGAACACAAAACTCAAGTATAGGTGAGAAGTAGTCCTATACAAGTAAGTAATGTTTAAATTATCAAAATTATGAACATTTTAGAGAAATTGATGGGTGAAGAATACCCAAAGTTTGAGTCATCAATTTACGCTGATGGCAGCAAGACAATTGTAACAGTATCTCGTACATTGTCTCCTAATCATGTTGACCTGGATTCTCCTGGTTATATTGAGAACAAGCTGAAGAAGCGTGTCCCTATCTTGACATCTATTGGTGTTACAAAGAACAAGGAGACTGATGAACAGAGCATTAATGTAACTGTTGAGGTCAGCGGTATATTTAATGGCATCACTCATCTTATTCACCTTGTACACATCACTGCTGCTATCAGCGGGATTGCAGAGGACAGACTCAGTGAGCCTGAGTACATCAAGAACATCGGCCTGGATTGTAAACCATTCATTCATTTGCGCAATGAACCAGAAGAAGAAAATCACGAAGACGCATAACCAAGCAGTTAAGCCACAGTCAGCAAAAGGGAAACCTGATGCTGAATATCTTAACTACAAGGTAGTTGCTAAAGAGGGAGGATCTACAATGATCCTCTCTTCTGGGTTAAGTAAGGTCAATGCTAAGTCCCTTGAGAACACTTTGAGCAGTTATATTAATAACAAGCATGCAAACGTTCCAGGAGCTGGCAAGACAAGTGTCAAATTCTTAACGATACATTAAACTATGTTGAATGTTACTATCCAGAATGATGGAAAGATCAAGATCCAATCAGAGTGTTCTAACACAAAAGAGATGAGACATAATGTTAACTTATTGTTAGCAGTTGTATCATCTATGGAGATGGAAGAAGCAGCAGCCAATAAAGAGCCTAATGATATTAAAGTCCAAACTAATTATTATTTATACTTAGACAAAGTAGAAGATAATAATAGGTTAAGTACAACAAGGGTTCTCGCACAGCAGTTAAATATTCCTTTAAAAAGAGCAAAGGAAATTGCGGATGCAGCTGCCGCTGATAAGCATGATGATATAGTATTATCTCAATCTCCTGATGGCAATTATATTGCGACTATTGGAGATGCTCTTGAATCTGTCGGATGTATTTGTAAAATCATTGAAAAATAAGATGATAAAAAATGGCAGTAAGATTATATGAAAAGCCAGAAGGTCATAGCCCTGGTCCGATTATAGCAATAGTTGTCATAGTAATATTATTACTTATGACTTCAAAGTGCCATGCGCAGCAAAAAGCAGCGATTGACACTATGGTTTGTAAGGTTGAATGTATTAAGCAAATAGTGCAACAACCTAGTTCTAACGGTAAAACCGTTAAGTATATGGCTGTATATGTTGATAAGTCAGCAGGATTCTCAGAGATTATCCCAGTCTCAAAGAGTGTTGTTGATTATATCAATACGTGCAAGCAATTCTCTATTGAGCCAACACTTGGTATTAGATTAAGAAACGGTGTGATTACATCTATTGTTCGTTATAAAATTAAATTTGTGCACAAATGAAGTTTCAGAAGAACGATGTAGTTCGCCGAGTTCTACCAAGCGGAACAATGGTTGGTGGTTTGATGGTGGTAATCACTGGAGCTGGCGGTAAATGCACAGCTGTTAGAGATGTATCAACTGGAAAATGTTGTATATATAAGTCAAGCAGTCTGGAAAAGCTAGAAACTACAAAAATTATGGTTGGAGAAAGTGATATGAATAAAATTGACGCTACGAAAGGAGTTGGTTCGTTCTATCACGAAGTATCCTATGTGTATGATAAATTATACGCAAATCCTACAAAATTTGTATGCTTCATTCTAGCTAAGAACGGAGAAACTATACATAGAACATTTCATCTTGGAGAAGTATCTAGAGTACTACGAAAAGTTGGCGAAACCATTAAAGGTTATCAAACCGTTCCAGTTAAAAAGCCAATGTATAAACTACAATTGATTGGTGAACTATGAGTAAAAAACTTAGTCCTGGCAGGATTTATAAAATAAACAATGTCATTGTTAGGGCTAAACGTCAGTACAATTGCAATGGATGTATCTTTAATAATCCTTTTTCTTGTCCAAGAGTAAGCGATTCAAAGAATCTGGATAATAAAGAGCAACCATCTTGCATTGAAGACGGAATTATTTTTATTAGTCCTTAATTATGGCAAAAAGAAAGAAAAACGGACAAATGTCCGAATCTGAACTTGAGCTTCGTCGTTTTCATAGCGATGTAAGAAAGCTTAAGAAAGTGTGTAGAGAGCATAATATTACATTATTGGAATTTGATGAAGCAATCAATGATGATGTATGTATATTATCTCAAAGTGAATATGAAGTCGGATCTGCAAAAGAATATCTTAGCAATAGTCTAGAGAGTTACTTTGTGCATGATTCAGATTTTAGTAGAACTCAACAATTATTTGACCATGGGTAGATTAGTATGTTTAGGTGGAAGTCTGCTAATTATGTTAGCTTCATTTTATCCACTACTTAGTCTTATAGATGCATTAGGTGGTGTACACGAGATAAGTACACTTGCTATTGGTCTTATAATAGTATGGTTGGTAGTTGCTTTGATTTTTGGCCTTCTATTATTCTACTTCACGTGGAATGATATAATAGAAGAGGAGGAGGAAAAGTATATTTAGTTGCATTTCAAGGGGGCAGTTTATACTGTCCCCGAGATTTATTAGGTTAAAGGCCTACATAGCAGTTCAAGTCTGCATAAAATCACAATTGCATAGAGAGGTATAAGTCATTTTGGAAATGGGTACCAAAATGCAGATGTTGGGCGGTAAGATAAAATTCCTTTCTTACAAGTTATCTATGCAATTCGGACTTGTAGCTCAGTTGGTTAGAGCAACAGATTGTTTATATAGCGGTAATGCTAATATGTGGTATGAGCGCCATCCTTATAAGATGGAAATAGTGGGTTCAACTCCCACTACCGCCACTATGAAAAAAGCAATATCTGATTATTACAAAAAGAAAGGCTTTATTTGTGTTTACATAAATACAAACAAAGAGCCAAGAAGAGTTGCTACTTTACATAAAACAAATTATAATACTAGTATGAGTTATGCAAAATATCTTTATACGAGTCATTATAAATGTGATATAGCAAAAGGAGATGAAGTCGACCATATTAATGGAGACAAAATGGATGACAGGATAGAAAATTTACAAGTAATTTCTAAGAGAAACAATATTCATAAATCTCACACTAGAAAAGAATTTGTAGAATTAACGTGTCCTGTTTGTGGGGAAAAATTTTTATATGAAAAAAGAAATTTAAATACACATCCTAATCCTTGTTGTTCTAGAAAATGTGGTGGAATAAAATCTAATTGGTAATAAATAAATCAATCTGGAGGTCCTAGGTTCAAGCCCTAGCTGGTCCACAAATAGGAGAGAAGAGGAGATGTGTTTCATACTGGTGTTCACGTCGCTGGAGGTGGGGAACACGAAATCCAGGGTGTTCTAAGTATTCTCTCCTAATTCGATACATTAGCTCAGTAGGTAGAGCAATAGATTTTTAATCTATGGGTCATGGGTTCGAGTCCCATATGTATCACAATAGATGATTCCGTGAATCTTTAAAACCCGGATAGTTAACATTTGTTAAATCTCTAATAAATTATCAAAATGAAGAGATTATTTGAAAAGCTTAGCATGTGCTTAACCATGCTTATTGTAGCTGTCGCAGTGTCATCATGTGACTATGTGAAGCAGACAAAGAGCGAAATCAGACACGACGATTCGCTCATGGTATCAAAGATGATGCAGGAAATTGACAATCCTACATTCGCCGACTATTCTGATGCGTTGACATATCAGAAGACGGAAGGTCAGTGGAGACATCAAGATTCTGTATTCTTCAGCATACCTGAAAAGGTTATGCGTGATGTTGTATCAGTTCTTTCGAAGTCCGGGGAACCAATAACTAAGGGAAGTATATCCCATGAGTTTGAGGTTAACAAGCATGTATATATGAACTTGCCGGATAAATCAGACCAATACAACATCTTGACTCCGCCAGACATTCCAAACACGGAAACAATTGATACCATTATTGATGGTAAGCATGTGCAGATTGTGCAGTCCTCTAGTACTAATATAATGCCAAAGGAGGATTAGCTATGAAGCGGTACATTATTATCTCTTATGATGGTTCAAGTTTGAACTCATCTGAAGTTATAGAATTAGCTTCACAATTGAAGGCAATTAAGCCTAGTGTCGTAAATGCCCATGCATCTACAATGGATGAAACTGAAGTTAATTCCATTGTTATTCGCCACGCAGAAAACAAGAGTGCTACAGAATTGTCTGTAGTAGAGTCTGCGTGTATCTATGCAAAAGAGAAGTTTGGCAAGTTCTTCAACTCAAAAATGAAGTTGATGCTTGCATTGGTCGAGGCTGTAAATGACGAGCCTAACAACGAGTCTCTTACAAATGCTATCAAGGTTATATCTTGTGGTGTAAGTAAGAGAATGCGTGATTCTTATGGTATTTCTACCGATGTTGTTTGTGTATTCAAAACAGTTCAAGGTAATATGTAACTATGTGTAGAACACAACGTAATACAAAGAAAGTGTATCGTCAACGTCATGCAGAAGCTAAAGCAAAGGCTTATAAGCGTGACAAGTTTCAGAACAAATTAAACCCTCTAGATTATGTGGAAGATCCCAGTACATACGACTAAGAAGGTAAAGGGCAAGATTGTCAAAACTTTGGCATTCGAGTCTAAGTATCCTAGCAAAGGTCAAGCTGAAGAAGCAAGATTTGCGCTCATTCATTTGGCTAACAGCACCCACCTTGCTCCGTGCGATATTACCGTCAATTCTGACGGCGAAACATTCGCATCAAATCCATCTTGGAATGTGGGTGAAGTAACATATGTTAATTAATTTATTTATAAACATTTTAAATCATTATCAAAATGGCAAAAGAAACAAAAGGCGCTGCTAAAGAGCAGCAGAATGTGTCAGCAGACAACGTAGTAGAGAAGTTGATGAAGGGCAACCTCGTCACAGACATCGCAGATAAGGCTGCGGAGGAGATTCGCCAGGACGAGGAGAAACGTAAGATTTCTCAGGTCAAGGAGATCGTTAAGTGTGCTGATTTTCTCCGCATTAAGGAGCTTCTCAACGTCCGTAAGGACCGTGCGAAGGCAAAGATTACTCTCGACATTCTGAAGAAGCGTACAGAGTTGTTGGCCCGTCTTCTGGGCAAGGACGAAAATGGTACCGCCGTTCCTGATGATCAGAAGATTACGCCTAATGAGTTCCGTGACATGTCTCAGAAGATCGATGAGGATCAGCGTAAGCAGATGACCGATCTGAACAAAGAATACGAGAAGCACGACCGTGAGTTGCGCGACAAGTATCCAAACAGCTGGTATTATGCCAACTATCAGTTCGATCGCTTCTAATTCTTCTTCTAGTACAAGTATCTTCGTATCACGTACATAGATACTCAGGTACCTAGAGGACCTTTTAGGCAGATTGGTGAAGGTATCTAAGAATGAATTAACATTCTCATCAAGTATCTTTGTATCACGATGAGAGGAAGAGATGTGAACCCACACAGTAAATTGGGACAGTAGATCAAACAATATGTTTTGTGCGTATCATCGTATCGGGGAGACTCAGTTAGCAGGAGCTAATTTGAACCCTGCAAGATATATCAAAAATGCTGAATATAGCCCTCTAAGTATCTTCGTATCATGAGGATTCCTATATATTTTTCTAGCCATGTTACAAGCGTTCTGAGGCAGTATTATGTGCAAGTGGAGTAATTAACCACGAAGCTACAGAAAATGTCTTAGAACGCACCTAAAGTGGCTTAAATCAAATGTTCTGACTGATCATCAGGACATTTACAAAACGAATGTACAGTGTGTATGAAATAATCTGTTTGGACAGGGGTTCGACTCCCCTCACGTCCACACCCTCCCGCAGAGAGTGTTCAATCTGAACAACAACCTGGACATGTTATAAAACCGTCTATGCTTTATGTGTTCGCTATGTGATATGGCACATTTTCGTTCGCGAAAACGTGGCAACCTAGGCATGTTGTAAAACTGCCTACACGGGCGTGTTTGGTTTTGACAGACAGAGGAGATAAATACATTAAGCACTATACTATAAATTAAACGGCAATGTAAATAACATTGTAGACTATACTTGCGTAGCGTAAGTTTAGTTTAGGTGTTTCCTACCTAAGTGGAGAGAAGGCTGAAGCTGGTAGCGCGTAGGTTCATTTGAGTTTACGAACTGGGTTCGACCCCCGGGGCCTTCCTATTAGTTATGACAAAGGGATACAAAGCGATGATAAAGGACAGGTGTCCTTATGTCGTCGACCTCGCATTTAAATGGTGTACAGAGTTTGGTAGACTATCAAATATTGGTAAGAAGCCACACGAAAGAATCAAGTATGCTGTTAAAACGCGATGGATAGACCGTGTATATCAAGAGAATATAGCAATCTATAACACTGGAAAAGGGAGACCTAGAACAGATGAGAAGAATGCATCAATAAGAAAGGCTCTTGGAATACACGAGGGGTTTCAGAATTTTAATTTTGCAGACTCTATAAATTTAGAATGTATCAACAAGACTTTCAATGCTGGAGAATATGCATTTTGGGTATGGGTTAATAGTTGGGTAGTATGGTTTCAAAATAACTATAAATTCCTAGATAACTATTACAAAATATCATGTAAATGCGGTAATATGGCACTATTTGATAAGTTCTTATCAGAGAAGGCTGGATTTCTAGATGATTATCTTGAAGATTTCTCTAAGTTTATTAAGAAAACATTTAATTAAACAAAATAAAAAATGGAGTATTTCCCTAAAATGCTAATTTACAGAGCTAGTCTGTTAGGCTATAAAAGTGAAAGTATAGAAGATGTGCTTAACTGGTTTTATAACAACCTTAAAAAAGGATTTGTCTATGATCCACACATATTTTGTGCTGGAGATAGCCTAGATGATGATTGTTTGTACGAATACTGCTGCAATGAACATTTGCGTAGAGTTGGTGATTGGATTATGAAAACAATAGTCCTAACTAATCCTATGAAGTTCAAAACACTTACAACTCGTATGCGTATCGGTTCAGGACTGCTTGAACAAGTAGAAATGAAGACCGGCGGAAAAGATTTAAAATTAATTCTTTTCAACAACTTCGTCAGCAACGTTTGGTCGCTGTACCGTCAAAAGATGGTATACGACCTTCCGTTTTATCAGGGGTAGGGTGAGAGAGATCTCCCCTACTCCACAATATGGAGTATCAGCGTATCACTCAATCTGAGATTGAGACCATAAAAGAAGCTCAAAAGGGAAATGAGCTTGCGTTTAATAAATTGTTTAACCGTTATAAAGAGTTCGTTGACAACGTGCTCTTTCATTACGTGAATGATATGGATGAAGCTAAAGATCTTACAAATGTTGTATTTCTTAAGGTTCACCAGAAACTCTCGACATTCACAGACTATTCGTCTTTTGGCGGATGGCTGAGAATTATAGCTAATAGAACAGCTATAGATTATTTACGAAAGATAAAGGAAAAATCTATGGAATTAGGAGAAGATATGGGCCGACTACCCGTAGAATTAACTAGTTCTTCGGAAGAAGAAGATCTTGTCAATCTTCTTGAACATGAATTTCTTTTAAAGGAGTTTGAAAAGCTCCCTAAAAAGACACAGAAGATTTTTAATTTGTTTTACGTAGAGGATCTATCAGTTGATGAAATTAGCAAAGTGCTAAAAACTCCTACAGGCACTATAAAAGCTGCGTTAAGCCGCACTCGTAGGAAAATTAAAAACAACTTAAAAGTTTAACAAAATGACTTCACTTTTATTATTGATTCTCTCAATTTTTATCGCTCTTGGTTTCGCAAGATACAACAAGAGCAACAAGTTGTTCTGGATCATTCTTGTGAGTCTCTTGCTTGGTTTTACTGGTAAGAGCATGGTCAACAGTGCCTTTGTTGACCATAAAAGTGAAGCCAGCACAGTTAAATCTTCTGCAACTCCCATGCTGGCACCGACGTGCTCACTTCAGGCTTTGGAACCCTCAGAGGGCGCTGGTACATGTGATGAGACAAAACCAGCAGGTAAGGATACAGTTGTGACAGATACTGTTGCTGCGCTTAACTTGGGTGAAGATGAGCATATTAAAGTGCTCACTAAACCTCCACAAGATTGGTTAAAAACGAACTTTATATTCGACACAAGTTGAATCTAAGTTAGTTGCCCAGAATTTTATTAATTAATTTTAGTATTTAACATTTTAAAAACATTATCAAAATGGCTAACAAAAAGAACAAGGGTAACGTTAAAGTTGCCCAGAATAATAATGGTGGTGATAACGGTGTAAACGCAGCTATTGAGGCTGCAGCTATGCTCACAACAACAGGTGGGTCAAGTATGGACCGCAACCATCAGGTAGACTTGTTGAAGATGGCTCATGATCGTTTCTTCTTGGATGAGAACGCTGCAGAGCATACTGGTATCCCACAGGGAGCCATCGACAAGATCAATCATATTAATGCTCTTGGCATTGCTGTATGCATGTGCAATGAGGTTAAGTATGGTTCTAGTGACTTTGCGGTAGTAATCCGCAAGTCTGCGCTCCCAGAGCTTAAGGAAGCTCTTAAGGAGATTGGTGTAAACTTTGATGAGGCTAAACTCTTGCCTTCGACCGAAGATGCTGAAGCAGTTGAGGTTACAGGTGCAGCTATGCAGGTTTCAGAAGAGACTTCTAAGAAGCTCGAAGAGGATGCTCAGGCCCGTGCTGCTACAGCAGGTAAGGTCTTTGACCCTACAAAAATCAAGGATGAGGAGGAGCTCAAGAAGGCACTCTCTGGCTTCCTGGCTATGAATCGCGATTCTAAGCTTATGGACAGCATTATGCAGTGCGTGAACTTCTATAAGGCATATCGCTCTATCGAAGCTAAGCGTGCGATTGAGTCTGCTGAAAAGACTCTCAAGGACACCAAGGACAAGAAGTACAAGGCTAACGCTGAGAAGGCTCTTGCTTCTGCAAAGAGCAATCTTGAACGTGTCAACAACATGAGCTTCCATGATGTGTTTCGTGAGGTTGTTAGCCTTACGGGTCGTGTCGGAACTCTCACTTATGGAATTGGCGCTCACCTCTTCAATGTTACCGCTACGTCAGGATCTCCTGTATCTGCGTTCTGTGAGCTTAAGGACCATTCTACAAACAAGGAGACCGGTGTATGTAAGTATACCGACAATCAGATTGCAGACGCTGTAAGATGCCTTGTTCTTATCAGTGCTGACGAAGTTCGCTCTAAGGGTGAGACTTTGCTCGAGGAAGAGAACAAACTTCCTGAGAAGGAGCGTGTTCAGGCTCATATCGATACAGCTAACAAGAACATCGCATTTGCCGACAAGGCTACTGCAGCCGTTCTTGCAGCTCCAGGTGAGTTCGTTGAGAATCTGAAGAAGAACTTTTTGGATGGTAATAGCTTCGCTAAGAAGACTGTTATCTCTATCAAGCGTGCATACTATCGCGATGTAGTTCCAGAGATGATGGCTAAGGTTAAGCCTGATTCTATGCTGGATAACGCTACTCAGTATGCTGGTATCATCTCTAATCTGTTCCGTAATCCTTCTGATCCACTCGTTGGTTATGCTAAGGAGAATATTATTGATTTGGCATTTAAGACCGATGAGGAGATTAAGGCTGAGGAAGAGGCTGTTGCCAAGGCTGCTAAGGAAGCAGCTGACAAGAAGGCAGCTGAGAATAAGAAGAAGGAAGCCAAGGGTAAGGCTAAGGCTCAGGTAAAAAAATAATACGACCAATTAAGAAAGCTGGTTCACAACTAGTTGGTCGCGTTAGAAAAGCCTTTGATATCCAATGGCAAAGTGAACGTAAATAATTTAACTATCAAAGTATGAAAAAATTAGTAACAACGTTGTTAGGTGCAGCATTTCTTGCGATCGGAATGAATATTGCGGATCTTAAGAATGTGCCCCTTCCAACGACAGTGCAAACAGTAGCAGCATCTACTGTATCGCAACCAATGGACCATTTGTTTGGTCAGATGAATCGTGCTAATCCTGATACAGTGCATGATACCATTAAGGTAAAAGTGCCTGTACCTTGTAATCATAAACAGTTGCCTGCAAAGACAATTGTTAAACGCACCATAGTTAAGAAGACAGATACGTCGTATGTACCACTTCTGTATATTATGGAACCTGGAGAAAAGGTCGACTCCACTAATCACAACTCTACCATTCGTAAGGGAGAGCTCCGTGATTATATTCAAATCGCCTCTAATGTACATAAGTAAACATAAGAACCCTATGTGCTATAATTAGGTAAGTGCATATAGTAGATCCCATTAGTCTACGTACTATTCTGGAACATCCCTCGCGAAGGAGCTAGAAGAAAAACTCAATATTAAACTTGATCCGAGAATATGTTAACCCTGTCTTGCAGGGCGAGATTACTCAAAAGGTAGGATGAAATGTATCAAACATTGAAACAGTTTGATATAGGTAGGAGAAGCGTTGTATCAACTCCTATAGATTACACAGCTGGACTTGTGAGAACCGTCTGGAGACAAGCTGGATGAGGCTGTGTAATCTAAAAACGCATAAGTCCCAAGAAGGGCATAATGAACCGTATCGGAATTGTATGTGATAATACTAAGCATACACGAACGTTACACGAGACGAACTATATTGGTCCCCAGTAGGTGAACAGAATTGCATAC
>ERZ1034842.494-NODE-494-length-15319-cov-5.618842_pt1 | contig 15319 bp, 14 predicted proteins | sample MGYA00520634_ERZ1034842 | MGnify/ENA primary metagenome ERZ1034842 (study PRJEB33766, sample SAMN09781734) | gut metagenome | biome: gut microbiome | host: Homo sapiens | place: Madagascar | study: EMG produced TPA metagenomics assembly of the PRJNA485056 data set... | reverse complement strand
CTTTAAAAATATTTTTAGGGAGCAGTTTTTCATTAATAAAGAGAAACTTAGCTTTAAAAGCCATTCCTATTAATCTCCCATTAATGTCCTTTCCTTAAAAAACAGGCTAATAATTCATAAAACAATAATGTATTATGAGGACTGTTTAACGTTATTGTCTCACACATTATAAGTTTCAGGAGGATTAAAGATGTCAAAAGAAAAAGATGACAAGACTGATTTATCCTCCATGTCCAAAGAAGAGCTGATAACCTATCTCTTATCCCTTGAAAGTCAGCTTCAACAGCAGAAAGAGGAAGCTCAAAAGAAAGAACAGGCAAATGCTCAAAGTACCTCTGCCATTGTTTCCAATTTAAGAGCAGAGCTGTCACGCAAAGAGTCCAGCCTTCAAAGTGCTCTTAAAGAAAAGCAGCCGCTTTCTGCAAACATCAAACTCCTGTCAGATGAAAAACATGAGCTTGAGGCAACTGTAGTAAAACTGAAGAAGTTCAGACAGTCTGTAAGAGACTTGCTGAGTAATCTTTTGGACAGTATCACCAACTACTATTTTGTCTTTAAAGACATGCGTTCTAAAGATGAGGTTCCTGAATATGACGAGAACAATCTTTTAGAACTTAACATGTTCATGGATCAAAAGCTGGACTTTCTCTTATCTACAGCTCAAACCCTTTTAGAACATCAGAAGGTAGCCTTAAACCTGTCAAGAACCGAGCAGACAGGACACAGTTCCCATGTATCAGAACCGCAGGACTGCTCAGCAGACATTACTGCTGCAGTAGATGGAGAGTGAATATAGAAATGCAGTCACCGTTGAAATAGATGATCATGACCTAAAGGACTTTGATGAAGCTGCCTCATCAGTTACCATCAGCTCCGATCTTAACAGTGAAGTTAAAAATAACACTGACGCTCTGTTTCTAACAGCAGTAATTCTGCAAACAATGATTTTACAGAATCTGAAATAAAAGGCATTGTCATCAAAGGCTGTTCTCAGGAGCATAAAGATTCAGTAGCACAGAGTTTAAGTGCAGGCACCAAGGTTCTGTCAGAGCATATCAGAAATGACATAACAAGTGTCAGCGACAGTAACCGCAAACGTAAATTCGAAAAATTTACCAGTATCAACGACTGTAACGAAGTTGACGGCACCATTACCAACAGTATAGGCGCACACTTTCACATGTACAGCAACGAGTGTGGTGGTACAAGAGAATTTATTCTTAAAAACAAGAGTAAGAGAATTAACTCTGTATTTACCCCCTTCAGGGAGTCTTGGTAACCTTAGGACCATTCTGAGTAAGGTACAGATTGCTGTCTGCTCAGAATGCAAAACAGAGACTGAAGTAAATCCTGCCACCTTATCTGACTTTACCTTTACAAAGAGTGGTAAAGACGAGCGTCATACACTCGATGAACAGAAGAAAAACGTAAAAGAGAAAGTGGAAAAGGCTTTTAACAGCGTTTTATCTGATGTTTGTACTGAAGAGATAAAAGAGAGTAATACAGACGATAAACGTGCGATATACCAGAAAGAGAACAGATTAAGACAGGATGAACGTAAAGCAGTCTTTAACAGTATGGAAAACTCAGATACAGCTGACAGAGTATCATTCAGTCTTACAGATGATTTAATTGAAGCTGGTGACGGACTTACTCATATTATCAATCCGTTAAGCTTTGATGCTCAAACCTTTGGTATGATGCCTCTTTTCTTAAAATCAGTAATGTCAGGAACCTTATTAGGATCATGCGGAACTCTATTTACTCAGTTAGGCGTTCCTAAGAACAGGATATCCTGTTTCTACGAAGGTAACGGTCTTCCTTTAACCAGAAAACAGTTAACTGGTGGCATCAATGCCTTTGCCAGAGCTTTTCTGCATAATGTGGCTACAAATATTCATAATGATATTCTCAACCATTCAAAAGCTGTGGTCTGTGATGAATCGACATTACTGTGCAGAAAGCTTGCCAATAAAAAGAAAGCTAAAGACGGCAGTAGAAAATCTCAAATCTGGGTTATGACCAGCAGCTTTACCTCTCCTGTAAAGGCTGCCTGGTATACAGTATCTCAAAGCCGTAATGCTGAAAATGTCGTAGACATTCTAAAGAGCGGTGTTAGAAAAGACGGTCTGTTAACTCATGTTATCTCAGATGGCTATGCAGGATACGACAGTGGCATTAAGACTTTAGAAGAGCTTACAGGCTGTAAGCTTAAAAGTGCCCGCTGCTGGACTCACGGCAGACGTGGATTATTTAAACTGCTTCAAAATACCTGGTTACTGAGAATTTACGAGAATGAGCTGTTACCAAAAGGTGAAAGTTTCTGTAACTTTGAAGAGAACCTGAAGAAATTCCGAGCCTCTAAAGCAGGTAAAAAGATGACTGACAGTGATGCATCCTTGCTTACCATTTTCTATCTAATCAATGCTCTGTTTGTAATTGATTCATCTGTCATTAAGGCTCATCAGTTTGTCTGTGATACTGAGGAATTCAAACAGGATTTATTAAAGGCAAGACAGAACAAATCTGCAAAGATTGTTGCTCTCATCTTTGACTATATATAGCTGATAACCCTAAAGTCATGACCGTAAAAAAGACTAAGAATGGTGAGGTTAAGTTCTTAAGAAACCGTAAATATCCTGAATCAGGTGCTCTAATCTATCTGTTAAAGTTTGAACAGGCTTTAAGAGAGTTTACCTTATCTCCTGATGTTGAGCTAAGCTCATCAGTTGCTGAAAGAGCTCTAAAGCTTGGTATATGTACCAGTCATGCCTGCATGTTTATACAGTCTGAAGATGGAGCTCATGCCTTTGCTGATTACCAGACTATTGTTAATACCTGTAACCTCAATAAGGTTCCGGTACAGCCTTATCTGATGTGGTTCTGTGCAAACATTAAACTGCGTTTAACCGAAAGACTGAATGATGGTCACAGTGATCCAACCTACTTTACCATGCCACATAAACAGGCTGTTAAAGACAAAGATGGCAAAGTAACCGGATATATCGGTATGTACGATGAAAGTAACAGACTCTGTTACGATAAAATCGATACCAGAGGTCTTGCCCTTTACGATTACCGCAGATATCTGCAGATGTAGCCCAAAAATTCCTAATTTACAAGACCTGCAGTGCGCTCTGCAGGCTACGTTCTCACCTTTAAGTTAGCTAAACTTTATAACAAATCCTCTTAAAATAGCCTCATCAGCATGCATTCTGAGGTTTTACTGCCTAAATACCACCTTCATTTGTCTCAGATCACTTAATTTAAGCCGGCATGATCTGCAACAAAATCAGGATCTCACTCCTCTTTGGAGCTTGTCATAATTCTAGGAAGTCTTTTTTTTTTAAGGGAGAAATATTTAGTAGTTACCATTGCTTCTACAGTAGGCACCTACTTCAACTTCTGTCATTTTAGCGGTTTCTAACACCATTTTTAACTTGCCTATGCTGTCTTTGGGCTTTTCTGTGCTCTCTGATGCATCTGTTGAATCATTACCATCTGTTGTGCTAGGAAAGTATTTCTGTAACCAGCTATAAATAGTGGTTCTCTTATACTCTGGATGTAACCTTGTGAACTCCCATTTAGTTAAGCCACTCTTGGCAAACTCATTAACCAATTGTTGCTTTTCTTCCATGCTGTAGCTTGTTTTACTTCTCATAGTTTGTAACTCCTATACTGATCTTATAAAAAAGATCAATTTCTTAATTTCGCGTCACAAACTATTATGTCTCCTAAGGAGTTGATTATTTCAAGACTATAATAAAAGAGGGTAGTAGTGGAGAGAAAAATTCCTAGTATAGATTTTGACAAAGAACAGATCGACGCAGAAACTCGTACAAATTTATCTTCTGATCTGTTCGATTCTAAACAAAGAGAAATCGATCTTGCAATTAAAAAGCAAAAGCTCATCTTTTTGTCTATCAAGAATGTTTCTCTATGTTGTGGAGTTGTATTGTCCTGGATTACGGTAATATGGTCAGTATGCTCTCTTAACCACTTTTTAAAACACTACGTTGATCTTATTGCTTTATATGAGCTTACACGTGAGCCTTTGATTCTTTGGATGTATGGACTTTCAATATGCTCACTTACTGCCTTGGTAATTACTTTGTGTTTAACCTTGACAAGGATCTTCGTAAAAAGGAAAAATAAGGTAGTGCCAAAAACGGTTGTGACAGCTCTTTTAGAAGAGTTGCAAAGAAGAGGGGAATTAAAGATCCGATTCGTCGATAATCAACATCACAATGACAAACCTAATAATATATATATTATAGTAATTCTTCTGTGTGGATAATAATCAAATAGAAGGTAAAAGATGGAATACTATGAATTTGAATTGCAATTTCTAGAAAACCTAGTTACCAAATACATTACCAGTAAAGAAAATTTTTTTGATAGAGAGTTGGTTGAGTACATAACCTCGCACGCAAGTTTAGTAAATCAAATTGATTTAAACATAAACAAAAAAGAGCATAAAAAAGATTGGGAGTGGTCGTTCCATGATAAATTTACCCATATGGATTTGTGCCATTACACATCTGTTTATGCACTACAATCAATCTTAGAAAATCAAGTTATTCTAATGAGTCAATTCAAAGATATGAATGATCATCGAGAAGGAAAGTTATTGATAGAATCATTTGAAGAAAGTCTTAATGAGAGTAATGCGTTCTGTTTTAAGAAAATATTACAGCATCATCGCATAGAGAAAGTAAAACAAGTGTTAAATTTTCTTTTGGAAGAATCATTTTCGTTTTCATTTTCTTTATCTAGTGATGATAATTCACAGTGGGAGCGGTATGGTGACAAAGGTTCAGGAGTCTGTTTAGTAAGTAATATTTCTTTAATTGATCCTGCTTTTGGTTTGTTAAAAAAACATTCCACAGTTTCTCCAAAATTATCTCCTGTTGAATATGTAGATCCAGATAAATTTAAGAGAAATTTGATTGTGTCTTTACGCTCCTACTATGAAAATAGCAAAAAAGATGAATTGCTTGATAATATTCAAACTATTGCCTGTCAGTTTAAGCATTATTCTTTTTCCAGTGAAAAAGAAATGAGGATATTCTTCATCCCTACAGATCTTTTAGAAAAAGCTTCTACAGAACTTATTTATACAAAAGATGTACTTACAAGAAAAGGAATAGAAAAAAAATTAGCTGTAAATTTATCTAAATTAAATGAATTAGATAATGAAATAACAGAGCAATCCTTTTTAGGTCGTGTCTTTTCAAAAATAATTATAGGACCAAGAGCAAATTTGTCTGAAGCTGAACTTACCAATTATTTGAAAGCTCTAGGAATAACAGACATAAAAATTGAAAAATCAAAATCAACTCTTAAGTAGCTCTTATTCTTGCAGAGAAGAATTAAGTAAGATATATCATAAAAGGTGAGGTTATGGATAAGTCAACTTCAGACATCTTGAAAAGAATTTAAAGGCATCTGAGCAGGGTAATCTTACTTTTTTTATTGGAGCTGGAGTTTCATGTCTTTCGCAATATCCCTCATGGAGTGAATTGCTTGATAGAATTCTCGTTAAGTTGAAGAAAAGAAGCTAATGCAAGTAACGTCTCCATAGAAAATAATCTCAAAATAGGTAAAAAAACAACTTATCCAAAAGTTACTTTTGACAGTGAAGACTCGTTTTTTAAAGATAGTTCTAATAGCGCTAACAATTTATATCAATTCCATAATGAAATAGATGAACGTTATGCAAAAGCACAGAAACTAATATCAAACAATTATAGAGATGATAGCGATGCAGAGAACATTGTTGAAGATCATTTCAAAAGTAAGTTGAAATCTAAAGATAATTACGCCAAAGCGCAAATTTTGTATGAAACATTTTCTGGTACAAACTCTGAATTTATAAGATTAGTTGAATCTTGCTGTAAAGAAAACGCAATAACTTCACCAAAATTAAATAATAGTAATAATGACATTTATGATTATTTATTGTCTTTGAATCCTTCATCCATCATTACTGCTAACTTTGATGACTTAATAGAAAAATCTTGTCTGAAAAAAGCTGAAAATTTTGTTGTAGTTGCTAAGGATAAAGATGTGCCTAATATTCAAGGACAGCGCTTTATTCTAAAAATTCATGGCGATTTTAAAAATAAAAACTGACATTGCGCAGTAAATTTTAGGATTATTTCTCCACGATCTTTACTGCCATAAATTTTAAACTTCAGTGCAGATAAAAGCTTTGTAAGTCGAACTTACATAATATCTGCACCATTCCTCGCCCATAGACAGCAAAATCTTCTGCATATCTTTGGGCACTCCCGTTAATTTTACAAACTCACTACCAGGTATGTATGTCAGACAAATGCTAGAGTTACTAAGGTACTGGTAAACTCTCATCATACTAGGTCTTGTAACAGCCATTGGTCAGTAAAATTTTTGAATAAAACTTTAGTCGTAACTGTTTGATTTCAGATCACTTTCTACTAATTTATGGTCATCATAAAATTATATATTTAATTTTCAACGACTTTTTGCTTATTTTGCGATTAAAGGATCAAAACGATCGGTAGTAATTTCATCAGCGTGACTTAAGGATCACCAGATCACATAAAGGCTTTTAATTTTTCATCAGATGCCTTATAAAGCTTGGGTACAAAAGAATATAAGGCACAGGAATATGGCATCGCTTGACGATTTTGATGATGACAACGAACAGGTAACAGCTGAGCTTGGGGATCTGGGATTAACAGCAGCAGGATTTGATTATTTCAACCTTGATGAGCCTATTGAGTTGTGCATAGGAAAGATAGGTTCCCATGTTAAGTTTAAGAGCTCTGAAATAGTAAAGCTTTTATGCTGTCAGGTCCTGAATGTACCATATCAGTCACTGTATGGAACGCAGGAGTTTTACCGAAACCGACCTTTACAGGCTCTGATAAATCGTAAAGATGTTACATTTGAGCAGCTGGATAGAAATGTTCTTTCAAGAACTCTGGATGCCATCTCTGAATTTGGACCAGAGAAGCTGTTTTTAAGATGCTCTGCAAAGGTAGCAGAGAAACTGGGGCTCAAGGTAGAGAGTGTCCATTTGGACAGTACCAGCTTCCATTATTCTGGAGAGCCAAGAATTGAAGATGGATGCAATATTGTTCTCGACCAGGGTACAGTAGAGACAATCATCCAGAGCTGGGACAGATAAATGAGCTGATGCTTTGTGATGAACTGAGTAAACTGCCTATATTTGAAACCTGTGTCAGTGGACATGTATCCGATAAGACCAGTTTCAGAAATGTCATTACTGACTATTGGGACAGTATCAAGGCTCAGTTTAAGGATTTACGTTATCTTACAGGAGACAGTGCCTTATGCACCTCTCCTATTGCCAAAGCTGCTAAAGAACATGGCATTAAAATGGTAACTCGTATTCCTGACAAGAATGACGAGGCTACAGCCTGCAGAAAGATGTTAAAGGCACATCCTGAAGAGCTTGTTCCTGTAGATGAGAACAATCCTGAAGGAACTAAAGCCATGTGGTGTGGTGAAGGTAAACTTGGAGATGAAACCGTAAGAAACTGCTGGTACAGAATGAGTTACTTTACTCCACCAAGAAGAGGATCATTACCAAAAGAGCAGAAAAGGAGCTTGATAAGGTAAATTCTCAGCTGAAGAAACTCTGGACGCAGCCCTGCAAATGTAAGGCTGATGCAGAACAGGAATTAAAGAAAATCACAGCTAAGCTTAAGCTTGTAAAGCTTACTGATGCTGGTATTGGCTATGAGGAAGTACAGAAATACACTCATAAAGGCAGACATGGTAAGGATGAGCAAAAGGTAACGGTTGCGGTTAAGGTTAGAGCTGAAGTTGAGCTTGATGATACCGCCATAGAGCAGAAGATAAAAGAGGATACCTATTACGTCATCTGCACCAATGATGTTGAAAGAAACTGGACTATGGCAGAGCTCATAGGTGTATATAAGAAGCAGTCTGTAGTAGAGCGTAACTGGAGATGCCTCAAGGATAAGAAACTGCTTATCAACGCAATCTATCTGGAGCTGCCATCAAGAATAAATGCACTGATGTGGATTATGACCACTGCTCTTTTGATATATACCGCAACAGAATACCTGATGCGAAAGAAGATGCAGGAGCAGAAGCTCACTATACCATCTCCGGAGCATAAGGTTCAGCTTGAAAAGCCAAGCCTTATGAGACTGTATCAGTATATAGGCAACAGTGGAATCGTCCTTCAGTGCAACCGAAGTAAAGGAAAAGTATCTGTACTTGGACTTCCGACTGAAGTAAAACTGGTCCTGATAGCTATGGGAGATGAATGGTGCCGGTATTACCTTAAGTCGTATTACCTGGACAAAGCGTTTTAACTTGTTGATTAACTGAATAATGATGTTTTATTCGAAAATTTTACCGATCAATGCGAGTTATATGAAAATTGGCGATTGTCATTAATAATGAAGTTTCAAAAAGTCTGATGCCGTAAAGTAAAAGAGAGCTTATAACTATCTTGTAGCTCTCTTTGAATTTTGCTACTTTGCTCTCTTGAAGAACTTGCCAATTAACCTAGCGATGCAGTGAGGTTGTACATTTCTTTTTTTGAGAGCTTTCTTTATTCAATTTTTCAAACTCGTTGTTAAGTTTTTCTAGATAGTCTTCAGGATTTTTGCATTCTTTAAATTCTTCCGCACCTAATATAGGGTAATCTTTTTTAAGCTCTTCGATTTTATCTGAAAACATATCACTTGTTAAATTGTAAACTTCATTTTTTAGTTGCTGTAGCAACTTCCTATCCTCTTCTTCATAATATTCTTTTTTGTCAAGTTCGTAATTCAGACTTGTTAACAATTGATCAAATGAATCAACACTAGAAAAATTCTTCAATCTAGGGTAATCGTCAAGTAACTTTTTGCAAGATAAACAACTGTATTCATGCACAATGCTAATTAAATTTTTAATTTCTTCTTTTGAAAACATTTTTTTACCTCTTTTTTAATAAGTCAATTTTACATTTATTATTTCAAGTCAATACAGATACGCTTAATCTGATCGGAAGAGACTTTTACTTCAAATCCCTGCTTTAATTTAATCTGAATGTCTTTTCTGTTCTTTAACTTGATGATTAAATCAAGAACGGATTCTTTAATATCTAAGCTATTGTTTGTAAGAGCACAGCTATGCAGTTCGCCATTGTCATCTTCAAGCATGAGAGTAATAGATTTAATGGCAGCTTCAGCATCTTTCTTTAAAAGATCATCTGTTGCATTATTGGTGTCTTCTTGTGTTCTTTTAGCCTTTGGATCATTTTTAAGCTCTGTAGCTTGTGAATTAGCTTCATCATCAGCTTTTTCAGTTGATGATAGTGATAGTCCTGGAAGCTCGTTCAATAAGCTAGATGAAGCTTTCTGTTTTGCCTCATTTTTCTTTTTTTCGATATGAGCTTTTAAGCTAGGAATTGCACCACGGTCAAAAATCTTTCCATCATCTTTGAACTTGTAAAGTACTTCTAGAGTAGTCTGCTTATCTTTACGGTAAAGCTTGATTAACTCATAACCAGCGCGAGGAGAACGGCTAATTACACCTTCTTTAAATAAAGAGATTAGTTCCTTATCGTCGTTAGCATCGAGCTCAGCAAATGATGTCATCTGAGATACCCAGTAAAGGCTCTTGCCGAATGTTTTTGCAAGATCTTCTCGTTTTAAAGAAGGAAGATCAGGGTGTTCCTGTTCATAGCTTTTCTTGTAATTCATAATTGCGTCAGAAACTTCAAATCCTGTTAAATCGACACGCTGGATATTTTCAGTTAACTGATCGGCATAAATATCTGAGTCATGAGAATAGTCTTTGACGATAGCATCAATAGTATTAACTAGTTTTTCCTTTGGATTAAAAGTACCTGCTACAATCTCAGCTTGTTGCTGTTTTTGAATAAGCTGTGTAGCTCTGTATCTTCTTTCACCAGAGACGATGATGTAACAGTCTTCGATTACAGGTTTTGAATAATCATCATCAATATGAGCTGGTCTTACAATGATTGGATTCTGTAAACCTTGAGAGCGAATAGATGAAGCTAGAGCTTCAATAGAATCATCTGATTGGACTGCATTATTTGGATATGCTTCAGAGCCATCTTGTGCTTCAAAACCTTTGTTCTGTAAAGATCGAACCTGAGGTTTTGTCTTTATGTTGTCTAAATGAATTGCTATTACAGATTTTTGCAATGTATTAGTAAAATTCATAAAAACTCTCCAATTTATTGTATGTAGTCTAAAATGATAATAGGTTTTTTGCTTCTTGCGGTCAAGAGTTATTTTGAAATTAAATAGCCATGGCTAGAATTTATTGACTTCACAAACTATGAAAATTGTTGTATTCATCATTAATGATAAAACATTTTTTTCTATCTATAGATACGGAGGTTTTATGAGCCTAAAAGAAACAATCTGATCAAACGTAAGAAAGTGTTTGAATGCGCAGGGACTAAGTTATTCTGAGCTTAATAAACTTAGCAATGGAAAAATTAGTTCGTATTATCTGAAGGCTTTGCGTCAAAATAATGCTGACCTACCATTAAGCACTTTAGAGCAGATCGCAAAAGTTCTTAACGTTGATATTTATATGCTTTTAGATCCAAATCTTGAGTATAGAAGTACTGATTGCGCTTTTGCACATCAATTCAAGACCCGTAGGTTATTACTTAATGAAGACCTGTATTCAATAGTTAAATCATGGAAAGAACAAAATCTAAAGCGTATCAATGAAGCTCGTTACTATCAGTATTTTAAGTTGCAAAATCTTAAACTCTAGTCAATATCGTGGTCGTCTTAGTTGCAAGTTCATTCTTTTGAGTTTAATCTTTACAGAGGCTGGTAAGGTTTTATAAAGTTAAGCTGTCTGGTATTTTTATCAAGCTTGTTTGATGACTCACATATTAGTTTTTAATGAAAAGATCTGTCTTTATATCGATTATGGATGTATCTAATGGAAATGGATAATGTTGATTATGTAAAAAATTCTAGCTTTGCTGCTAGATTAAAATACATTAGAAGTTTTAAGCATATCAAACAGATCGATATTGTTAGAGCACTAAACATCACTCCAGCTCTTTATTCATCTTGGGAAAATGGCGGTCATCTTCCACGTTCCTACAATTTCTCAAGATTAGCTCAGTTCTTAAATGTACCTGTTGAGCTTCTGGTCAAAGGTCCTAAAGATGGCGTGAGTTTTGAGCAGTGCTTGTCTAAAGACAATTCTATGTGCTTGCTGCCGTTAGTTAATCCAAAAGATCTTAATCTTGAAGCAGATCTTCCTTCTGTACTGGCTAAAGCTCCTAAAGATAATTTTAATCTCTTATCAGGTCTTCAATCTTATTATTCATCTGGGAAGATTTTTCTCTTTAACGTAGCTGATGACAGTATGGCTAGATTGTCAGGCAGATCTTTAAATCCTGGCATGCAGGCTGTTATCGTTAATGAGCCTAATGTGCAGACATATCTAAATAAGCCCGTCTTATTAGCTACAGATGACTCTGAAGGTGCCATTATTCGTGAAGTTTCAATTGAACAGCCATATATTATCTTAAAGACTTGGAATACCGATTATGATGAGCAAAAGTTAGATTTAACCAAAAGAAAGGTTAATATCTTTGGATACGTAGCTATGGTCTTTTGTAAATTCTATGATGAAAATACTGAATCTGACGAGTTTGGTTCTGATGTTCCTTTAGACAATGAAGATAATTAGCTTTTCGAGGTTGACTGAATCTTAACTGTATATTTTTAGTGAGGAAAGCTATTGTATTGTACAATAAGTTATATACTCTAAACTTTAGATGCAAGACAACGTATCTTAAAGTAGGTCAATCCTCTTTTCAATTATTAAAAGAAGGTGCTGCTTTTAAACTTCATACTTGTAACCAATAGGTCACAGTCATTATCTGTAGGAGTTTGTTGTGATGTCATTGTTTTATAGTTGTTGGTATACTTTGATTTAGGGCTTTTAATCAAACTTACAAACAAACATACAAAGATTACTCTTTACGAGGCTTAAATGAATACTGAAGATAACAAGAAACAAGGTCTAACAGATGAGGCTGCAACAGTTGATCTTTTTAACATCAATAAACATTTAGACGGTTTATCAAGATTCATTAAAGCCTGTAACACTCCAATGACAATCTCCATACAAGGTTCATGGGGCTCAGGTAAGACCTCTATCATGAAGATGGTAGAGCATGAGATTGAAAAAGATGTCATTCCAGTGTTCTTTAATACCTGGCAGTTCTCTCAGTTTGATCTAGGTAACTCTTTAGCCTTTTCAATGATTAAGGTGCTTTTAAATAAGCTTCAGGATGATGAGAGTTTTATTAAGCACTTTACCTCAGTATGCAGTAATGCCTTAACTACTGCTTTAAAATCTGTATCTATCTACAACATCAATGTAGATCTAAAAAAGTGTACAGAAAAGACTGCTGATGATAACTACGCAGAGCAGATTGAAAATCTGCATCAACACTTTCAAGAGGTAGTAAACAATGCCTGTCAAAGAGAACATAAAGATAGGGTAGTGATCTTTGTTGATGATCTGGATAGATTGGTACCATCTAAAGCAGTTGAGTTACTTGAAGTTTTAAAGTTGTTCTTAGACTGTAAGCAGTGTGTCTTTGTTTTGGCAATTGACTATGAAGTAGTAATCAGAGGTGCTATCAAAAAGTACGGTTTTGCCTCATATAACTCTGAAAAAATCGATGAAAAAGAACGTAATCGAGAGTATGAAAAGGGGAAGTCTTTCTTTGACAAGATCATTCAGGTGCCATTTAAAGTACCTGTAGCTGTTTACGATATTAAAAACTACTTAAAGGACGGTTTTAACAAGATTAACCTTAAGATTGATGATAACGATTTACAGGATTACATCGATCTCTGTGCAAGCTCTATAGGTTCTAATCCAAGATCATTAAAAAGACTGTTGAATGCCTTTTTACTGCTTACCTTCATAGGTGAAGGCTCAATCGATCTCAATAACAAGGATAAGGCTAAACTCCTGTTCGCAGCTCTGTGTCTGCAACAATACAACGAGAAGATCTACAACCTCATAGTGTCTCATTGTAAATGCGATCTGAATGATGACTACCAAGTTAAGCTTTGTATATCTGATTTATACAATCTTCTAAGTGAATTAAGTAATGAAGAAGAGAATTGTAATGACATCAATGATGACTACGGAACTGATCTTTTAGCAAGTAATCTTGATCTATATCGAAAGTCTTTTTGTGATTGTTTCTTAAGAACAGCTAAGATTGAAATTTCAGAGAACGACAATAATTGTGAAAGTGACAGTAATTCTTCTCATGATATCAGTGATAATAATAAAATAGCTTTGAATCATTTTATTGAGACTTTAGCTCTTTCAAGTACAACAGCGTCAGATTCTCAAAGCAAAGATTACAGTAGCCAAAGCTCAGTACCTTATTCAGAATCTCAGCTGAGATTTATTTCTTTGTGGAATGAGTTTATAGATATTGCATATAAGAATCATGAATTTTCAAGAAAATTTAGTAAAATTAAAGCCAAACCTCGAAATTGGGAGGAATTTTCAGAAGGTTTGGAAAAGATTGGAAAAATCTATGTAAACATGTATCCTTCTAAAGATTGTTTAAAAGTATCCTTCTCTAAGAAGGTAGACTGCCAAGCATGGGATAACATGGTTGAAGATGAGTACGATATAGTTAAAAAGCTTGGTGGCAGTTCTAAGTTTGAAACTATTGGAAAGAATGCTTCGGGAATTAACCAAATTACTAGGTTCTTTAGCATTGGCAACTTTGACGATTCATATGATAAAGAGAACGCTTTTTCTGAAGTTGCAAAATACATTGTAGCTTTGAGAAATGTTGTGGTTTCCTATATAAAGCAGGCTACATAAGCTCATGTGTTTGAGTTAGCTCGTTGTTGAACCTAGAACACAACAAGTTAATTGTTTGAATCTCTGGGAGTGTAAAAGTACTCCAAAATAGCTTAAAATTTTGTTTCCTAGAACAGCTTAAAATCTTTGGTAAGTGATCAGATCAATTAATAAATTTAACAGAACATAAATATGTCAAAATTAGTTTCAATCATTATTCCTTGTTATAATCAAGAAAAGTACATTACTGATGCGATCATGTCTGCAGAAAATCAGACCTATAAAGACATTGAAATTGTATTTATAGATGATTGCTCAACTGATAGTTCTTTAGAAGTTGTTAATGATTTGAAGAATAAGTACTCCAATATAGTTGTTTTAAAAAATGAGACTAATCTTGGTGTAGTTGATTCTAGAAATAATGCTATTGACGTTGCTAAAGGTTTCTATATTCTTCCTTTAGATGGTGATGATACTATTGAACCAACATATATTGAGGATGCGGTAAAAGTATTTGAAGAAAAGCCTTACGTTGGTTTTGTTTATTGTAAAGCTAGAAAGTTCGGCGCTGTAAACGAGGACTGGAATCTTCCAAAATTCAATAAAGAGAGCTTTATTTTCGGAAACTGCATTGTAAACAGTTCTTTATTTAGAAAATCTGATTTTATTAAGCTTGGTAAATACAAGTCTTACATGTACAGCTGGACTGAGGATTATGATCTGTGGATGTCCTTTGTTGAGGCTGGCTTACTCCCTTACAGAATTGATAAAATTCTTTATAACCATAGAGAATTTGAAAATGGTTCTAGAACGCAATTAACAACAAAAGATCCTTATTTTGCTAGACGTGAGTATTTGCTACATCATACAAAACTGTATGCTGATAGCAGAGAATGTATTTCTAGAATTTTTGATCCTGATTACAAAGCTAATTTCTATAAAAAAGATAGAAAAATCAAAAAGTATAAGAAGATATGTATTTTAGAGTCAATTGCTATTATTCTTCTGTCAATTTGTTTAATTGGAACATTGATTTTCTCATAAGATTAATTTTTAGAATTTTGTTTTGAGTTTTAATGTCTTTGTCACGGATTGTCTTGTTTTAAGGAAACAGTTCAATCTTTTATAAGAAAGTGTGATATCTATATAGTGAATTTTCTAAATAACTTCTTAGTTCTTGGAAAAGATGGTTCTAGTGTGTTTTCTTATAGAACTGTTAGTGAGCTATTGTCTGAAAACAAAGTTATTTTGCAACTTATAAATACTACATCATCTATATCTACAGATAGTAGAAGTAATCTTATTGATCCTCTTATTTACAGATTAGCGAAAGTTGTATCTATAGCCCCTGCATCAAAGTGTCTTCATGACTGTGATTGTGGTGGACTTTTAAGACACAGCTTGTTAGTTGCTCTAAAAGCGATTGAAGTATCAA